>Ga0190313_1000790_pt1 | contig 17930 bp, 16 predicted proteins | sample 4870071011_MG_FD_169989 | JGI IMG/M metagenome (GOLD analysis project Ga0190313, IMG submission 169989) | Hydrothermal vent sediment bacterial communities from Southern Trench, Guaymas Basin, Mexico - 4870-07-10-11_MG | ecosystem: Environmental > Aquatic > Marine > Hydrothermal vents > Sediment ...
CCTCTCGCCCTCCTCCTTATGAATACCATATAAACTGATAACGCTACAGCTATAGATGATACTATAAGTGCAATCAATAATACTTGCTCTGTTGTTTTAAGCTCTTCTAATTCCTTACGAGGAATTATTACCAGTTTATCTAGCTCGCTCACTCCTTCAGGTAATAGTAGTGCCGTAGTTTCATTACATCCTATTAGGCCTTTAATTTTAGTGCCTCCACGTATATTAAATACCTTATCTTCAATTTGCAGCTTTAACATTACTGGTAAAGACCATTGTATTGAAGTTTTCTCAATGATCTTTCTTATTATTGATGGTAAACCCTCTACATCTACACCTTTTGGTAGTAGTATAGTTATTGGTGTTGTCATTAAGCCTTCTACGCTTAAGTTCCCTCTATTTATGTAGTGTATTACTCCTATAGTTTGAGTATGTAGAATGGGGAAATCTACGGGTATATCTAATAGTAGCTCTCTACCTAGAACTAGGTGGAGGATTGCTTGTACTTCTTGAAGTGATGTATTATGTAAAATTATTGTTGAAATGCTTGTTAAGTTCATAGCTTCGCCACTAGTAGTTATCGTGTATATTGCTGTATGTACTTTATCCCTATGCTTTCCTAGTGCTAGAAATGTTAGTGTAGTATTAGTATCAAATAGATTATATAACATTAACTTTACTATATTGTTCTTGGACTTCAACGCCTTATTTAAGTCTAAGAATCCTCTTAACTTTATTGTTGCACTCTTTCCTATTATGGTTATATTTACGTTAGTTAGTGTTATGAACTCTAATCCCAACTCTTTTAACTTATTATTTAGTTTATTTACATCGCTAATATCGACTAGAATTTTTCTTTTATCGGGTTTTCCTGTAACATTTAACGTCATAGTACAAGTCGCATTTATCTTCGCTTTAGAACCTGTTATAAGTCCCATGAAGTAAATGCTCATATTAGTATTCATGGTGTTGATAAGGATGAATCCTAATATCCTATACTTGTCATCTACGGGTTTAACTTCATACTTTAGAGTTATTGATGAATATGATGCTTTAGGAACCTTAATGCTTAAACTCCTAATACATGAAATATTCAATGTATTGCCCGTCGAGGCTACGGTGACCACTCTCTTAATGTATTCCTGTTGTCCACTTGGCTTCTTAAATAATAGCATAGATAATGAATTATTACCTATATTTACCATAATGTACCCTTGCTCTAATTGCTTGAATTCGCCTAGTGAATTAACGCTTGGTAGAATAATTGAAGACAATACTAGTATCGCTATTAATAGCATCATAGGTCTATTCAATGCTAGCTACACCTCTCAATCCCTAGTATTTTTCATAGAATTTAAAGAATTCCTACTACAATTAGAAATTACTTGGTGAATTATAGGTGATAATAGCATCAGCTCCCGCTAAGACAATACTTTTTGGCGAACACTTTGTCGTTAAAGGTTGTCCAGCCATAGCAATAGCATTAAACGTAAGGTCAAACGTGAAGGTGAGTGAACACGGTGATTTGAGCATTAAGGTTAAATCCTTAAACCTAGGAGAGGAAATGATCGTAGACCTAAACGGTAAACCAGTTAAGCTTAGTCCTAACTTAACTCCCTATACCAAGATCTTTGAAATGCTAGCTAACTATTGTAATCTTAAGCAAGCCTACATCGAAATTAAGTCAGATATACCAATAGCAGCAGGACTTGGTTCTTCAGCCTCCATAGCTGTTGCTCTTACAGCAGCATACTCTAGATACCTAGGTTTAAGTCTGAACTTAGATGAAATATCTAGGATAGCTTATGAATCTGAGAAAATAGTGCATGGGAAACCCAGCGGTATCGATAATAGTATAGCAACTTATGGAGGAGGCATAGTATTTGAGAAGGGTAATATAAGGAGAATTAATATTGATAAGCTTAGTGAAGCATTCATTATAATAGCTAATACTGGTGTTGAGCGGTCAACAAGAGATGCTGTTCTTAAAGTGCTTAGACTATATGATAAGTATGAGTCGATATTAATGCATGTTTACGAAGCTTCACGAAACCTCGTTAATGAGGCTATAAAGCACATCGAGGAAGGTAATCTAAGGGAACTAGGAGAACTTATGAATATTAACCATGGACTATTATCAGCTATCGGGGTTTCAATGCTTGAACTAGAGGAGTTGGTATATATTGCTAGGAAGGCAGGAGCACTGGGATCTAAGATTACTGGTGCAGGTTTAGGTGGATGCATAATAGCCTTATCTACAAAAGATAGTGTTGAGAAAGTAGAGAAAGCTCTAAAAGCGAAGGCAAAATGGGTATTAAAGGCGTCATTATCAATGGATGGTGTTAGAGTTATGGAGAAGGAACATTAATTAATCTTAAATTACCACTATATCCTATAGTCTAGTTAAGTAGAGGGGAGATATATGGGTAGAGTATCTAAAGGTGCAAGATGCTGTGTTGAGGGATGTAATGAGAGGGCAACACATTCTGTAAGTTTCGTTGAAGCACAAGTACTTTCAACACAGGGATTAAGAGTAGTATCAACGGATGGAAGAAGAGCATACCTATGTGAGAAACACTACAAGCTCTACAAGAAGCTTAAGAAAAAGCAGGAAAGACTTGAACGTTGGAGGATGAGGGCAGGAATATAAGGTGTTTTTCCATGAGTAAACTTTAAATACTACTAGCTAAGCGATGTGTAAGTGAGGGAACGTATATTGTTGAAGTCAAAGTCAATATAAATGTAAAACCCATAAATGAGTTCGCTAAGCTACTTATAGATATAGCTCATAAATGGCAAAAAGCCTGGATGGAACACAGGCTCTTTGAAGCAAATCCCGACCCCAAGAAACCTAAGTTCTTCCTTACAGCAGCATTTCCATACCCAAATGGACCAGTACACATGGGGCATGCAAGAACATATACCATACCAGACGTACTGGCGCGATTTAAGAGAATGCAGGGATACAATGTCCTATTCCCGATGGGATTCCACTACACAGGTACACCAATTATAGCAATAGCAGATGCCATTGCTAGGGGAGAGAAAAGCTGGATAAACCTCTTTGTGAACGTATTTGGAGTACCTAAGGAAGAACTAGAAAAATTCAAAGAACCGCTTTACATGGCTAGATACTTCCATGAAGTCAGCAAAATCTCGATGATTGACGCAGGCTATAGTATTGATTGGAGAAGAGAATTTGCTACCATAGACCCACAATTTAGTAAGTTCATACACTGGCAATTCCAGAAGCTAAAGGAGAAGGGATTCATAGTTCAAGGAACACATCCGGTTGGTTGGTGTCCTAGAGATAAAATGCCCGTAAGCATGCATGATACAAAAGACGATGTCGAACCAGAGATAGGGGAATTCGTACTACTATACTTTAAGGATAAGGATGGAGTAATATACCCTGCAGCAACCCTAAGACCAGAAACTGTCTTTGGAGCAATTAATGTATGGGTTAACCCCAACGCAACATACGTTAAAGCAAAAGTAGACAACGAGATATGGGTTATAAGTGAGGATACAGCATATAGACTAACATTCCAGTTGAGAAAAGTTGAAGTTATTGAGAAGTTCAAGGGGGAGAAACTACTTGGACTAAGGTTAAGAAACCCTGTAACAGGAGAATACGTACCCGTACTTCCAGCAACATTTGTTGACCCCAAGATGGGTACAGGAATAGTAATGAGTGTACCAGCACATGCCCCATACGATTACGCAGCACTAATGGGCTTAAAGCCTTCAGACTTATCAAAGTATAATGTTAAACCTGAAGAACTTAAACCTAGACCATTAATAAAAGTTAAAGGCTATAGCGATATACCAGCAAAAGACGTCATCGAGAAACTCGAAGTTAAAAGCCAAGAAGATAGAGAGAAACTCGATGAGGCAACCAAGGAGGTCTATGGAGCTGAATTCAAGTACGGCGTTATGAGAGACGACATAATACAGTACGTAGCTAAGGACATACCAGAACCAGCTAGAAGCTACATAATAGGATTCGTAAAGTCATGGATTGTAGGAAAACCAGTAAGTGAAGCTAGAGAAAACATAGCTAAATGGCTTGAAGCATCAGGACTTGCAAGCAGGATGTACGAAATAGTGAACAAGCCAGTATATTGTAGATGTGGAGCTGAAGTAGTTGTAAAGATACTCGAAGACCAATGGTTCATAGACTACGGCATTGAGGAATGGAAGCAACTTGCACGAGAAGCATTAAAGCAAATGAGAATAGTCCCAGAAGAATACAGGTCAAACTTTGAATACACTATAGAATGGATTAAGAGAAGAGCATGTGCAAGAACTCGCGGACTTGGAACAAAACTACCATGGGTTGATGGGTGGATTATTGAGAGTCTCAGTGATTCAACAATATACATGGCGTACTACACTATAGCACATAAGATTAAGGAATACAAGCTAAAACCAGAGCAATTAACCTACGAATTCTGGAACTACGTAATGTTAGGAGAAGGAGACGTAAACAAAGTGTCCAAGAAAACTGGAATACCAGTAAAAATCCTCGAAGAACTAAGAAATGAATTCGACTACTGGTATCCACTAGACTCAAGACATAGCGGTAAAGACCTAATACCAAATCACTTAACATTCTTCATCTACAATCACGTAGCCATATTTCCAAGAGAAAAGTGGCCTAGACAAATAGTTGTTAATGGATGGATAACGGTAGGAGGACAAAAGATGAGTAAAAGCCTTGGAAACATCCTGCCAATACTATTCGTTAATAGAAAGTATAGCCCAGACGTAGTTAGACTATCACTAATGATAACAGCGGAAGTAGGTCAAGACGGAGACTTTAACGAAGAACTAGCTAGAAGCGTACTCGACCACTTAAAGAGAATATATGATTTCACACAAAAAGTAAAGGACATGATATGTTACGAGAAACCAGGCAAGCTAGAAGACATAGACATTTGGATACTAAACAGGATGCAGAAGCACATAGTGAAGGTAACAGAATCACTAGAAAATGTAAGATTAAGAGAAGCAGCCAACACAATATTCTATATAATATATGATGACATCAAGAAGTACATGGATAGAGTTAAGTATCACCTAAACATACCTGAAAGGAGAAAGACCATAGGATGGGTTATAGGGAAAATAGTAAACACGTGGATAAGGATGATGGCACCCTATACACCACATCTAGCTGAAGAACTATGGCAAATCATTGGAGGAAAAGGATTCGTCTCCATAGCTCCTTGGCCTAAAGTTGAAGAAGAATATCTCAGCCCTGAAGTGGAGGTTAAAGAAGAATACATTGAAAGAGTCATACATGACATAGATGAAATAATCAAGGTTATAAAGAAGAAACCTAGCAAAGTCTACATATATGTCGCTCCAATAGAAATGTATGAACCACTCCAACAAGCCATAAAGTTCGTTGAAGAGTCAAAACCATTAAAAGACTTCATAAGATTCATGGTAAGCACAGCTAAAGATAAGAGAAGAGCTGCTGAACAAGCAAAGAAAATATACTCATTAGCACTAGACATACCACCACACATTAGAGATATATTAAAACAAGTAAAGATAGATGAGCTCAAAGCATTAACAAGTGCGCTAGATTACATTAAGGGAAAGATAGGAGTACAGGAAATACACGTCTATAGCTCAATAGACAAAAAAGCACCCGATCCAGGAAAGAGGAAACACCTAGCATTACCATTTAGACCTGCAATATACGTTGAATAGACTAAATGTTAAGTAGTATGTAACCTCCCTCTATTTTTACATATTTTTTATCAACGAGCTCTTGTAGTATTTTCCTCGCATACCTCTTATCTATTTTTAAACTTCCCATTAACACATATATGGCATCCTTAGTAGTTATTGTACCATACTCCATTATACTATCCCTTAAAGCATTTAATGCCTTACCCAGAATTCCTCTTGGTGTTTGTAGCAATAAACGTATACCAGTAGGCTCAATACATATCCTTATAGCCTCGTTTAGATACGTTAATAGATATTCTCTACCATAGGCATGTTTAAGGTATGCTATTCTAAATCTTAGCATTTTCCTTAAGTTACCTATCCTACTACATGTTGCAAATAATATTCTTGAAGAACTTCTCTTTAAACTACTTATACATTGCTCGTCTACATTAAAGACTAGAATACTTGGTACTTTCTTAACATTATCAAGAGGTAGTATGCATTTATTAAAAATCTTAACAATATCCAATGCGTTTACAACACCATATCTTTTAGCAATATTATCTAATACTTCTACTCTGTATAATCCAGTATTATCAATTAATATTATTGGCTTGCCCCTATACTTAACTAGCTTAATAGCTACTTCACTTATGAAAATCATATTAGCTGACGAGTAAGGGGATAATAAGAATACTCTTACCCCATTAACAACGTCTTGAATGAGCTTTGGTTCATGTCTTTGCATCAGCGTAGCTCAGCCTCTTCATCCCTCTACGGTTCGAGCCCAGCTTTCTCATCAGCTAATGAAAATATTATTTTTCACCAATATTTTAAACTTGCTCGCTTTCCTCAACGGGTTTCTCTTCTACTCCATAGCTTTTAGCTCCAAAGACCTCAGTCAATATAAGTGAAGCGGTATGTGGAGGTATTATTCCTATCTCGGTTATTATTGCTGTAATGTATTCTGGTGGCGTTACATCGAAAACTGGGTTAAAGACCCTAATATTAGGATGTTTATCTAACCATTCCCTGCTAACTATTTCGGCTGGACTTCTCTCCTCAATAACTATCAATTCGCCTATCAAGGTCATGGGACTAAACTTATAGGTTTCAGCTGCTACATAAAATGGAACTGAATACTTGTAGGCAACTAATGCTACCTGGCTTGTTCCAATCTTATTAACGACAGCACCATTACTTGCAATAGCATCTGCACCAACAAATACCTTATCAACCTTACGCATAACCGAGGCAACAGCTGAATCGGGTATTAATGTAACGTCAATACCATAACTACTTAAATCCCTATAGGTTATCCTACCCTGAAATCTAGGTCTAGTTTCATCAGCATAAACCTTAAACTCCCTGCCCTTATCCTTAGCCTTCTTAAGTACCGAAACTACTGCTGTGCTATGGCAATGAGTTAATACTACATCTCCATCCTCTATAAGCCTAGACCCTATTTCACCAATAGTTCCAACAGCAATATTACTCATTTGAATAAACTCATCGGCAACTTCAATAACCACCTTCCTTAAATAATCAACACTAATAGCCTTAGCTGACTTCAACCTACGCATAACATAGGATACTGCATTAGGTAAACTAACAGCTGTAGGACGAGTACTTAACAGCAACTTAGATACGTTCTCCATAAAGCTAAGGAAATCATCTGCATCCACTCCACTGTATTTCTCAGCTGCTATTTTCATAGCCTTAGCAGCAGCTCTAGCAATTCTACCTGCACCACGAATCCTCATCTCCCTAATATCATCTGCAATAACCAATACCTCATCGGGAATATTACTCAGCCCAGCTTCTCCCAATGCTTATTAACCTCTAATATTATTTTTAGACTTCAGTAGAGCTTAATAAAGATGAAAGGTGCCACATATTGATAAGTAAACTACTAGAACTAATTAGAAAGGAGCTAGATAACATAGTATTAAGTAACTGCTACTACATTTGTAAAGAAACTAGCATTGAAGAAGTAAAGTCAGAAATAAACTCAGCATTTAAGGCTACCCAAGGTGAAGGAAAAGAAATAGTAGAATTAAGTCCATGCTCTTCATGCATTATAAAAGAGCTTGTATCTTACCTAAATACAAAAACATACATAGCATTATCACCAAGCGGCTCAACAATAGAATACTATGACCTCAAATCAGTAATAATTGAAATACAGGGAGAGGAAAACCCCATAGCACTAATTATACCAAAGGAGTTAATGAACGAGAGACTAAACGAATTAAGAATGCAAGCAATGATAACTATAGATGATGAAGAAAATATAAAGAAAATACTTGATATAGATTAACTACTAGTACTAGACTTAAAATTAGGTAAAGGTCAGCAAAATTGGAGGTCTCGGATGAAATATCTTTACCTCTGTCAATAGAACTCTTAGGTCCATTACGTGTACTTCCTCATGTTCCATCATTAAATGCAGTAGTAAACTCTCCAGTTAAGGTAAAGTACTCTGCATATCTAAAGAATGCTAGATTAGTAAAAGCAAGGAGTATTAAAGACATCTCAGAGTATGATAAAATACTAGCATCTATAGAATTTAACAAACTCAGCATAAGTAATAAAAACATCATCATAGCGGATGACGAGTTACTAGAAAACATAACCAAAACACTAGCTCTCTTAAAAATGTTTCCTGAACTGAGAAACCTAAGGTCAATAATTTACCTCTATCTAGTACTTAACAGGTATAAGAGAATTGATGAAGTAAATGCTAAGTCCCTAATATCATCCATAATAGGTGGACTACAAGTCCTAAACTTAAACCCCATAGCAAAGGTTAAGCTATTACCCCACTATAATCCATACATTATAATAAGTATATTAAGTCAAGAGTTGTCTCATGAAAGAAGATGTGTAAGATCAGAAAACCTAGCGGTTATTGATAAGCTGGTAAATGTTGCCTATTTAATGTTTGAGGAAGGAATAATTAATTACACTTATCTCAAAAAGAACCTAGGATTGATAATAAAAGACTTAAACTCCTTCAATGACTGTAGAGAATTAATCTTCTACGTACTTAGTAAACTTATTAAACATAATGCTGAAAGCCTAGAGCTCAACATAGTTAATGAACTAAGCGATGTGATAGATCATATTAATAGCTTAACTTATGGTACTAGAATTTCATTTACTATTAACAGTACTCCATGCTTAATAGCCTTAACCCTAAATGAAGATTATGCCAAGAAGATTTTGAGGATTCTAAATAAATATGGGTTAAGAAGTTCATGGATTTCGGGTATTTTGGTCCATTACTGGACTAATGACTTCTTTTCAATTTAGGTCTAAACTTTAACGCGTAAGCTATGGGTCCGTAACTTCCTTGATCATGTACTCTCCTTAAAACTGCTTCTACCTCCATTCCAACCTTAACTTCCTCAGGATATACGTCCGTTAGCGAAGCTAGTACTTTTACCCCATTAGTTAATTCAACTATACCTACTATTAATGGAGCGTACTCTCTAAATCCGTGTGGAGGATCATGTAATACGGCATATGTGATTAATTTTCCTTCACGAGGTAAAGGTACTTGTTCAAGATCTCTTGAGCCGCACTTGCTACAGGCAGGTCTTGGTGGATAAAGTACTGCTCCACACTTCTTGCATTTCACTCCCATAAGCATGTAGTGTGCTTTCTTTTCACGCCATATACGTGCAGGACTTATGACCTTAACCATGTTTTCACCTCTTGAGTATTACGACTGATATAAATGTACCAGCTCCTCCAATGCTTTGAGCTAAACCAACCTCGGCTCCATCAACTTTTATTCCAGGGAAATCTCCTCTAAGTTGCATGGCTATCTCAGCAATCTGGTAAACTCCAGTAGCTCCTACGGGATGGCCACGAGCCTTTAAACCACCACTAGGATTGACGGTTGGTTTATCTCCGGGTCTAAACGCGCCCTCAGCTAGTAGTTTAGCTGCCTTACCCTTTTCAGCAAACCCTAGGTCCTCTAAGTCAAGTACTCCAAGTATACTAAATGCATCGTGAACTTCAACTACATCAATATTTGAGGGCTCTAATTTAGCCATTTTATAGGCGTCCTTAGATGCTAGGACTGTAGCTATTAGCATATCAAGTCTATCTCTAGATGCAATGTATATGTCGTCTGTAGCAGCTCCTACACCAGCAACAAGTATCGGGGTATCAGTTAGTTTCTTCGCTACATCCTCCGACGCTAGAACTAGAGCCGATGCTCCATCACTTATAGGACTTGCATCTAATAGTCTTAGAGGATATGCTATTACTCTTGACTTATTAACGTATTCTCTCGTTACCTTAAACCTTAACTGAGCGTAAGGATTCATTGAGGCGTTCTCATGCATTAATACAGCCCATTCACTCATTTCATCTCGAGTTACACCATACTTATCCATGTAGTACTTCATGAATAATGCGTTTAAGCTGGTAAAGCTTAAGCCATAGAATGCTTCATATTCTGCTTCAGCTGCTTTAGCTAAAGCCCAAGTAGTATCTTGGGTGCGGGCATCAGTTAACTTCTCAACACCGCCAACCATAACCACATCATAGAGGCCTGAAGCTACAAGAGCATAACCAGTAAGAAATGCAGCACCACCACTACCACAAGCAGCTTCAGCTTTCCAAGCAGGTATCTTACCCAAACCACAATAGTATGCTAGATAAGCTCCAAGATTATCCTGGTCTTGAAGTGAACTACTGGTCTCATTACCTACAACAAGTGCTTGAACCTTAACGTTACCTGCATCCTCAATAGCCTTCCACGCAGCTTCAGCAAATAAGTCCTTTAACCCCTTATCAAAGTGCCTACCAACTTTAGTAAAACCTATACCAACTATATAGACCTTCCTCAACTCAAACACCAGTACCCATCAATGATTCGAAACTACTAGTATATAAAGTCTATTGTCTATTGCTGCTTCGACAATAGACGTAATAAGGGAAATTAGGAAGTGGATTATTTCTTTCTTTAATATATTGCTCTTGAGGATAACTCCTTATCCAATTCTATTAGTGCTCTTATCCTCTTTACAAGTGATGGATGTGTTGAGAATAATTCCTCTTCTCCTCCTTCCTCACGATAAGCTAGGGATAGTGCTAACTGATAATCTCTTCTCCAATCATCTCCATACCTTAAGGTTAATCCTTCAAGAACATCATTTTCAGGATCACTAATTAGTAAAGCTTTAAACGTTGAGCTCTTCATTACAATAGATTTAGTGTGTTTACTAAGTCTACCAGTTACTGATGCTATTCTTACGAGAGCTGCTGCAAGCTTCTTAGCGCCATCAGGTACATTAATTGCTGCTTCATAGTCAGCAAAATATTCTCTAAGCCTACTATACCTTAACATGATCAGAAGTAATACTATGTATATTGCATAACATGCTATAGCAAGTACAATTGCTAATGCTATACCTCCGCCTCTGTCCCTCCTATCACCAATACCACCCCAGAGGAGACTCCACATGAGATACCTGCCTATAATGAAGAATAGCGCTGGCAGGAGCGAGATAAATAACATTAACTGTACATCCTTATGCTTTAAATGACCAACCTCGTGTCCTAGTACAGCTCTTATCTCTTCTCTATGTAGGTTCTCAATAAGCCCTCGAGTTACAGCAACTCTAGGTCCTGTTAATGGAGAGCCGTAGGCAAAAGCATTTGGTATACTAATTTCAGCTAACATTAGCTTAGGCTTAAACTTAATCTTAGCTCTACTAACTATGTCCTCAAGCATTCTATGAAGCCAAGGATACTCGTCTTCGCCAAGTTCTCTTACATGGTATATAGATTCTATGACGTATGGTGCTATAAGCCACTGAATAACGTGAAACACCGTAATGAGAATGGCAATAAATATTATATTTAATCCCAGTAGTGATAAAATTAGTGCTAGTGCTAAGCTCGTAATGCCAATATATAATGCTAGTGTAAGTAGCATGGTCATACGGAGGCTTAATACTGACGACATTCCTTAACCCCTAACTCCTCATAGCATATAATTATAGCCTAATAAACTTTTGTACAAATAAAGCGAATAATACATGAAGAAACAGGTGGGTAAAACATGTACCTAAGACTACCACCAAGAATCAAAGTATTAGAAGCACTAGGAGCTATAGCAGATGGTAGAATCAAGATAATTGATGAGCATAGAGCTCAAGTAGTGTCATCTGAAGGTGATAGAGTATATGATGTATACGTAGATGTATCGAAAGGTCAAGTCTATAGTAACGATAATGGGACGAAGTATAGAGGATATGTAGGCTATCCCATAATAGCCCTCCTCATGATTAAAGGGGTAATTCCATTCTATAGAGATGTTGCAGAAGCATTAAAGGGAATACCTTGGAGAGAACTCAACGAAAAGTACAAGAAGTACGCAATAGTGGAGTCCATAGTAAAGGACATAGCAAGGAAGAGGGGAATAAGTCCATCATACATAGACTTAGTAATATCAAGGGTAATGAGTAAATTAAAAACGCTTAGACTTAAACTGCTCCCATCAATGCCCTCATAACCTAGCTTCACTTGGCACATAGGGCTTAACGAGGTCAAGGAATTCACTAAACTTCTCGGCAAGGTACTTAATATCCTCACTGGTATGAGCCGTAGATAGTAGGAAGTGAACTGTATGTTCAGTCATATAAGCTATTCCATTAACTAGCATGAACTTATGTAGTAGACTATACATCTCCTCACTCCAACGCTTAGTTTGAGCTACTACAGCAGAACGTGGATACTCCACAGTAAAGTGAACACCAATTATCGAACCCTCACCCGTCACGTATGCTCTTAGTCTATGTTCTTCTATAACTTTCATTAACGACACCATTAATTGCTTACCAAGGCTATTCAAGTATTCAAAGGCATTTGTCTTCTCAAGAACCTTAATCGTCGTTATACCAGCTATCATTGATACAGGATTACCAGTAAACGTTCCACCATGAAAGCTTCTTTCAAGCTTATCCCTATACTTCAAGTGATCGAGCTTCTCCATAACCTCCCTACGCGAGGCAAATGCCCCTATGGGGAACCCGCCACCAATGATCTTGCCCATAACAACAACATCGGCCTTGACATTAAAGTATTCCTGACCACCTCCAAGCCCAAGCCTAAACCCCGTAATAACCTCATCAAATACAAGTAATGAACCATACTTATCACATAGCTCTCTCAAAGCCTTAAGGAAATCTCTATTAGCAGGTATAGCGCCACCAGCCCCCATAACGGGCTCAATAAATACTCCTGCTATCTCATTACCATGTTCTCTAAATATCTTTTCAACGCCTTCAATATCATTAAAGGGAGCAACTATGGTATTAGCAATCATTTCATCGGGTACTCCTGCAGATTCAGGGCCCCTATATGGTGGTGTAACACCGGTATGAAGAGAATCGTATCCTCCATGCCATCCTCCCTCAAATTTAACTAGCTTCTTCCTCTTTGTATATGCTCTAACAAGTCGTGCAGAATACATATTGGCTTCAGTACCACTATTAGTAAATCTAACCATTTCGACATTAGGTACATGCTTTACTATTAACTCTGCAAGCTCAACTTCAAGTTCGTGAGCATAGCCGTAATGAGAACTGAGTTCTAATTGCTTAGTAACAGCTTTAACTATCTCGTCATGAGCATGACCTAAGATTAAAGCTCCATGACCAATCCAGTAATCAGTATAAACATTACCATCAACATCATATACCTTACAGCCCTTCGCCCTAGCAACATAGAATGGGTAAGGCTCATAGAACCTTATTGAATAAGTAACGCCAGCAGGTAAAACCCTACAAGCCCTATTATAAAGCTCTCTAGACCTTCTACACTTCTCCTCAAACAACTTAATGTACTTCCCGTAGACCTCACTTAAACTCATAATATTACCTGAATATACAAGATAAAGCAGAATAATATATAAGTTTCAGAAATAGCACCACCTTAAAGACAAAAGATAAGAGAGGATAAGGATGGAGCGCAAGTTTAAAGTAGTAGCAACAGATGTAGATGGAACATTAACTATTGATAGAACATCATTTAAAATATACTCCAAAGTAATAGACGCCATAGACCAACTAGTTAAAAGGGGATTCTATGTAGTCCTCGTATCTGGAAATTCTTATCCACTCCTAAATGGGTTAGCTAGATACCTTGGAGTTAATGGTCCAATAGTAGCTGAAAATGGATGTATAGTAGCATGGAAGGATAAAATAGTATACAAGTGCCCAAAAACAGCAAAACACGCAGCACTCCTAGTGGAGAAGGAGTTCAAGGAATACCTAACACCTAGCTGGCAAAACGAATATAGGTTATGCGACTACGCATATAGGCTAAAGAACCCCAATCAAGCAAATGAAGTAATTAAAATGATAAACAAGTTCCTAGAAGAAAAGGGTTTTACAGACCTTAAAGTAACGTATAGCGGATATGCAATACATATACTACCCATAGGATGCGGAAAAGATGTCGGTATCAGGAAAGTATGCGAAATACTGAATGTCAAAGAGGAGGAAGTAGTAGTTATAGGTGATGGAATAAACGATTTAGAATTATTCAATATAAAGGGACTTAAAGTAACGGTTTCAAATGCGGATACGGAAGTCATAGAAAAAGCAGACATAGTACTAGAAAACCCAAGTGGAAGAGGATTTGTAGAACTCGTAGAAAAACTATTAAAAATCAAAATCCAGTAAATGGTACCTACATGTACTGCGATATCATCCTACTTAAACCCACTATTAATAGTATATGAGCAAAAACATATAGTACTATCGATGCCAATTCCCAGAATGCATGCAATCTAATGAAAGCAAATGCGAACACAGACGCTATACCAGTATAACCACCATTAACTAATAGAGAAGAACTATTAACTACACCTAAGCTTATAAATGCACGATAAATAACTATCTCTCCAACAACAATTACAAGTAAATAAATTAATCCCAAGATAGGAGAAACTTCAAAAACAATTCTACTAATAATCGCTAAACCATATATAGGCGCTGGAGAAGTGATTACAGCATAAGCTGTAACTGCTACTGAAACTACAGAAAGTATTAACAATACTAGAGAAGAAAAGAATGCCAATTTATAAACAAGAAAACCATGAACGCTATAAGCATTTCTAAACCCATTGAAGAGAAGAAGTAATGCAACAAGATCAAGTACGCCCGATACAACAATAGCTACGACAAATGTAAACCCCATAAAAAACCTGATATCTGCATTAAGGGACTTAGTAAGAAAACCAGCAATCAAGGAAAATAGAAACATTACAACTATGGGAGATAATATCATTAGCAACCTAAGTATTAACGCTAACCTGAGTATACGACAATAACCCACAATCCTATCATATGACAATAAAAACACCCTACGATAAATTGCTACAATACCACCTATATAATTTATAACTAAATGGCTAATACCCCATTCAGTAATTAACCTTCATACTTTAACCTAATCCTAGCAATGATGTAAAGAGCTATAATCCACGTAGGGAAAAATAATTCAGATGGGTTAATCCCTAAATCTCTCGCTTAGATTTAGCTAGGCGGATAAACGTCGACATCAATGTATATGAACTTTAAATATGTCTCCTGATCATCAGCATAAACTTTATCCTTGGTTCTGTATACATTAAAGAACACATAATAATCATCGTAATCAGACCATAAATTGAGGTATGTGTACATAACCTGAGATATCTGTTCACTATAACCCCACCCTATACCACCATAAATAGGTACGTATTCAGCCCATGTAGGATTACCTGTCATTAGAGATAATATTATATCAGTGATATCTAGTGCCAGATCAACTCCCTTATATTTATCTCCATTATACAAGTATCGATTTTCTCCCATTCCAGTCTTGACTTCAGAGAGCTCTGCATGACTTATCGCTAATTTCCAATATTTTTCTAAGAACCCTGAATTGTCAATAGGATTATCATCTATCATATAACTATATTCAGCTTCATATTGTTCTCCATTCCACTGAGTATTTATATCGAAGACCGTTATATTAGCAGTTATGTCTGTTGGTTCATAGCTACAGTCATAACAATCACATATAGAATCGTATCTACGGTATAAACCTACAGAACCTGAACCCTTAAAGCCAATAGCTACAATCATATCATCCCTAAATGATGGTTGTTGACTAGTATATCTATTATTATAGAAGGACTTGGAATAGAAGAACTTAAACTTCGTATATGCATGCCATTCACGTAATTCCACAATACTTTGCCCAGTTATCTTAAACGCAATAAATATCTTAAACCAACTAACTTCCTTATCGCTATAGCTAAACATTAAGTGAGCTTCGAATATCGTTTGTGGTACCGTCCAGTATTTATATATTGATCTAACCATCATTACTGGTATAAAGTTATCTTCAAAGGAACCATAGATTTTCTCTGAAACCCACTTGGTACATAGACAAACACATGCTCCTTCAGAACACGTAAGCACAATACACCCTTCATCAATAACGTTAAAAGCCTTAGTTTTATTCTTTAAGAGACATGAACTACACATAATCTTTAACTTATTTAATCTTATTACCCTCGTTGGTTTATGCTTGGATAAATCTACTTCTACATCTATGACAGGCTTATATCCCTTCCTAATCAACTCTAGATTTAAGGGAACAGTCCTGATTACCGAATATACAAGATACGTAGTTTCATTTACCTTTACTGGTATATCTATGAAGAGCAGTGTACCAACCCTAAACTCCTTAATACTCTTTAAGTGTTTAATCCACTCCTTGGCTGTTTCATTTAATCCCTTCATGATCCTATTGGTTATTTTTGCTGATCCCTCTCCAGCTATCCTTCCTAAGTAGCTTAATTTCGCCTTTGGCAATCCAGCATACATGTTAATAATAAACTTCACTGGACCAATCTTAGAATCCTTAACTCTTATGGAGGGTTGTATGTTAGGAGCTTTCTCATATTTAATGTTGACATCCTTAGTAGGAACCTCGTAGATTACAGAATTGTTGTGTATAAAACTACTTACAAGAATAATACCTATAGATGCTACTACAAAGAGTGCAATTAATAAGATCCAAGGAAGGGATACCTTAAGCACTAATTCGTCACCCGAGATGGGACGTGAGGTCCAAATTATATAAGACTTGTTATCGAGAGTGCCAAACTTAATGAGAGAAAAAATAAATATAGGGGTTAGTAAACCCACCGATAGCATTATTTGATGTTAATTATATGCTAATAAAGAATTTATTAATGCCATGACAAAATAGTCAGATAAGGGTAAAACATGTCCTTGAGTGCTACCTACAATGAATATCTTGATGAGGTTAGAACTCATACGGCTCTTCATGTATTGAAGGGTGCTGTTGTTAAAGTTCTTGGAGAGAATGCTATGTGGACTGCTAGTACATATGTTAGCGGTAAACATGGTAGATTAACGGTCAAGTTTAATAGAAAGCCATCAGAGGACGAAGTTAGAGCTATAGAGGAACTAGCTAATAGGAAAATCAAGGAGAACTTAAGGATAGAAGTTAAGGTCATGCCTAGAAATGTAGCTGAACAAATCTATGGACAAGTAATATACGATTTATTCCCAGTACCTGAAGATGTTAAAGAACTAAGCATAGTCATAGTATATGATACTGATGGAAGCATTTGGAATATAAATGCATGCAATAAACAACACTGCACTACATCAGGCTGCATAGGCAGAATAAAGATTAGGAAAATAAGATTTAGACGAAGTAAGCAATTACTTGAAATATCATTTGACATTGAACCCTAAAAGTCGGAAATATTAGAGCGGTAAAACGATATACAGAGTACTTCACCTTAATAATGTTATGCGAGACTCTATTTAGTAAAGTTTATATTATATAGTAAACTTTATAGGACCAATCCTGGGATTTCCAATCCTCTAAAGTATCAAGTGTCAAAGAAAGTTGCTTTTCTACGCATCTCCATCTTCCACTTCATTCTACGAAAACCTCTTAATGCACGTTCTCCTATAACTTACTTTATAAATGATTATTATTTCTACTTCTTGGTTAAGTTGCTTAATATAAAGGCTATCGCCTCGGGCAAGTCTTTGAGTATTTCTTCCACTGATTGACACATAGATGAACTGGTTATTGGATAAACATAGGTCTTGTTATTGTATACTTCATAACCTAATTTTATCCCAACAGCATAGACATATGGTTGTGTTTTAATCATAGAC
>Ga0190313_1000791_pt1 | contig 17928 bp, 17 predicted proteins | sample 4870071011_MG_FD_169989 | JGI IMG/M metagenome (GOLD analysis project Ga0190313, IMG submission 169989) | Hydrothermal vent sediment bacterial communities from Southern Trench, Guaymas Basin, Mexico - 4870-07-10-11_MG | ecosystem: Environmental > Aquatic > Marine > Hydrothermal vents > Sediment ...
CTTTTTTAGTGTAACAACATTAGAAAAGTTTAAATAGTTGTATTTCATATACCACTTAGGAGGTGATACAAATGAAGGTGATGAGAAAGGATGAACTAAAAGTGGATCCGTGGATGTATGTGCGAAGAAGTATAGTGTAATAATTATTTTATTTTAATTTTTTAGACTTGAAGAAAAAGTTTTTTTATAACCTTGGTATGTCCCACTTATGAACTCAAAGATACCTAAAACACTAGTAATTGGCTGGGACGGTGCCCCTTACAACAAAATAAGAGAATGGATTGATAAAAGGGATCTTAAGGTATTATCCTCTTTGGTCAATAAAGGATCATTTGGTCCGCTGAAAACTACCCCTCTTACCATAAGCTCATGTGCTTGGACAACGATGGTCACCGGAAAAAATGCAGGAAAACATGGTATATATGATTTTTTTGGGAATGATTTTGTTAACGATAGTTATTTCAGGATGCCCATAAATTCCAAAGCAAGAAAATCAAAAGCTTTGTGGCATTATTTATCTGAATATGGTATAAAGATAGGCGTTGTCAATGTACCCATGACGTATCCTGTAGAAAAAATTAACGGATTTATGATTGGAGGTATGATGTCACCATCTGTTAACAGTCCTGGATTTACTTATCCGCCTGATCTTTTAAAGGATTATCCGTATCTTAAAGATTATAGGATTGATATAGAGCGGGCAAAACATATGGATCGGGAAAAATTTATTCAGGAGATTTTTAAAACTATGGAAGAAAGAACTAGACTATTTAAATATTTAATGAAAAAGATAAAAGTTGATGTTTTCTTTGGTGTGTATACCTGTCCAGACCGCTTCTCTCATTATCTATGGCATTTTTTTGATGATGAGCATCCACACCGAAAAATAGAATCACAATCTGAAATAGATAAATATAAAGATTCACTACTGGAAGTGTATCGTGTACTGGATGATTATCTAGGCGAATTGATAGATTATTTTGGTGCGGAAAATGTAGTTGTTCTATCGGATCATGGATTTGAATCAGTATATAAATATTTTGAGTTTAATAAATGGCTTGAGCAGAAAGGATATCTTGAGTTCAAACCCAAAGATAAATGGGATAAATTTAGCCATGAAAAATTAAATCCTAAGAGAATATATATTTACGGTAAAGTCAACTGGAAACGTACACTAGCATATATGATAGGAAAGAGAGGTACAGTTTATATAAATTTGGAAGGGAGGGAGCCTCAAGGAATCGTAAAAAAAGAGGAGTACCATGATCTTGTGCAGGATTTAATAAAAGATATTAAGACAATAGTGGATCCGGATACAAATAAAAAGATTGTTAAGGATGTATTGCCGCGAGACAAAATATTTTTCGGTCCATATCTACATCTAGCGCCAGATATTATTACTTTCTTTGAGGATCATTACGCATCTATTGGATATATTGTTAATTTAAATTCTGAAGAACTATTTATTGAAAACAGCAATCCAGAATTAGAATTAGAAATGGGTATTGAAAGAGGTTCTGGCATAGTAATATTTAGCGGAGATTATTATATTAAATCAAACATAGAAGGGGCCTCTCTAGAAGATATCACTCCTACTTTATTGTATCAATACGGTATCCGTATACCACAAGATATGGATGGCAAAATATTAAAGGTTTTAGATACAAGCAAAATAAATTTTTTAAAACCGAAGGTAAATGTGCTACTGACCGATAAAGAAAGAAAAGTTATTAGCCAACTTAAAAAGAATATATAATTATATATTTCTTATTATTTTTTTAGATTCCGCTGGTCCTACATTAAAAAGCATATCAATTATTGATAAATTGGGTATGAAGCGCCCAAATCGCTGTGGATACACAGGATGATTAAAATTTTGAAAAACAAGTTTTATACCCTCCACATCAAATTTTTTTTCATCTAGATATTTTTTTGCACCTTGACCAGAAAAGTATACTGTTGCACCAACTTTTTTACATATATCTATTATGAGATCTGTTTTATTTCCCTTGACATTCATTTTGTGCGATTCATATATCTCTACATCAATATCTAGTATATCTATGACTTTAAATATAATATATTTGTTCAAATCAGCTAGATATTTCCACTCCTTTGTATAGATGTTTTCTAACAAATTTATAAAATAATTAAAATACTTACATTTACCATAAAACGCTTGCAATGTACGTAAATGTTTTTCAGCCCACGATGTACTATTATCAATTTCAACATCAATAATTCTTTTTTTAGTGCTTCCCCTCTTAACAGGAACTGTAAGCCATTTCCATCCATCAGGACCTTTAACTTTGTTTCTGTTTATAAATCCTCTTTTAGAAAACTGAACATGATCTAAAAAAACAAATATATCACTAATTAACATTTTGTGGAAAAATCCTATCCATGGCAAATAGTTCGGTTGATGTATTGCGACTATAACCTCTGACATTTTAAAAACCTTAATACTACGTTCTTATATAAGAATTTCTCATAAAGTGCGTTGTAGATTCTCATACAAACTAAGTAATCTCTTTTCCATTAAACTCCAGTTGTATTTTTTAACAGCACATTCGTATGCATTTTTACCAAAAAGATCTCTTAATTTTTTATTATTTTTCAATATATTTAATTTTTCTACCAGACAATCAACATCACCAAAATCACATAAAAACCCGCATTTACATTCTTCAACAACTCTGCCACCTTCTGTATTTTTACCCGCAATTATAGGTTTTCCTGCAACCAATCCCTCTAAAATTTTATTTGGTAAAGAATACTTGGTATATCTTTTTTTACTGTTAGAGGGTAGAACAATAACATCAGCTGACTTTACATATAAAGGAATATCTTTTTTAACTACCCAACCAACATATTTTATTCTATCACATCCCTTTATCATGTTTAAAATTTCTTTTTCATGAGGACCTTTACCACCTATAATTAAGAGGACATCATCCATTCTTTTTACAGCCTCAATAATGTATCTAAGGGGAGTCCATATTTTAAGTATTCCTATATAAACAATTAAAAATTTATTTTCTGGATTAATTCGCATTCTGAATGTCCTAATATCATTTTCATTAATATTATATTCTGAAAGTTTCTTGCAATTCATAATAACCACATGCTTTTTATTTTTAAAGATATGCTTACCTATAGCTTCGCTCGATGCTATAAGACCATCGGAAAAGGATATCAATATTTGCTCAAATATTTCAACTATTTTAGATATAAAACCAGGAGTGACTTCCCTAATCATCGATGAATAATCGTCATGCGCATCGTAAATTAATTTACATTTTTTCATCTTTTTTATTATCAGTGCTGGCAACAAAGTATCCAAATCATGAGCATGAACAACATTAATTGCAGATATTTTTGTACAATATTTTATAACTGATAAATAAAATAGCAGCGCTCCTTTAATAAAATGATAAGGGGTTGCATAGCCAGCAGGTATATGAAATCTTATAATTTCTATACCGTTAAGTGTTTCCTTTTTTTTGTATTTACATTCTCTATCCCATGCAAGTATAACTACTTTATATCCATGCTCTGATAAAGTTTTTGCTTCATATAAAACTCTTGGATCTGGTTTAAATGGATTCGTTAAAAGCATAACAACATTCATCATACATCACCTCAAAATCTCAATAATACCAATAAATCGTCTCATATGCCTCTGCATATATAGAATTACATTGTATACCCCTATATCTAGCAATCCCTTTGATGAAATCCACATTTATATACGGTTTCCCTAGAAGAATTTGACTTTTATAACATTTCAATGCTTCAATTTTTTTGTGAAGATGTTTTTCATTAATTTTAACAAAGAATGTTGGTTTAAAATCTCTTGTATTCCATGGTAATTCGTAAGATAACATCTTAGCTTTTCTGTTAAATGCTCTGATACATTCTCGAGCAACAACGACATGATCTTGATGGATATCCGTAAGAGAAGGCATAAGAACCAAATCTGGTTGATAATCTCTTTGAATTTGGATAATGTCGTCAAGGAGATCTTGTCTAAATTTGTATAAATTTCTTATCGGATACTCTCCAATAATATAATCATTTACACCTAATATTTTCATAGAATTTTTAAATTCAGGAATTCTACTTTTAATATGCACCTCATCAGGTAACTTTTCCTTCGTTGCTATTAGAAATACTCCTATTTCGTAATCCTCCTCTTTAAATCGCGATATGGTAGCTCCAGCACCCAATTCAGCATCATCTGGATGTGGAGAAAGAACTAGTATTCTCAACAATATCACCTCTCGGCTTTCCTATACACAATAATATGTGTTTTCGTGAGATCTCGCTATTATTTATTGCATTTCTTCCATCAACAATAACTAGTTTTTTAGATACTTTTATTAAGTAAGTTATCAGATTATCCATCATCTTTTTATGAGGTGTTATAACTATAATGCCATCATATTTTTCTAAAATATGTTCATCAATTTTATTAATACCCTCCACCTTACCGTATTCCATAACTTCAATTTCTTTTATATACGGATCATAGTAATCCACATCTGAACCATTAAAAATTAGTTCTCTAATTACATAAACTGCTGGTGATTCTCTCCAATCGTTTACATCAGGTTTATATGCTACACCAAATACAATAATTTTGCTTTTTCTAAGAGATTTACCTATTTTTTTGAGACCATATTCCAAAAGATTTATTGTATGAATGGGCATGTAGGAATTTATTTTATATGATAAGCATATAAAATCTGAATCTCTGGATATTCTTCTGGTCTTATATAGCATAAACATAGGATCAACAGGAATACAGTGTCCTCCTATGCCAGGACCAGGATAATGTGGCATAAATCCTATAGGCTTTGTTGATGCTGCATCTATCACTTCCCATATATCAATGCCAAGTTCTTCAAATATAATAGCTAATTCATTGATTAAAGATATATTTACAAATCTAAAAACATTTTCTAGCATTTTTACTGCCTCCGCTGTTTTGCAATCTCTAACCATTACTATTTTAGCATTTAATACATTTGAGTACAATTCATACGCCAATTTTGCTGAGATTTTATCTATTCCACCAATCACTTTTGGCATATGAACAACATCATATTCCTTATTTCCTGGTGTAACTCTCTCTGGCGAAAAAACAACTCCAAAATCATCTCCTGCTTTTAAAGAAGATTCTTCCAAAATGGGTATAACGATCTCATCTGTTGTACCAGGATACACAGTACTTTCAATTATTATAAGCATACCTTTTCGAATGTATTTAGATACTGTTTCTACTGCTGAAATTAAATATGACATATCTGGGTGTCCATCCCTATATATAGGTGTAGGTACAGTTATTATTATAACATCAGTATTTGATAATATATCAGGAGAAGAATCAACAAATAATTTTTTATTGATTACAGATTTTATCTTTTCGGAAGAAATATCAGTTAAATAGGAAATTCCTTTACTTAGCAGAGAGATTTTTTTTCTGTCAAGATCATATGCATATACGGAATATCTTTTTGTAAAAGCTAATGCCAATGGAAGACCTACATAACCAAGACCAACAATACCTATTTTTGCCTTACCAGATTTTATCTTTTCATGCAAATATTTGATCCAGTCTTCATTGGAGGACATAAAGTAGGATAACTTAGATATGTATATAAAAATTTACTATGAAGATGTGTGTCCAAAAAGTATCTGCCAATGGTAAAGATGACGAAGAGAAATCCGAGAGGTTTCGGAGCGAGAATCCGAAACAAAATATTCTCCAAAGATATATACAGGAAGAGAAGTATAGGTGAAGGTATATTCGCCGCTTTATCCAACCAATTCGGCGATAGATTGAAAACTAAACTTGTAGAAAACTACAATTCTAAATATCAACAAAATCTTATAGCCCGTTTATCCTTTCCACCTCAACATCCCATCCCCTATCCGCATAATTGTATTAATTAATCACTAAATATTTCTTAACACAACTCTTGGACACGCCCACTATGAAGGAAAACCTAATTATCTATTATGGATTTTACCCACTATGTTTCCATCACATTCTCAGAATCTATCTAAACTCCAACAGATGCTTGAAAAATTTTATTTAGAGGATGCTCATTTTGACAAAGATCTCATTTTTAACTCTACTTGGACAAAACCTTTGGGTGTATCCATAAGCGCGCACCTGAAATTCATTGAATCAAATCTTGGAAATCCTCTCCTCTATCTAGGAACTTCCAAAATGCACGATATGTGCGTAAAGTACCTAAGTAGTTTATTGAACCTTAAAGAGGGTCATGGAAAGATTTTGAGCGGTGGTACGGAATCAAATATCACTGCACTATGGATCGCAAGAAAGATTTATGGAAAGGGGAAAGTATTGTATCCTGAAACTGTGCACATATCTGTTATAAAGGCTATTGATCTTTTAAACCTTGAGGGAGTGAAGGTATCCGTTGATGATGATTTCAGGGCGGATATAGGCGAGGTAGAGAAAAAACTTAGGGATGATGTCATTGCGGTTGTATTAACAGCAGGAACAACTCTATTTGGTACTGTTGACCCTATAAAAGAAATCTCTGAACTTCTTGATGATCAGTTTCTCCATGTTGATGGTGCTTTCGGGGGTTTCATACTGCCATTTATGGAGAAACTTGGTTTATGGAAGGGAGAGTTTGATTTTAGGGTTTATGCCGTCAAATCTTTTTCCATAGACCCCCATAAAATGGGTATGAGTACTATTCCGTCTGGTGCCCTTATAACCCGAGATGATTATTTTAGACATATAAGATTTGAGGCGGAATATCTTTCCAATGGTTATTCTGATTCATTGCTTGGAACTAGGTGTAGTGCGGCAGTCGCTGCCACATACGCAGCGATAAACTATCTCGGCTTTGAAGGTTATACAAAAATTGTGAAGAGATGTTTTGATGTTAGAGATTATGCCCTAAAAAGGTTTGAAGAGGAAGGGTTGGAGATACTTCATAAGCCGCCAATGACGATCGTAAATCTAAAATTCAAAAATCCAAAAAAAATATACAAAAAACTTTTGAAAAGAAGAGTTTATGTGTCACTGAATTCAAAATATTCTTCAATAAGATTGGTTTTTATGCCGCATATTGATGAAAAAAAGGTTGATTTGTTTATTGAAAATCTCAAGGCGGTCGCGGAGGAGGAGTTATGATAATCATAGAGCATTTGGAGGATGTTCTATCACCTTGGTTGTTTTATGAGTACAAACATAGTGCTGAAATCTATCCAAAACTGCTAATAACAAATGTAAGAGATTATCTTGAAAGGATAGTACTCTCAGAGTATTGTAATGCTATTTCACTATCAATCGCAGATATACCTTTTAAGAAGATCGTCGTTCTTGACCCATTAGCGGAAGAACCTCTCACACAGGATGATTTTAAGGATTCGGTTGTTGTGGTTGGAGGTATTCTGGGAGACCATCCTCCACGAGGGAGAACTCGAGAACTCTTATCGTCAAAACTAAGGTGTGAGACGAGAACTCTCGGAGAAGGACAATTTTCAATAGATTCCGCTGTATATATTGCGTCAATGGTTGAAAAAGGCATAAGCATAGATAGTATAGATTTTGTTGATGGATTCCAAATAAACATTCCAGGAAAGTACGAGAGGATAATTGAACTCCCTTACCGATATCCAATAGTAAATGGCAGAGTGTTAATAAGCGAAGAACTGTTAAAATATATAAGAGAGGAGATGGAATTGGATGACCATATAGCACTTAGGAGCGGAAAAGCCGTTAGTATAGTGGATAAAATTAAAAAACATTTATCTCTCCGTTAATTATCATATCTGTTACTTTTCCATCACGGAGAGAATCCAACCACTTGTTTCCTATAGATTCAAACTCTTGTTTGTATCTGCTGGTATTCACATTCTCCGCGGGTATAACCTGTATGCTCAAAACCTGTGGCTCATCCACGGGCTTCCCTATCTGCGACACTATCCTCACATGCACTTCTTCTATATCTCCGCCCGCTGCTTCGTAGCATTCCTCCGCAATCTTGAATGCAATTATGTTGTACAACTTGCCAACATGGGTAACAGGATTTTTTCCAGCAGCGGCTTCCATACTCATTGGTCTGTATGGAGTTATAAGACCATTAACCCTATTTCCCCTACCCACAGAACCGTCATCACCATTTTCCATGGATAGTCCAGTTACAGTAATGTAGAAAACATTTTCCTCAGGTATGTCTGCAGTATTCATCATAACTTTTACTTCTCTTTCCGTATATTTTATGGCGTTATCTGTAAGGAGGGATGTGAGTTCCTCTTTGAGATTTAGATAATGATCCTTATCATCCACATATTTACCAACAAAGGCCTGTGCAACCGTTAAATTTATTGTATCTCCCTTTCTGAAACCCATCACCTTTATATCCTCGCCTATAGCCTTGTATCTATCCCTTAATTCCCCAATTAAGTATCTTTCTGTATTATAAACTATCTTTTCTGTCTCCGTCATAGGGGCATAACCCACACCAAAAGATGTATCGTTAGCCAAAAACTTCTGAGTATCATAAACAGCCTTAAGGTCCACACTACCCTGTCCTATGCGGCAATCAAGTATAACATCCTCATCAACATCAAGATTTCTGAAATTTTTCTGCAAATATTCTCTTGCTGCCTTTATGGCTATGGTTCTGTACGGTACCCTCTCTCCATTAACCCTCGTGGTTGCTCTCCCAACAAGCAGAATATACGCTGGTTCAAGTACCGTACCTCCTCCGAATTTCGGTGAGGCTTGACCGCCAACTATTTGAGTTTCATCAGTATTGTGGTGAAGAATCCTACCGTAATGCTCTAAATACCATTTGCACAATGCCCTGGAAACGCTTTCGGCCAAACCGTCTGCTACGCTATCCGGATGTCCTATGCCTTTCCTTTCAACAATTTCCACATCTCTTCTTTCTGTTGAGATTGATATTATATCCTCAACAACTATGTTTCGTTGCATAACAAGGTTATTTCCTTAAAGAAGTTAAAACTTTCGCTCATGGCTCCTAAGATTACTATATGACTAAAAGAAGGAAGCATCTAAGAAACATTTAAATATAATCTTTTCATTAAGAGCTATTGGGTGTCTAAAATGTTAAAAAAAGCAGTTGTGCTTGGGGTAATTATATTTGCCCTGATAAGCTTTAGTGGTTTGAGCTATGCAACGACAAAATCGGCGCCCTGGCAGGAAGGACAAACATGGGGATACAAGTGGGAATACGATGTTTCCCACACCGCTTCCTCGCAAATTGGAAACCTCTCTGGAAGCGTGGATGCAAGCGGAAAAGTAGCGTATCTGTACTATATAAAATATGTTGGAATTGAGAACGGACAGTACAAATTCAAATTCGCTGGTTCGTTCTATGCATGGGCTCATATCGTGTCCAGTGGCTCATATGAAGGCGCATACGGAGAAGGAACAGCCGATATCAAATCACTTTGGATCAACTTTGATGGCTATTTCTATCTGGTGGAAGATGAATATTATGATTGGTGGGATGACTCAAATTATACCTACTACAAGCTGACATATCTAAATGCGCACATATACACGAAACAGAACATGGATATTTCAATTGAGTATAAAGCATCATATCAGGATTCAACCTATTCTGGAAGTAGCAGCATAAACGGTAATTTTGATATAAAACTTGAGATATCGTTTGGTGGCGGAGTACCATTTATGCCGAAGGATGTTGGTGTTTATACTATCTATGAATACACTTATGCCGATTATGATGCTCATGTAAAAGCCAATTTGAAAGTAACAGCAAAAGATTCCTCTACAGGCACCAACACATATGATTTCAATATAAACAAAAATTACAGCGGCTCGGTATATTTCTACTCATCTATGAGCGTAAATCCCTCTGGAAATAAGGCAAAGGTTGAGAAACCGGCCATTATAACAAGTTGCGGCAAAAATGCGATGTACATTTTTGGATATCCTGTATACTACCTTACCAGATCGGATGCCAATGTGGATTCTATGGTTTCCTCACTGCAGAGTTCAAATGATGCTGAATATGATTCATCAAGTGGATTCTATACTAAACAGAAAATAGGGTCATTTGATTATGTTTATGCTGGAAACGATTACTCCTCACCAACAACGGAGAGCGAGGTCAATGATGTTAGGGAGAACGCTCCAGCAAAATACGGTGCTTACGGTGGTAACTTCCTAATCTATATACTTATCATCGTGATAGTGATTGTCGTGGTTTTAATCGTCATTATACTAGTGGCTATAAAGAGGAAAAAGTCTAGGCCTCCTGTTCAGCCGACACAGCCCATGCAGCAGTATTATCCACAGCATTATCAGCAACAGCAATATCCACAACAGCAACCTCCACCTTATCAACAGTATCCTCCTCCACCACCGCCACAGCAGCAACCACCACCTCCACCGCCGGAGTACAATCCATAATTCTTCTTTCTAAAATTTTATTTTTAATACATATATTTCCTCAAAAAACAGTTTTTTTCTTGCAACAATTTCGTATTTTAATTTTTTGGGCGGAGAATAAGGTGTATGAGAAGAGAGCAGTACATAGCAGATGCCTCCATCTTTAATATGCGTAGGTAGCTCCGCAAAGAATCTTCTATGAATCTCGCCATTCTCACTGCACCAGCCCCTTTCCTCCAGTGTTTTCGCCTTGCCTGGTAGATACGGTGTATTAAAAACTATAAGATCAAATCTCTCTGGAATGTTGGAGAACAAATCACTAACGCGAAAATCTATATCGGGATATTTTTTCCGGCAATATTCCACCGCGTGCGGGTTTATATCCGCTCCAACCACCACATAACCCATATTTCTCAAAAATTCTGCAATTACTCCGCTTCCCGTACCCATATCTAGAGCATGTTTTCCTCTACCATCTCCGAGCTCTTTTTGGAGGACATCCATCAGGAAGAAGGTATCGTCTGAGGGAGGGTATATGGAGGTATGCATAGGAGGGAATAGATGGGATTATTTATATACATTGTGTCCTTATAGTGTTTTATGAAACTGCCAGGCGGGAAAGTTGTAAAAGTAATGCTCGGAGGAGAAGATAATTTCCGCGAGTTGCTGGATACCGTTAAAAGAGAAGAACTCTCAGGATATATTCATCTTAGCAAATTTGATGGAAAAAACTATATAGAGGGATACCTAGTTTTTGATAAAGGCATTCCCATACTTGCCGAATTTCTAGGTGAGGAGAGGATTTGTGGCGATTCGGCCATTGAAAATATAGTGTGCTTAGCAAAAGATGAAAAATGTATGATGGAGGTAAGAAGTTTTTCTTATCGCTCATCTTCAATATCTCCAAAGTACTTCGCGGAACTTTATCCAGAATGTTCTCTAAGTATTGAAGATATTCCAATTGAGATTCCAACTTCTCGCAGAAAAATAAGGGTGGAGGACGACTACGAGTTGAGGATGGAAGAGGCTCGTCTCCGAAACTATGAGGAAAATCTGCGAAGAAAGGAAGAGGAACTCCGTGCTTGGGAGAGAAGACTCAGAATTCTTGAAGAAAAACTTAAAGATAGAAAAAAAGAACTTGATTCTCTTGCCGAAGAGCTTGAAAAGATGAGAAAGGAGATAGAGAATGAGAAAAGTGTGATTGAAGATATGAGGAGAGAAATCATAGATAGAGAAAAGGAGCTTGAAGAAGATAAGAAAAAAATAGAAAAGAGGATGAAGGAACTCATAGACAGAGAGTACTTGATTATGAGGAGAGAAGATGATCTGCGTAGAAGAGAGAGAGAATTGAAAGAGGAAAGAGAAAAATTAGAGGAGGAGAAGGAAAGATTAGATGAAGAGTGGAACCGTATTAAGAAAGAAAAAGAGAAGATGGAAGAGGAGAATCGCAAAATCAATGAGGAAAAAAATTCACTCAAAAGTGAATGGATGGAATTAAGGTCTTTGCAGAAAGAACTTGAAGAAAAGGAAAAAGAATTAAACACCAAGGAAAAAGAACTTTTGATTTTAGAAGACAATTTAAGAAAGATGAAAGAAAATATTGAAAAGGAGAGGAGAGAACTGGAAGTAGAAAAGAAGGAGTTATCTTCTATGAGAAGCAGAATTGAGAGAGAAAGAAAAGAATTAGAAGAGGATAGAGAGGAAATTATCAAACTTAGGGAGGGTGTTGAAGAGGATATGAAAAAGATAAGATTGCTAAAGAAAGAGCTTGAGGAGAAGGAAGCAGAGTTGTCACTTAGAGAAGAAGAGATTTCCAAAAAACTTGAAGTTCTGGAGGAGAGAGAAAAAGATGTTAAAGAGAGGGAAAAGGAGTTGAATAAAAAAGAAAGAGAGATAAAAAATATGGAGAAAGAACTTAAAAAGTTGGAGAAAAAACTTACTGAAAAGGAAAAAGAACTTAAAAAGTTAGAGGCTGAAATCGCTGCTAGAGAGTACGATATTATGGCAAAGGAGGAGGAAATTGAAGAAAAAATGCGCGAAATTGAGAAAAAGAAGAAAGAGCTGAAGAACCTTGAAAATAATATCAAAAAGAAGGAGAAAGAAATTTATGAAAGAGAGAAAGAAATAGAAGAAAAGATGAAGAAACTTGAGGAAATCAAAGCATCACTTCTTAGCGAGGAAGAGGAATAATAAAATACTTCTTTTTCATTAACTTTTTGTGGACGATTTCACAGCGAGTTTACTTGTATTCGTCAGTATCATAATCGTTATAATTCTTCCGAGGTTAAGGGTAAACATAGGAATAAGCATACTTGCGGGAGCAATATTTCTCTTATTTGCATTGGGAGGCAATTATATAGAGGCCATAGCCTCCACATTCTCCTTGGACACAGCTAGAATAATGCTCATTGTGTTCTTCTCATTGCTTCTAATATATACCATGCGGGAGAGTTCTTTGCTGGACGATATGTTGTCATCCATAAGGTCTCTACTAAAAAGCGATGAAAGAACATTTGCCGTGCTTCCTGCTAGCATAGGCCTCCTGCCGATGCCGGGTGGTGCATATGTATCTGCAAATATAATAACTCCTCTGAAGGAAAAATTAGGATTAAATGGTGATGAAGCCACGGCCATAAACTACTGGTTTAGACATGTGTGGGAGTATTCCTGGCCAATTTACACCGGCGTCATCGTTGCAGCGGATATATTTAATAAAGATGTGGGAGATTTCTCACTTCATATGCTCTTTCTCACGGTAGTATCTATATTTTTCGGATATGTATTCATATACCGCAGAATTTTCAGAAAAATAAATAAAGAATATGATGGCAGAAACTTAATGGAAGTTATGAAATTTATTCGCTCCATATCTCCAATAGCATTTGTTTTTGTTCTCACCGTACTTCTCGGAATAAACTTTCTTTTAATATCGCTAATAATCGCTGATTCCATTCTTTTATTTTATTTAATACGCAAGGGAAAGGCAAGCAAAATTCCAGAAATATTAAAGTTATCTGCAAAACCATCAATTCTCGGAATAGTATTTGCATCTCTTTTTATGAAAAATGTTGTAATAGCTACATCCGCCATGCAATACACCTATTCCTTCTTTTCTCGCGTAGGCATTCCTGCAGTTGTAGTAATAATACTTCTTCCATTTCTCGCGGGCCTAATGACGGGTGTAACGCTTGCATATGTCAGCATAACCTTCCCCCTTCTTAAAGCGTATCCGATGACCTATCCCGCGATAATACTCGCATATGCTTCGGGATACATAGGTCATCTTCTCTCTCCCGTTCACCTATGTCTGGTATTATCTTCAAAACATTTCAACGCCAAGATTGGAAGAGTAATACGCATAATCACTCCTAGTTTAGTGGGTGTTTTCGTATCCTCGCTACTCATCTACTTCCTTTTTCAATGAACTCCCTGAATTTTTTCAGAACTTCACCGTCAAACTCTTCCTTAACAAAATGTATAAAGTCAACAAATCTCTCTATGGTTTCCTCATCCAAATAGTGTTCTATGCGACACGCTTCTTCCTCCCCCTTTTCGGCATCCATTCCGAGAACCTCTATAAAGAAATTGGTAAGAATACCATGCCTTCTCAGAACCTTCTCGGCAATTTCTCTTCCCTTTTCCGTCAACTCCACAGGTCCGTACTTTTTATGCACTATCAAACCCTTCCTCTCCATTCTCTCCAGCAATTCCACGAGAGTAGGTGCTTTTATGTTCAATTTTTTTGCTATATCCTTAACTCTCTTATCTCCGCGATATATCACTTCAAGGCAGTCTTCCTCTTTCGGAGTTACATCCATTTAAATCACCTCAGAACGATAGAGTTTTGTAACTCAAATCATCCAGATTTATCAAACAAACCTTGCCAACCACCGGCTGAAAGTTCATCATTTTCTGATATTTTGTCATTGACTGCCATGTTGATGCATTAACCACAAGCGTATTTTTGTAATTATTTACATAGTACGAATGAACATGGCCCGTCAGGAATATATGGGGGGTTTTATCCACCACCAGATGGTCTATGTTCGTAGGAACCAGAGATACCTTCGCCCCGTATATGGGAACAAGATGTCTGGCCTTTAAAATATGAATCAATGCTGGCTCTATATTTTCGTATGAGGCGTTGGGAATCCTTTCTATCAAATCGTTCAAACTTGTTCCATGATACATGAGAATTCTTACCCCATCAATCTCAACCCACGAGGGATTGCTCAGACAGTGAACATTTGATGGAAATTTCTTGGCTATCTCACCATCTAAGGGTGGCTGGGGCTCCATAAGTTGAACAAAATCGTGGTTTCCTGGAATTAGAAAAACATCTATTCTGGAAGGAATTTCTTTGAGATATGAAGCCAAGGCGTCGTACTGCTCGTAAACATCATCATATTCCAACTCCTCCTCTTGGTTCGGATAAATCCCAACACCATCCACCAAATCACCTACCACTGCGAGGAAATCCACATCGCTTCCTTTCAGATAATCCAAGAACGATAGGAATCTCTCCTCCTCAAACATCTTGCTTCCAACATGAACATCTCCTATGACCGCGAGTTTTCCCCTCTTTTTTCTGATTATTGCAACCTTCTCTATATCTGGATAGAAAACTTCGTTGGCGAAGATAACATCGTTTTTCTTATATCCCCTTACTCCAATAACTTCATCTTCCAGAATTACATCATTAAAATCCCTGGGTAATACAACATCCATCCAGCCGGTATCGTCTTCAATTCTTATCTTCCTTCTCCATATATGTCTCACCATGCCCACGATGGCTACCTCGCCATCAATCTTTTTAGCAAAAGATATTTTAACCATACCGCGAAGTGCGGGATTTCTCTTAAAGATTTGGAACAAAACTTTATATCTATAGAGAAATAGATTCCTGAAATATTCGGGTGAGCTTTCCATATCTATATTGTCCAGATTTTTTACTATGGTGAAATTTTTCTTCTTTACTTCTTGCGCAGATTCCTCCACGGGACTTATGATTCTCAAAACATCCTCCTTCTTCCAAAACCCCTTTCCAAGGCTCTTCTTCAATTTTGAAATCTCTGTTGGATTTTGAAGTAATAAATCAACAACATCCGCATCAACCAGAATGCCCTCCATCGCTAAATTCTTTATAATATCCTCTCTCATCAAGCGGGTATAGAGAAAGAAAAAGATAAAGGTTTGGTAAAAACTGTTTAAACCTTTGGCTTGGTAAATGTGTATTTAACGTTCTTAACTCCTCTGAATGAGGAAAGTTTATCCGCCAATTTCTTTATTTCCTGGGATTTTCCCTTCACTATTATCGCTTCTAAGCAATTTCTGTCATCTATATGCAGATGCGTCGTGGATACCACGACATCCCTGTGCTCGTGCTGCGCATCCATGATCTTCTCAACCAGACCGGGCACATGATGGTCGTAAATGAAAGTTATCGTTCCGTAAACGAATTCGTTCTCCTTAACTGCCTCGCTTATAAGCATTTCCCTTATGAGATCCCTTATGGCTTCGGAGCGATTTCTGTATCCTTTTCTCCTTATTGTCTCGTCGAACTCGTCAAGCAACTTCTCATCCATTGATACGCCAAATCTCTTCAGCATGTGACATAGGTATACCTCGTTATATATAAACCTTTTGTGTTATTTTAAGCATTATGCTGAGCATACTTCCACAACGCTACCTTCCTTCACCCTCAATATTTTCGCGGCTGACCCCATGTTTATTGAAAACTCCAGAAAATTCTCGCTGTTTATCAATGCAATTATTTCGTTTTTTCCGCCTTCCGAATAACTTTTAACCATTCTGGATTGGAAAAATTTATTCCCAATTTTTACCTGAATTTCATCACCAATCTTGAAAAAAACCATTTCGGCGGGAATATTTGTTATAACATTTCCGAAGTGGTCTATGTGGAAAATCTCACCAACTATTTTTTCACCGCTGAGCAGTGGTTGGTTGAAAAGAATCAGTTTCTCTTTGGGGAATTTTGTGCAGAATTTTTCTGGCTTTACTCCCTTCGCTATTTTAGCCGCAGTCGGGGCGAACACATCTCTGCCATGAAATGTTGCGCTTGCATCCGGTGGCACAGGTATCTCGTAAATTTCAATAATCTCGTCTCTGAGGGGGGAGATTATTCCGTTGTTAGGGAGAACGGCATAGCCATTTTTCAATTTAATCGCCAGACATTCTCTACCGCTACCCACCCCCGGATCCACAACAACAAGATGTACCGCTTTCATGCCTATCCTGTAGATAGCGTTTAGAACATAAGATGCATGTCTTACATTGTGTCTCTTTACACCATGGGTTATATCAACTATCCTTGCTTCTGGAAATATTTCCAGTATCTTAAGTTTCATCGCTCCTGCGTAGTGGTCGCTGTACCCGAAATCGGTTATTATAGTTATCGGAAGCATAGTTTTTCCTCCCTCCTATCTATCCGACCATCTTTAAGAGAATACTCAACCATAGTGTAATTAGTTATTTCCGAAAAATTTCCATCAAGCGGTTCGCTGGATACCACCAAAATATCTTCCACATAGCCCTCATAGAGAGTATAATACTCTTCCTTTTCCACAGCGTATCTGCATACCGTTAATTTTCCATTTTCGGCCATTATGAAAGTTAGCGAGGAGGCTTTTCTTATCTTTCTCAGCGATTTTACGCCCTCCTCAATTATCATATTGAAGAGTTCTCTTGAATCGCATTTTTCGGCGAAATCCTCTATTTTGCCGTTGTGCGCAAAGCATTTAAATCCTCTTACAAAAGGGTGGGTGCAGAGTATTGAGGCCTTCATCCAAGATGCTTTCCGGGCGTGCAGTATTCCCACATTTCCAACGATATTTCTAAAATCTCTGCTTCTATCCCATACGGGATGTATTTCTTTGTACACCGTTATTTTTCCGTTTTTTACGGCGCATACTCCGAAACCATCACTGTGCGGCGAGTTCTTACCTTCCTTAGCCATTTTAAGTAATGCAGGAAAGAAAATTTCCACGCTTATAGGTTTTCGGGATATGAAACCCAGCATTCTGCACATATTATTTCACCTCTTCTCAAATATGAAGATGTATTCGTGACGGAATATGTAAAATCCTCCAACCAGCGCTCTATACCTCCACAGTTCCTTCTGGAATCTTTTACCTCTCGTTCTGCCCAATTCAAAATTTTTTACCACTATGCTTTTCAACCTATAACCAATTTTCATGGCGCGTTGCATGGCGTAAAAGCCCAGAGGTATCCACTCGGAGTTTTCATACTTGTCTCCTATGACCATCGCCATATAGCCGGGAGATTTCAGAACTCTGTAAGTTTTTTCCACAACTTTTTCCAGTTTATCCAAAAATACTTCAATTGTTGGCGAGTTTGACAGATCCCTCGGGTCATCAGTGAAATTTATTATATCGTGGTAAGGAGGGTGAAGTATAGCCAACTTAAAACCATCTATGCCGAATTTCTCCGCGATTTCTCCGAAATCCATTTCC
>Ga0190313_1000792_pt1 | contig 17902 bp, 22 predicted proteins | sample 4870071011_MG_FD_169989 | JGI IMG/M metagenome (GOLD analysis project Ga0190313, IMG submission 169989) | Hydrothermal vent sediment bacterial communities from Southern Trench, Guaymas Basin, Mexico - 4870-07-10-11_MG | ecosystem: Environmental > Aquatic > Marine > Hydrothermal vents > Sediment ...
CCCTACATCTGATGGGCTGATTGCAGCGTGGGCAAATGAGGGCGCTCACTCCGGGGAAGCCCTCTCTAAACTCCACCACCTTGAGCACATTTTCTTCGACGACCTCGTAGCGCTGCTTAGCGGACCAAGAGTATGAGGCCAAGACCTCCTCTAGAGGCCTTCCGTCCTCTAACGTTATCGGCACCCTCTCCTCAATCTTCCTTATCCTCGTCACAGCATCTGCGTCCGAGAGGCCGCCCGCAGCCGCTTCCGAGACCAACCTCTCCATGTAATCCAGCGTGGGGTTCTCTAACCACTTATCCAGTAGTCTTAAAGCGGTTTTCGTCGGGAAGTCCATTAGCATGAGGTAGAGCCTACCGGCCAGCTCCTCTAAGCCTTCCTCGCGGCTCACTTTAGAAACAGCTTCGTAGACCTTCTCAGCCAGCTTTACCTTCACCTTCAGCCTCTTGCTATCCCCCTCCTCGTGCGAACTTCGCATAGCAAGCTTCCAGACTCCTTTAAACGTCATACCAGCCTTCTTAGCCGACTCGACCGTTGAGGGAGGGATACCCAATGCTTTCGCAGTTTTTCTAACGCCCAAGCTTATCGCCAGCGCCGCGATTATCAAACATCGCTCGTCTCGCCTAAGCGGAAACCTCAAAACATCCTCCCTCAAAATAAGCTGGAGAGCCTCCTCAAGGCTTACCTTACCTAAAGAAACTACTGGCAGCTCCTTCAAACCGGCCTCTAAAGCCGCCAAATACCTCCTGTACCCCAATATTATCTCATACTTCCCATCATCACCCTCAGAGACCACTAACGGCTGTAAGAGCCCATATTCTTTAATCGAGTCTACTAGGGCGAGTAAATCTCCCACGTCCCGTCTAACGCGAACCTTAGGTCTAAGCAAACCAACCGGAACTTCGAGGACCTTCATCTCCGCCGCCATTCTCCACCAATATTAGGAAAATTGACGGATTTGAGCTTATTGATTCTAGAATTTTGTCGAGCTTTTTGAAACAATCGGATCAAAATTACGATGAAAACGGACTAAAATCAGTACGGATAGTGTAAATAGTCGGACTAATATCGGTATGCTGTTTCATCAAATATCAGGCTTCAGCTTCCCTTCTAGACGCACGATGTCTTAATAGCCTCGACATAAAAGCCCCAAACAGAAATAGAGCTACTACGAACACCCCCAACCCCATTCCAATATAGGCGATAGTCTGCACCAAGAATAACCCTATTGCCGGCTGAATAATTGCAAAGACCAGCAGGAGATCAATAAATACAAGAGCGAGATATGTGGGAAGAAGACGATATTTTACTATAGTATTGTAGGAAGTAACTATAGGACAAAGAAGGTATGTTGTCCTCCTGCGCCACCCCAATCCTAAAGAGATCTCAGCTTTTTGGCTAACCTCGTCAATTCTTCGTATCAAGGCGGTAGTAAATTGGCTAAATGTCCTAGTCACATTATTTTCCCAGTCGCTCCTTCCCTCAGCCCTGCTAATGGTTAAGCCTCCATCGTAAAGCCTGTCGAGCCTACCCAGCAGCTCCTCCGTTAGTCTGTCAGCACCCAAACGCCTGTAATCTGTTACAAAGTTCTGAAGCAAGTTTCTAAAGTAATCTCTAGGATTATCGCCGGGAGTCTCGCTATATAGTAGAAGGAGAGCCTGTAGCAAATTATGCCTCACGGATTCTTCTAAGCGCATTATCGGTTTCCAAAAAATCCAAGCTTCATTCCTTATTGCTTCATATACGTTCATCCACTCTAAATTTTCTGTTTCTTCGCCCACGAGTATCCTTGAGACAACTCTCATACCTCTTTCTGTTAGCTCAACATACGCGTTCCTAGCCTCGCTTCTAACAATAATCAAACCATCTCTCGAAAGTCTATTTCTCACCCTATAGTAAGTATCCCTAGAATGCCTCGATAAACCCTCTAAAAATGCATTTGGAATAGGGATGTCACGTACCCTACCTATAAAACAGCTTACGAGAATCATATTCTGTACCTCTTCTGCTGCGCCACCCCTTTCAACGCTCATAATCTCATTATAGAATTTCCTGATCGTCCAATTAAAGATGAAGTCATAGCAACGCTTCTTCTTTATTCGTGAATAAAGAAAAATTTAAAACAAAATTGAAATCTCATTTTCTAAAGCTATTAGAGCCTTTAGATTTTCACTCGATCCTTAAAGGCCGTGTTCGATTAGACCTTTTTGAAAATTCTGAAACGACTGATGCCACTTGGGACGCTTTGGACTATGGTGGTGTCACTCCATCGCCGACATCAGATTAGCTAGGGGTTAAACCGTAGTCGTACACCATAACTCGGAAATTGTGACAGTTTGTGGCGCCACATATATGCTACTAAACACTTTCTATTTAGTTAGAAGGGGTAGTGAGACTTTTCTCCCCCGTCTTTTGAGCGATGCGCGGATGTTTGTGGGGCCAAAATACGCGCCGTTAAGGTAGAAAGTTTCTGAGCAGACCAGTGTGGGGTGCCACAACGCTAGAAATGGATGTTTGTGGCTCGGATTGGTTAAGCTACTTCTAACTCAAACAGTCGTAACGACGACAACTTTGACGTACAGCTGCCACATCGCCAGCCACAATCACCACAACGTCGCCACAACTACCCCTCACGAATAGCAACTCCGAGAGAGTGAATGGACGAGAAGCGATGCCTCAATCTTACGAGTTAACTCTATACGAGTTGCCCTACAGCATCAAGTTGAGCCATATGCTCTTTGGCAAAGTCGGCGATCAATCGTAGATCATAGGCAGGATCAATCGGGAACCAATTATACACGTTTGTCTGGGAACAAAAACTACATCAACTTGATAATTATCACCTATTCCATCAAAAAGCTGAATCCTACTGGGTATAAGATTTCTTGAAATTTCATCAAGTCTTGCCTCTTAAAATTTTAAGAAGACTAAAATGCTCACGATCTAGATGAAAAATTTGGAAAAGCGGGCTGGTGAGGCCCCGAAAGGTGGATCGATGGCGAACGCCGTGTAAGCTGAATTGTGAAGACGCCGCTAGACCAGAGACCCCACCCGGGGAAGCCTCACCAGCCCGATAGTACCTTCTTGTAAGACAAATATAAGCTTATAGATGTCAGCTTGATATCATTTTAAATTCATTTCCATTGCGGATGAGGGTACTACATTGATCTCATTATTAAGACCATTAGACCATTATGGTTTTATGATCTTCGGCGGAGAGATTCCAATAACCACTACTATTACGATGATAACTGCTACGACTATAACTGCAATTAAAATGACCCCACGCCGATAACATCTCCAACAACAATTGAAATGGCTCTTCGCTTTCCTCTGTTGTTAGTCTCTGAGTCGTGCTCTGCTCTTCTGCTTTCGGAGATTCGCTTTCTTCGTCTTTTCGGCTTAATGTTATAAGAAAAAATTGAATTGAATACAGTCTAATTATACAGTTATTTTCCCATATTCTTTGATCTGTTCTAACGCCTCCCAATATCTTGTGTCAAGCCACTTTAGGAAAATTGACATATATTCTCTGCAGATCTTTGGATCTGATGATGGCACAACGAGTATAAGAGTATCAGGAGCCGAAAAGATGATCCTAGGCGTCTTGCCACCAAATAGCTCTTTTTCTTTTTCAGTTAAACCTGTTTCTTTGGATACCTTTGCAATAAAGCCTCCTTTAAGGACGGGCTTTTCCGTCTTAACGATATATCGTGTTTCATTTACATACGGTTCCGCGCTTACAGTTACTTTCCTTAGATTCTTTAACATTAACTAACTCCACAGTTCCGGTTTTGCTAGGTATAATCTTCAAAAAAGTGTCAATTCGCTCATTCAATCTTGTTGTCTTTTCATCCATTCTCCTAGTGGTTTCTTCAATTCGCTTAATAGGTTCAGTATTTGTTTTGATTTCACTAACATCCTTTTCTAATTTTCGTAGTGTAAGTCTCACGCCGAAATAAATAACAATAGCTATGCTTACGAGACCCATAAAAACGCCAATTGCAATACTAAGTAAGCCTAAGAAAGCGGGATCGGCTGAGAACGCCATCATGAAACCCCTCTCAATACATATGTACATAGCAACGTTTATTAACCCTTTTATTATTAACCTCTCATTAACTTTATTCAGCTCTTGACCCCGTGTAATGTTTTGGAATTTACTTTCCAGACCCCGCTTTAAGGAAAATACTCTTCATCATACAGCTTCCGGCAAGGGTCACAAGAGAGTTTCTGACCTAGTTCCAAGAAAGCGATTGACGTAACCCGCTCTCATACGCTCTCTTAAACCCTTTTTCTCCTTCAAGTACTTAACAAGAGATCTATATTATTGGAGCTGAAGTTATGGTCATGGAAGCAATCCTGACACGTATTCGTGGGATTCTTCTAGCATGAAAGAGCTTCCACCACAAAGGACGAAATTCTCCAGCGGTCCAGCCTCAGAAACTTGACCACGACTCACCCACCTCTCCTGAATTAGGGAGAGCCTTCTATCCCTTCCCAGCTACAATTCCATCTCAGGACGGCTTAAATTTAACAAGTTTTGACTTTCTCAGTCTAAGCGAGAATGAGAAGTAGTCTCACGCGTGAGACTCAAGCTCCCTAAACGGGATTGGATTTTTCTTCGGAATCGAGAAGACCTCCTCGAACCTCTTCCTCCTCTTGCGATCAAGCTCCTCAAGAACTTTTCAACACCCGGCGCTTTAATGTACTAATACTCAGGGAAGCCGACTGTCAGAAGCTAAGGAGCTAGAGCGGTAAACCGATTAGTTTATATTTTGGTTTACTAATCAGGATACTTGTGAGCGAGGTCATAAGCTTCAAGGTCTCCAAAGAGATTAAGGAGAAGTATGATAAGCTGAAGAACTTTATTGATTGGCCAGCGGAGTTGAGAGCCTTTGTTGAGGAGAGGATTCGGAAAGCTGAGAGGTCGCTCGTTATACGTAAGATACTGGAGAAAAAGCCTCGAGAAATTCTTCCAAGAGGCTCTGTTGTGGCGGCTATAAGGGAGGATAGAGAGGGTGATTGATGCATCAGTTATAGCGAAGCTAATAATGCGTGAAGAGAATTACGTTGAGGCGGCTAAGGAGATAGAGGCCGATGATGAGACACTTGATCTAGCAATACTGGAGGTGGCAAATGTAATTCTAAAGTACCATAGAAGGGGGATTCTCTCCGCCGAGGAGGCGCGAGAGAGATTTGAAGAACTCAGGGAGCTCTCAAAAACGCTCAGAATTCTCGATTTCAAGAATTTCCTAGAGCAGGCATTCGAGCTCGCGACAGCCACCAACCTGACGATTTATGACTCCCTCTACATAGCCGCTTCAGGTAAACTTGTGACATCAGACATCAAGCAGGCCGAAGCCGCCAAACAACATGGAAGAAAAGTCGTCCTAGTCTAATTAGCTACGGCTAACTAGCGTTGGATACTTCTCCAAAAGACTAAGATCACGCATAATTGAGAAGGCAGCCCTCCACATTAAGGGTAGGCGTCTGAAATCGTAATTGATTCAGGCTTTCTTCGCGATTACTCCTAGACGAATGCTAGGATCCGATGTTATGATTGAACTAATTGCAATTAGTGGGCAGGGAAAGGAAATACTCACTGCAGTAATGTTCGTGAATCTGAGATAGGTCAGGACCAAGATGGGACCAGCAAATATTTTTGAAATCTAGCTAAGAGAAGGGATCAATATAATTCAATCGCGATAGCGTCGAGTGCAGCTAGGAAACTCAACAACTATCCGCCTTCTCGAAACCTAGACCCTTGAGCTCTTCCCCAGCGTAGTCAGCTAATAGCATCCCCCGTGACCACGCCAATTGATAAACTCATTCTCTTCAACGTTTCTGAGGCTTGCATCGCTCTATCAACGGGCTTAACGAGCCTAAGGTGAACCCTCCGATACGCTCCCCTAAACTCATACGCAAACCTCTTCAAGAGACCATTATCACACCCATCCCGAGGTAGTACCACTCGAATATAATCGCTTGGCTTAAGCTTGACAAAACCGAGAAGGAAGTATATGAAGCAGTCTATAGGCTGAAGCAGATACTGGAAGAGAATCAGTTGATCATATATACAACAACCGGATGAACGATTTTATCGCATTCACGTTTCCAAGCATATACCGACTCCATTAACCCTTATGAGGGAACATCGGTTTCACCCATTTTATTTTCTCGAAGTCTTTGTCATTCGTGTATATCTCATGTACTCCGTTTCTCCTCATCTGACATGAGATTATTAGATCATCCCATATTCTGTAGTCGAGATTGTGCTTGCCCATTTCAGTGATGGCTTCAACAAAATCTAGGAACGTCGTCTCTATAACGATTATCCCAGTTTCGCGGACGTAGTCTATGAAAGGTTTAATCGCTTCACCTTTTCCACGTCTGGCTAAGTGCGCTATGACCTGACTTAATACTAAAGTCGAGGTAATCCCCTGCTCCTCCCCCTTCTCCATTCTCTCCAATATCATTAGACATGCTTTCCCGTACCTTGGGTCTTTTAACAGAATGTAGATGAAGATGTTTGAATCTATGAATCTACGCCTCATCTGAGAGCGCATTCTCGACTTCCTCCAAGCTCACCTCCTCCTCGCCCGCGATCCCAAATAAATCACGCGCGGTAAGCTTTCTAACAGGGGTTAACACGATTCTCCCATTATCTAGCTCTACAATAAGCTCGGACCCCTCTCTGATTCCGAGAGCCCTCCTTATCTCAGCCGGAATGACTATCCTCCCCCTCTTCTCTACAGTAATCTTGCCCATTTTAAATAACCCACTATGGAACATGAATAAGCCCATATTTTAGCTTTATCCTCCCAAGCACATTTAATATCTCTTTCCTTAACCTCCCTCTTTTCATCTTTGAGAACTCTAGATATACTTGGGATATTTTGATTTCGAAGGGAAGCTTAAGAGTTCTCTCGTCGTCAATCACTGGCGCAAATGGCATATCCTTTTTCGGCAATCCTCTTAAAGGTAACAGAGTTAAGCATATCTTTTATTTTAATAATCATTCAATCTCATATTGTTACGTTTTATTCATATTGAGACCTGGATGATTGAATATGCTTGTGCTGACCCTTGCGGTGTTGTCTGATACTCAAGTATCAGCTGTACTGGAAATTGTTATCAACCTAGTGGAGATATAGATCTGTCACTTTAGGCTGATAAGCGTCTCTGTTAATGGTTTAGCATTTGATGGGGTAGATTACGAACCCTAAATCTTCAACTTAGTTAACTTCGATGCTAACGGCAATTCATCGATTTATCCCAGATCCAAAGGTGAAAACATGCGATAAGATGATGGGCTTTATAGAGTGGAAATGCTTGCTGATGCTGTAAAGATCTCACCATTGATATGAAGGTTTAAAGATCTCAACGATATAAGAGTAAAGACGGATCAAAGAATATACTGGTCTATAGAATACTACATTCAAGATGAAGACATAGAAATATTTCAGGTCCTCCGGGTACTCGATTATGGATAACGTAGCTAATAGGGTGTGTAGTTCAGTGAAGAAATAGAGAAGGATCAATATCGCGGCAATCGTCATCCAATTATAAGCTAAGAAGAAGTAGAGCGTCCAAATAGGTCTTAAAATTAAAGCAATGAAATCCATCAAAACCATGTCCGGAGCTCCCAAAAGGCCCGGAGGGCCAAATATTCTCCTCAAGAATATGTTTCTATGACGTATCAATACTCTCAGTTGGCTCCTATGCCATCGTACTCTTTGCTTAAACCACGATTTCCAATCGTTTGGAGCTTCTGTCCACGAATAAACGTCATGCATGAATTCTAGCCTACCCTTTATTTTATGCAGCTTCAGAGTTAAGTCAAAGTCTTCTCCTATCATTGGATCATATCCGCCGATGGATTCCAATATCCTCCTACGAACGATGGCCGTTGCCCCAGGTAATATCAGTAATGTCCTGAAGAGAGCTTGAAGCCTTCTACCTATCTCAAAGCCGATGACGTACTCATAAGACTGAAGTCTCGTGAGGAGATTATCTGCGGAGTTCAGCACTCTGAGATTACCGCACCCAGCGACGATTCTTTCATCTTGGAAATGGACTGCGATTTTTCTAAGAGCGTCTCTTGACAGAAGGGTATCAGCGTCTAGCGTCACGATTATATCTCCATCTGCAAATCTTAACCCATAATTAAGTGCATGAGCTTTCAGGCCGCTTCTAGACCGCCTTAAGACAAGCACTTTGTCTCGGTAACGACTTGCAGTCGCATAAGTATTATCTGTTGATCCATCATCCACGACTATCACTTGCTTGTTTTCGTAATCATCTTCTAAGACGGATTCAATGCATTTTCCTATATTTTTCTCTTCATTATACGCAGGAATTATTACAGATATCTTGTAGTTCTTTTTCAGGGTTGGAGGCTTTTTAAGAAGCATCGCTACCGGAAGTATTATCGATTTTCCCAACGCTCTGCTATAGTCTAGGAGCAGTGTGATCGCTGATATCAATAGAAAATCTGCGAGAGCTATGCCTAGAAACTCAGCGATTACTATCAGGAAATAAAATAGTACGGGTGTTAATATCGAGTTAATAATGAAAATAATAATCGAGAATTTCGATATATGCTTCAAAATCTTTCACTGTTGGCTTCTCTCTTAAGTCGTTGAACAATCTCGCTTATATGATTGAATATCTCTTGGGTATGTTGGACGTACTTAATCTCAATGTTTAGACTATCGCCCACTTTACATGTTGTTTTGTCAGGCTTAACTTGAGTAAGCAGTAACGCATTAGAGACACTTGTGTCAGCTTTCTTAATAGCGGTTTTCATTATCATGGAAGTTAATTCTTCTATATTACTGACAGGTAGAATTTCAATCGTTAAATCTGGGGAGGCAGAAGAGGGGTTTTCTACCCATATAGCAAAAGGCCATACATGGGATATTCCCGATTCCCCTTTAATGGTATAGTTCATTTTGTACGTTAGAGCGAGCTTGTTTAAGGAATCTTCCACTTGCATAACTATGTTTCTAGATTCTAAAAATTTTCTAAGCTTTTCTTCAGAAACAACGTAGCTATATCCATATAGGATCTTCGGATTTTCATCTACTCGACTCCCGCACCTTGCGCAGTATATGCGCGTTTCAATGGACGTGGAAGTGAAGCCGCATTCGGCGCATCGATAAACCCTCCCGACTTTCCTATAATCCACGCCTATCGCCCTTAATCTCTTCCCACACTTTGGGCATATGTAATCTTTCCCGGCAAATGATTTTATGAAATCAACATATCCGCACGTCAAATGCTCCAACGCCTCCCCATAAGATATATTTGTCGAGCCGCAAGCCTCGCAATGATAACGAATGTCGAATAATGCACTATTGCATTCTGGGCAAATAATGATGGAATCATAATATTTTTCCTTAAAAATTCCTGCCTCACTATATTTCTTGAGAATGGAATTCAGCTCCTCATCGGAAATATCGAGTCCACTTCCTTCTATAATGTGTCTATAGGAAAAACCATAATTAGTTATCCTAGGCTTTATCTCCGAAATTTTCTCGTCATGGATGATTTTTAAGAAGTTCCACTCGGTAGGTGATAGAAGAGAAAACTCCTTCTTGACTTCCCTCTCGGATTGATCGGATCCTTTTAGAGACATTCTGTCTTTTAGCCCGTTATATTGCAGCTAAATTTCTATAATAGTATTTTTATTTTTGAAGATATTACGGATCAGGTATTTTTGCGACTTATAAAGTATTAGTTCGTTTATCCAAACGTAATAGCCTTTTCTTGTTACCTGACATCTAACTTTAGGACATTAAAAGATGAGGAAAATTAAGACTTATATTTCCGGATCTCGCTGAGAATCGACTTGATCGATTTGATAGTTGTATTTATCTTAGGTGAAGTCTGTAATACGGGGCTGTATGTATGGGAATCCTTATATACGTTAATACGGATATGCCGATGGAAAAAACTTGGCTAGAAAGGTTAAGGTCACTCTTTCCCTCAGGGAAGATGTCGTAAGGAGGGCCAAGAGCAAGCTCGCCATGGAAGGTAGAAGTCTTAGTGATGCTGTAGAAGAGTTCTTGCTAACCTACAATGAACTCGATTTCCTCGATAAACTCTGTGAAAGCCTAGGTATAGGGAGCAGATTCTATACGAGCTCTGAAATCACGTCCAATAGATCTACAGGACTTAAGGCCGAAGAAGCTGTGCGGGAGGCTCGGGATCTATCGGTTTCTTCTTCAATGACGTATCTCTTAACTATGGCGTTAGTGTCTAGATAGATTGTTTGAAGGAGTGTTGAGAGCGATAACTACAGGCTTCCACATCGATAGCATACTGATCATCATGGAGAATTACGATAAGAGCCCAAGCGACCTCAAAATCTTCCTGTCATCTTTACTCGGCTATAAGGGATTGGAAGTTTATCCTCTATCAATTCTCGATCGAATCTCCGCCACAAGGTGGATAGATAAACTTAATTTAGACCTAGACGATGCGATAGCATACCATGTCATGAGAAAACTTAACATAGATAAAACAGTCTCCTATGACAGGCACTTCGATTCAATTAAAGATATAATGCGGTTAGAGCCTAGCGACTATAAGAATGAAACTTTATGAGAGTTAAATGAAAAATCTTTATTGCTGGGGAGCTATAACTTCTCAGAACGCTGAGAAGAAGATATGATAAAGACTTAATAGTCATCAGCGTCGAACAGATGGTTGCGTTGCGGTTCATCAAGAATACTGTAGAATTCTTAGATGGCTTAATGAGGCGGTAAAGAGACTTTTAATTATTGAAGAAACTTGAAGAAACATAGATGGAAAAAGGCTTGAAAAATTGTTAAAGAATGAGAACAAAGCTGGAGATAGGAAGAGAAAGTTTGGAAAGGAACGGGATACAAAAATGGTCATAGATACTTTCAAGTTTATCGATCAGCACGGTTCTCTAAATAAAATCAATAGAGGAGAGCTTGATGAGTTATGGAATTCTCTTCAGGCAAAATATCGTGCAAGTAGGTCCCAAAATAGCTTCATTCTACTTGAGAGATCTATTGAGCAGCGGTAAAAAGTTTATCTGACGCTATCCGGATAACGACCACGGTTGCTTCAAGGCTATGTCCTTGGGAGGGTCTTTAGGAACTCGTCTACGTTTAATGCTTTAACGCTTACATTTTTTGCCTTCTCTAAGAGTTCTTTGTCTTCTGTAACTAGCGGTATTCCCATCCTCTTAGCCACTTGTAGATAGGATGCGTCATAGAATGTCAACTTAAGCTCCGCGGCGAGCTTCATTACCTCTTTGAACTCCTCGGCTGATTCTATATTCTCCAGCTTAATGATTTCTAAAATTTTCGCGATCTGCTCGGCTTTTCTCACAGCTTCTTCTAGACCTATGAGCCTCCTTAACGCGTATTCTTTCCAAAGGATGTTCCCAAGCTCGTATATGGCGACGCCGCTTGTGATGCTCTCTTCGAGAACCTCGATGGATTTTCCTCCAAGCCTTTTAAGAATTAAGGCTATGGCGCTTGAGTCTAAAACGTGCTTCATCGACCATCCCGCGTCTCTCTTATGCTTTTGACTATCTCCTCATCAGGAATTCTTGAGAAGAATTTCCCAAGCTCCGCGGCAGCTGCTTTAAGTTCTTCGCGCCTTCTCTTCCTCACTTCTTCTTCGAGAGCCTTCCTTAAAACCTCGCTCACGTTAACCCGGTACTTGGCCAGCTCTTCCTTAAGCTTTCTTGGAACACGGACGGTTATCGTAGCATCCTTCATCCCTGTAACACACATTATGTAGCGCGAATATTAGTATTACGCTCAGCGGCTTTTTGGCTTAGAGCCCTCTACTCAATGATCAAGGCGGATAGCTTTTGGTAAACCTCCTCTATTGCCCGTATTATGGGGATAGAGCTGGAGCCTTCGCAAATACGCCTAAGACGGATCAATATGATAAAGCTTCTACGGCAAGCTCCTCGAGGGTGGCGCATTCTCCTCTTCGGATCTCTTCTACGGACTTCTTGATCTCATCCATCTCCTTCTCCGATAGCTTAACTCTCGGAAGCTCCCTCAGAATGATCTCCTCCATAAACTCTTCTAGGATATCCATCCTCCTATTCAATCTCCTCAACTCCTCGTAGATAACATCCAAGGTAACTTTGGTCATCTTCGGATAGGAGCTAGAGGGTAAAACCATATTTAAGCCTTCTTCGCTCACTCCCTGACATAAAAGCCCGCCAAGATGCTGGTAAAACGTTCGATTATGGAAGGAAGATATACTGAGGGATGATTTTGCTATGAAGCCGGAGTTACTCCATCATTCCAACTCGCATCTTTTCTTTTGTCGATGTTCCTGGCCCCGTCTTCGCTATCATCTTATCCAGCCATTTATTCATAATCTTTTTGCGATTTCTTCCGGACTAATGCGTTTTATTCCTTTGATCTTATCATAAATATGGTTCGAGCTAACTATTATCCCATCTTTCGATAGAGCGGTAGCCGCCACGTATGCATCGAAAGCTCCCAAGTTATACTCTTCTATCAAGGCAGAAGCCGTTAGGAAAATTTCTTTGGTAAGCGGAATCCATTCCAATTCTTTAATTCAAAAATTCTCGAAACGGTTAGTAATATTTTTATCTCGAAGATTTCTGTTCAGCAGCCAAAATATCTGATCTACATGTGTTTCCAATGCTTCTTAACCTCGCCTTTCGTAGCATTCCCGGCCTCACGCCCCTTTGGAGTAGCCGCTCCAGAATGCTATCAGAAATGATTTGGATAAGAAAAGTTTAAACGTACTTATGATGAATATGTACTTATGGTCGAGATAATAAAGGCGGAAGTTCCAGAGGCTCTAGCCAAGAAATTCAGGAGAAAGGCCATGGAAGTCTACGGATACAAAAAGGGGGCAATGAAAGCTGCGCTTGAAGACATGTTAAGGCGATTTATAACCCTAGGAGACGTCGATTGGGAAAGATTGAAAGGCGTGATTAAATCAGAGCTGACATCAGTCGAGCTGCAGCATCAAGCATGGAAAAAGGTGGACTAACAATGCTCTTAATTGATACGAATATCTTCCTCGAACTATTACTTGGACAGGAAAAGGCTGACGAATGTCAAAAGTTCCTAGAAATGGTTTCGGAGGGCGAGCTGGAGGCCGTGGCCACGAAATTTAGCATTCACGCGATAGAGGCAATACTCAATGACTCGGAGCTAATCCTAATATTCCTAAGGAACCTTCGGAACTCCATAGGGTTACACGTTTATGAGACGAGCATGGATGACGAAATTGCCGCATCAATGTTGATGAAAAAATTGAAATTAGATTTTGACGACAGCCTCCAGTATTACGTCGCAAAGAAATTGGGCGTAAAAGCGGTAGTAAGCTACGATAAGCATTTCGACAAGACAAATATTCAGAGAAAAGAGCCATCAGACTTCATTTAGATCTCTGAACTTCATCTTCCTTCGTTAAGGCGCTTCTATTAGCATTCAGTCTCAGTTATGAACACAATATTCTTCTCGCATAAAATTTTCTGAGGCTGAAATTTCCTATATCCGACTCGAATTCGTTCTAAAGATGGTAGGAATCTCAGCCAGTTCCCCGATGACATCAAATATCACCCTCATTTTGGTAACGAACTCGGCTAATTCACGGCATCTCAAATCGAGAACGACCGAACTCATTAATTGCGCAACTTAAAACCACCATAATAAAGGTAACTGCTCCTAAAAGAGCTCATTATTTCAAATCTCTTAAGTGTTGGTGTTTTATCTTTATTTCAGTCTCCTGTCGCAGTACGGGCAGTATTTCGCGTCTGCCGGTATACGTTTGTATCTTCTAGGGAGATCGATACCGAGCTGGAAATGGTGTTGAGGATTTGGTGCTTAATGTTACTAGTGTTGGTAGCCTTGTCTTCTCGTCTAGGTATCATTTACAAAAAGTATCTCGCTTTTTAAGCAGGGAGCCCGAATTGTCTCTCACCTGAAGAAGGCCCTGTAGAATGAGAGGAAGAAATTGAATGGTAAATATTCTGAGCATCGAACTCGGAAATAAGTGGACGCCCCAGAGTGATCCGCCAACTAAACCCATTCCTATGCATGGGAAGAAACTGGGTAGAAGTCTCAACCAAAGCAGTATCGCCACGCCCCGATAGAGAGCTGCAACGACGGCTACAAGAGTCTTTTATAGATCTCAGCGAAGCTTTTTCCACGCACCCTACTCGCTGCGCATTGGTAAAAGGATGAGTTAAGATCTAAGGAACGAAGTGTCAACACTTTGAGTATCTTTCCTCCTCTTTTGATAGGTGAAGTTAACAGAACCAGACGACGCTGTTAGCTCATACAACTATCGAAAACACTCCAACTTCTTCAGCTTTATTTGCCTGCTTTATATCTGAAGTTATTAGCTCCGATTTCAGCTCTCTTGCAAGCGCTATGTAAATTGTATCGTAAATCGGTAGGGAGATATTAGCTGACAGCTCTAATGCTTTCACAAGTAGGGGTTCCTGTGGATAGATTCTAACAAGTCTTCTCGTTAAAATGATGTTCATCAGCTTTGTTGCTAGGCTTTGATCCAGCTCCTTTCTAATAACTCGCTTCCACAAAGCGTTGCCGAGCTCTTTCAGCGCGAGATCAACAGTAATGCAACCAGCAAGGATAAATTCTTCTACCTTCTTCCAGCCGGGCTCCTTAACGACATATTTCACAAGGGCTGAAGAATCAATGACTTTCACGGTCTTCTCTCACGCTCCTAACGGAAAAGCCTTCTTCAGCTGGAGGCACTTTTTCTAGGAGCTTGGAAATCTCTTTAACTGCTTCCTGAAGCTCGACTTTCCAAGCAAGCTCTTCAAGATATTTCTTGACCTCATTTGATATATTTACACCAGCCCGCTCTAACGTCTTTTTAATCTTCTCATCTATCCTTATGCTTACAACTGGCATACAAAATGTAAACAAGGCGTAATATTTATTTGTTTACGCAAAACTAACACTATGTCTGAGAAGATCTGTCAGAATTCAGAGCAGGTAACAAAAATAACCGCAATTACTGGAGATAAAGACGGCGAAATCGCAACAACGTCAGGTTATAAGTATTCATGATGGGCGCATACATAGTCAAGAACATCACTTATCACTCTCTGGCACTACAAGTAGTATAGTTTCTCCATTTCTCGGGACAACAATTTCTTTTTAATTCAAAGGCAGGCCAATAATCAGCTTGATGCTTTACATTCGCAAACTCTGCTCTACTGACGATCAATAAAAATACTGTCCTACTATGAGGATATGAGGAACCTTTTAGATGCTGGCTTAATCATGAAAGTAAATCTCCAACTATCTTAAACTGAAAGAAGGGAAAAAATAAGCGATAAGCTTCGATAGTAATCTTAATCAGTGGCCATTAAAACTATTTGTGCATGGTTACTTTATACGGAAAAACGGTCAAGAGAGAAGAATTGCTTAGATCTATCGGGAACATGGATCAAGTTGGTGGGATAAAGCTTTTCAAAATATCTGATGGGGTCGAGAAAGATGTTAGGGTTGCTTTGATGAGAACCGGCGAACTTAATCTCTTAATCACGATTGATAGGTGCTTGGATATAGCGAATGCGGAGTATAAAGGTGTACCAATTGGGTGGATAAGCCCGACGGGAATAGCCTCTCCATACTTCTTTGAGCCTGAGAAATTTGGATGGCTTAGGGGATTCTTCGCCGGACTATTAACCACATGTGGACTAACCTATATGGGTGCTCCAACGATAGATCAAGGAGAAGAACTCGGGTTACATGGAAGAATCTCGTATTCTCCAGCGAAGCTGAATAGCGTCGGAGGAAGATGGGAAGGAGATGAATATTTGATCTGGATCGAGGGAGAAATGAGAGAAGCGAAGGTCTTTGAACCCAACCTTGTTCTAAAGCGGAGAATAGAATCTAAGCTTGGCGAGAAGAAGATCAGGATATTCGACGAAGTCGTGAATGAAGGATGGACTAAACAACCGCTCATGATCTTATATCACATAAACATAGGTTTCCCAATAGTCGCCGATGGATCAAGGTTCGTTTCAACTTCAAGACTTTACGTTCCGAGAGATGAGGAAGCGAAAAAAGATGCGGAAAAATACGATCAGATTCATGGACCAACTAAAGATTATAGAGAGAAAGTGTACTTCCATGATCTTGCTGTAGATAAAGATGGGTATGCATATGCGGCCGTAATAAATGAAGGCCTTCTTGACGGGATCGGAGTATATGTGAAATTCAGGAAGGATCAATTGAATAGGTTTGTGGAATGGAAGATGCTGGGAGAAGGGACATACGTCATTGGAATGGAGCCAGCGAATGCCTTGGTGATAGGAAGAGACAAAGAGAGGAAGTGGGGGACATTACAATACATCTTTCCACAAGAACATAGGAGATTCGAATTAGAAATAGGGGTTATGGTTGGTGAAGAGATAAGAAGTTTTAAAGAGAAAGTTACCGCGATCACACATGGGGTTAAGCCAAGAATGATTGAGAGTGTGGAAGAGTTTATTGAGGAAACCAAATCTCATTCAAAATAAGAATCTCAATATTCTCCTTTTTCAAACATTCTATTGTTGACGACTTAGCTAATGACGGCCGTAGAAGGATCAAGGTCGCTTGCCCTCTTCCTCTTCAGTTTTGAGCAGGGAGGCGAACCATACGACTCTTTGCAGAAACGGTATCTCTATGCCAGCTTGATCTAAAGCGTCCTTTACAAGCTTCGATAGATTGCTATAGAGGGTAAACCAAGTAGAGCCAGCGTCCAAACACTAACCTTTAACACGATCCCATCATTTGCGAATTCTTTAGTAAAGGCCATGGACGGAGGCTCTTAAATTCCTCAGAATATCATCTGCTTTTACGAGTAAACTTCGACCCTAGGATACTCCGGCTCAGCTGATTCACGGTACTCTAAGAGCTTCATAATTTTCTTTATCTTGCTCCTATCTTTTGCATACTCATCACTTTCCGGTCCTACTAGTAGTATAGCTTCCCCATCTACCGGGACAACAACTCCTGCTGATTCAAATGCAGGCCAATAATCGGCTAGATATCTTACATTCGCAAACTCTGCTTCATTAGAATAGATCAGAACGACATCTAAATTTCTAGCTTCCAGCTCCCTTTGAAGTCTTTTAATTCTTTCCTTAAATTCCCATTCAGGTATTTCTTTTGAATTCAATTCATAAAACTTCTTTTTACCTGTTATAAGTTTTTAGTATACGTATCATGTCTTAGGAATCTAAACTTTGATTTTAATGATTCGGCGAAAAGAAGACTTAATCCATATTCACGTCATGCTGAGGAGAGGAACTAAACTGCGGATAGTTGGCATAACTCTCCCTCTTCAAATATAATAAAGCTTTCAAAGATGCTAAGCGTTGAATGAGGAAGCTAGATTATCGGGGTTAAAACTGCTTCTGGATAACCTTTCGAGTAGTCTACCTCCATAGCTAAGATGGGCGTTGGCGGCTTAAGCCCATAGATTACCGGGACTTCTAAAACACGTTCTATCTTGAAATGCATATCGGCTAAAGAGCCGACATCCTCCGCAAGCTGCTCAAATAATCTTCTAGAGACTATCATTAGGAGACCTCCGTAGGCCTTGGTTTTGTTCATTTCATGGCTTATCAGGTGTAGGGTTTTTGACGGCTCCTGAGCTAGGGCTATTTGATCTAGGTTTATGAGCTTTACGGGGGGATGCCCGCTTTCCTTCCTAAGCTCTTCTTCCGCTATTCCCATGGATTCCGCCACGTTGTCTGGATCAAAGGATAGCACGTAGGGTAGCTTGCACTCCTGCGCCAGCTCTTTACTAACGAAGATCCTCAGGAGGCTGGCGTACTCGTCTTCCGAGAAGCCGTATAGCTTTAGGAGGGTCTTCAGCTCCTTAGATG
>Ga0190313_1000793_pt1 | contig 17901 bp, 37 predicted proteins | sample 4870071011_MG_FD_169989 | JGI IMG/M metagenome (GOLD analysis project Ga0190313, IMG submission 169989) | Hydrothermal vent sediment bacterial communities from Southern Trench, Guaymas Basin, Mexico - 4870-07-10-11_MG | ecosystem: Environmental > Aquatic > Marine > Hydrothermal vents > Sediment ...
TTCCGGGGTTAATTATCGTGCCTGAAGCATTGATCAAGGCGTTGTTGCTTGCGACCTCGGCGTCAAGTATCGTCTTTAAGCCTAGATCCCTAGCGTAGATGTTCTCGCCGTCGGCTACTTGAGCGTCAGCCCATACAAATAGCACTTTGCCTCCTCTATGGTTCACTAATGGAAAGACATGCTTAACGGTTACAACTGGCATCTGCTATCACCCTTAGCGAGCTATGCTATGTTAGAAGCTCCATGGCGATAGCTTTGTGGCGTCAACAGCGCTGACTATAGCAGCACCGAATGGTCTTAATTCGTCGTAGCCAGTAGCTTCAACGTAGACCTTTAGCTCTATGCTTGTCTTAGGCTTGAGCGTGAATGGTTGTGGGAATACTTTAACTCTAAATCCGCTTAGGTCGCCGACGTAGTATGTCGGTAGGTCGTCAACGCCTATCTTGCCATAGATGTATCTCACCTTAGGTGAGGGCTCGGGGTTCTGGAGGCCGACGATTATCAGGAACGTTCCATCGGCCACGTTGACGTTCCATGGGCAATTCTGCTCTCCAGTTGAAGTATAGTTGTTCCTGAAGGTGGTCTTGTTGAATAGCTCGGGCCTCAGCTCTATGATTGTCATTTTACCGCTGGCCATCTTCGTGGGCTTTATCAAGTCCTCGACGTTAAACCTGAGCTCTCTAGCCGCATCTGGAAGTGCTCCAATGATGCCGTTTACAAGCCTAGCCTTGACGAGATCCCTCTGGTCCTCAGGAATGTTTGCCGTAGCCATTGTTACAAATTCCGACACGGCTTGCTTGACGTTTTCTGGTTGTCTGGCCAAGACCTGTTCAGCCAACCTGAGCTCTTCCTCATACCTTAAGAGGTATGCCATCCAAACCACCAAAGCTTATTTTACAGCTACGCAATAAAAAGATACGGTTGCCGGGGTAACCACATGCCGAAGTACAAGGAGAGGCTCATAATAAAGTGTAGCCCAGAATTGAAGAGGAGGTTTAGGGCATTCGCCTTGGACTTCAAGAACTACGAGGAGGCATTGAAGTTCCTGTTGGACTACTATGAAGGCATGAACGTGGAGGTCTTCGGAGGCAAAAAATAAAGAAAAAGCTTGAGGGTAAAAAGAGGGACGTTTAGAAGACCTCTACGTCGACTTTAACTTGTTCTTTGGTTGTTGGGCTTGCAGGAGCAGGGGCTGATGCTGGTGGAGGACTTGATGGGGTGGGTGACGTTGATTGCTTTGTTATCCCCAACATGCTTTGAATTTCGTTTGGAGATCTGAGCCCGCTTATGAGTGCGCCGAGCGCATCCCCCTTCTTAACCGCATTGGTCAGCTTGTTGACTGAATCCTTGAGCTCCTGTATGTCTTGCGGTGATGGATCGACGATTCTAAGGAGCTCGTGGGTTCCGAGGGCTAAAAGCTCCTTTCTAAGCCTTATGGGCACGTCCTTGCCGTAGACGGCATATCCGCTCGCTATTAATCCAGTGGCGAACTGTATGAGCTTGTTCAGCCAACCTTTAGTGAAGAGATCCGCAATTCCCTCTAGGACTACGCCTAGACCCTCGCCTCCAACTTGAGCTGAATAGTCGGCTGTGGGTATGCCTGCCTGCCTAGCGAAGTGCTCTAGGAATGGGTCTAGCCAACCGGTGATGTTGAACTCCTGTCTGTAGGCCACTTTTTACACCTCTCAGCCTCTTAAGGCGCCTTAGCCGGGCGGTGGCCTAGCCGTTGGGAAGCCTCTTGGAACGGTCAAGCCTCTCTGTCTAGCTATGCTCTCGAGCTCAGATGCAGTATAGGCTGTTCTCCTTATCTTGCTTGGGTATCTGGCTGGATCCATTCTGTGTGGAGCCATGTAGCCGCTGAGCTTCCTCATTACGTGGGCGGCGGCGTGCGGCAATCCTGTCTCAGGGTCTAGACCCTTCATGCCTCTGGCCTGCCTCGCAGCCTCAGCAAAGGCCAACCTGACCTCTATCTGTCCGTCGTGTGCTAGTGGGCCGACCGTGTATGGTGGATTCCTGAGCCAAGCGGCCTTCTTAGCCCAGGTGACCCTGCCCCTAGTGACCAATTGTATACCGGTTGTTGATAGTGCTGGTCTGGGCGTCGATATTTGGGTTACGGCGGCCATTATGGCCTGAGATCTTAACAGAGTCATATCCTTCAAGTCACCCCAAAGCAAAAATAATACAACAAGCTTAAATCGGTTATTAGAGTATTTGTAATCATGTGGAGTAGGGGATGAGGAAGGTAAGCCTAGACGAGGAGACCTACTGGAAGCTGGTCAACATAAAGGCGAGGCTTAAGTGTAGGACTTGGCGGGAGCTGGCCGATAGGCTTCTGGAGCTGGTCGAGAAAGCGCTATGACTAACGTCAAGGCGTTCTTGAGGTCTTCAATTCTTTTGAGCCACTCGGGCTCCTTCTTGTACTTGATTTCCTCGGGCGCCTTAGTTCCTTTCAACATCTCCTTGACGTGGTGGGCAGCCCACGGAAGCCCGTCGGGGGCCAACCCCCTCTTGCCCCTAGCCAAGCTTGCAGCTCTAGCGAAGGCGAGCCTCCTCTCTATCTGAGCGTCCTTCGGCATTTTAGTCGTGACCGGCTTGGCCCTAATGTAAATCTTATCTCTTGGCCTCCTCCTCCAAACGATCTGAACCTCGCCCAGGTCAACCATCAACCATCAACTCGACTAAAACCCAAATATGTATCTGAGCGGATCAATTATCTGCTTCTCCCTGAAGACCCTTATGACCCCCGTCCTCACTGTGGCTATGTAACCCTCTCCGCACAGGTCTCCAAGTATCTCCGTGGCCTTGTCTCGATCTACGCCCAGCTCATACATGATTATGTCGACTGCATCCCTCCACTTAAGCTCGGGCTCTTCGCCTGTGGCGTGTTGTAAAAGCGCTCTCCAGGCCTTCTCTAGTTTGGGGTCTTTGGGGCCCAAGCTCTTCTCGTATTGCTCTATTAACGCTTCAACCCCCTTCTTCAGCTTGCCGTATCTGGCTTGAAGGGACTCCGCTATCCGCTTCGGAACGTCAACGCACACCCTGACGGTCTCTTCTCCTTTCTTGTCTTTCTTCCATATGCGTTTGCGTTGTTTGATGCTCACTTAAGACCCCCTTCCAAGCCTCCTCTCGGCCTCCTTCCTGCGCTCGTAAACTTCTCGGGCCTCGACCTCGGCCACCCTTTCAGCCATTGCTCTTACCTCTTGCTCGGCCTCCTCCTGCGATATCTCCCTCCTAGCCAGCATGAACGCCAACCTAGCTATTTCATCCTCAATCTTCTGTAGGACGTAAGTGTAGTAGACCGAGGCCTCTGAAGGAGGGGGCTCTCCAGTTATGCGCATCCAAACGCTTTTCGCCACCTCTATTGCTTCTCTCACCAATTTGTTGTATGCTTCTTCGAGCTCAGGCCACCTCGTCAGCATCTCGGGCGGATAAATCCTCTCGTTTTCTTCTAGCTCGCGCTTCATCTCCTCAAGCCATTTGGGGAGCCAAGGCATGAGCGCCAACGCCATTGGGTTCAGATACCTCTCCCTATATTCAAGAACTGTCCCTATCATCCTCCACAGGGTGCCCCAACCCATCTTGACCTGCTTCCATGGAGGCGCTCGAAAGTACTCCTCGGGCAATGGGATCACAACTCTTAATATTGCGACCGCCTCTCTCGTGGGGGCGATGTACCTCAACCCCGTGGCTGGATCGAGAAGCCTCTCAGTCGTGACTGGAGGCATTGCACCTGGCAAGGCGGCCTCCCTAAGCGCCTCCCTAACTTCCTCCCTGACGATCTGCCTTAGAGCCTCGGTGGGTGGCGCTGGAGGCGGCAATAGGGCTCTGGCCTCGGGCTCCACGAGCCTCCTAATGATTTCGCGAGCCTCATCAGGCGTCCTAACCTTGGCCTCTTTGAGAGCCCTGCGTATGTCCTCCCACAGCCTTTCAACTAAGCTCCTAGCCCTAGCTGGGGTCAAACCGACCTCGCGGGCAACCTTGACGGCATACCTCTTGAGCTCCTCCTCATACCTCTCCAGGGCGAGGGGTATTTTGGGCGGAGCTCTGAGGGCCTCCACTATCCCCCTAGCCAGTTCCTCAATGACCTTCTGCTTCTCCTCAAGAGGTCTCCCCTCAGTAGCCCTCAAGGCTTCCTCAAACCTATCGCGATACACCTCTGGATCGGCGCCCGCCGCCATCAAGGCCGCCGAGAACTTGCTCCAAAGCAGGTAACGCTCAAGCTCCGGGCCTATCATCACAGGTGGTGGGGTGGCCTCCGAGAAGTCCACCACTAAAACCCTCATCGGCGGGGCTACTGGCCTCTCCTCCACTATCCGAGCGCCCATCTCTCTAAGGGCTCTTTCGACTTCCGCCGAAACATCCCTGTGAAACGATATCCTAGCGGTGTAGGGAGCCTCTCTCAACCAATCCACTCTATAGAGTCTTGGAATCCTCTTTAGGAGGTACTCCACTCTAGCCCTGAGCTCCTCCAATGGTATCCTAGCCACGCATAATCCTCCTCTTTCGCATCTTCATGCATGTCTCGGCCTTGTCCGCCAAGTCGTGTAGGAAGCCCGAGATCATCGCTTTATATCCGAAGAGCAGGCCCAAAATGAAGTTCGTATATGGATCGTGAAAGAGTACTCTGTGTCGTTTCCCCAACACCTTGTATGGAGCGTCCTTGAATTTATGCACTACATCGTATGGCCTTCCTAAGACAATTTCATCAAGCTTTCTATGCACTTTGTGTGAGGGCATTGTAGATCCACAGCCCCAGCGCTACGGCTATCGGCGTGAAGATCCCCAAGACCGCTAGTTGCGGCGTGAAGTCCACCTCTTCTGGGGGGTCTATCTCGTCGTCTGTCGCTGGGAACCAAGTCCACCCAGCCTTCCCGCCAAGCTTATCCCTCACGTCGTCCCTCACGCTCAAATACCAGTCAACATATTCTTCGACTGCTGGCTCCAACACCTCCTCTTGGGCGTTGGCAGTTCCTATGTCCGCTCCTAGAATTAAGACGTGGGGTATCTTTTCGGCTTCAAGCCTCTTGCTCAGCTCAATAAGCTTGTCCTTTATTGGCTTGAATGGAGGCCTAAAAACCTCGTCCTTCAAGTACTTGATCTTTTCTAAGTCCTCCTCCCTGAAGAGCAGGATGTGAACCTTCATTACATCACCTCTACTCTAATGTCTTCAATCTCGGCATTTTCCAAGGCCTCATTATCATCGTGAAGCCCACGTATGGGCTTACCCCGGCCTCCATGAGCTTCTGGTAGACCTCCTTTGCCTTCTCGTTCAGCCAATAAACGAAGTCCTCATCTCTTTTGTCGGGCTCCGGCAATGCAATCCTCTTCTTGACCTCCTCGTATTTGTCAATGTCTAAGGCCACCGCCGCTATCTTTCCGAGTTGCTCTCTAAACTTGTGTGCTCGACCTTTGCTCTCCCACATCAAGACCTTGCGCATCTACTTTCCCCCTACAAGTAATGCTACTCCCGCTCCTAATGTGGTTATCCCCGCCACGAAGAGTATCAAGCCTATTTGCCAGTGGTGCAATGGTGAGGGGTGTTTTGGTGTGGAGAAGAGGCCTAGGTCCTTTACGTCGTCTAGCATTAGGGCTATGCCCAGCCCTGAAGCGACTAGACCTCCAAGCGTCAGGCCAGCGCCTAGAGCTTGCCTGTCAGGAAGGCCACTATTGTTCTTGCCTCCTCCTCCAGCCATCTCCATCCCTTCTCGCCCATCTCGTCTATTATCTTTGTGATTTCGGGGTGCTTAGCCTTCAACTTCTCGTATATCCATTTAGCTGTGACCTTGCTTTCTATGACTTCTGGCGGGAACCTCGAAGCTATGGTCTTGGCCATGCCGAGCGCCGGCAAAACTATTTTGCTCAGCAACGTCCTCCTCATCTGCTCGGCCCTTTTAGCTTCTTCCTCTGATAGCCCGGCTTCACCATAGTTCGGCTGTTGCTTGGCCGCGTAAAGTATCGAGGGTATCATGTGCCAGCCCTTCTCTATGAAGACTTTGAGCTTGTCCGGGCCGAAGGCACCTATGGCCCCAGATATCAATCCGCTTATTATGCCATCCAAAGTCTTGATCCCCGCATTAACCAGTGCTCTCGCCGCTCGCTCCAGAGCCACCGGAGCCACCTCCAATTTGGCCCGCTAATGCATTCCTCACGACTGGCCCTATAACTTCGCCTATCACCCTATCCACAGCGCTCTGAACTATGTTTTGAAGAGCGTTGAGTTGCTTTTCAAGCATCTTCTCGTCTATCTCTCTCTGTGCATCCTCTCTACCGCGCTTATACGCCTCCTCGACTTCCCTCTTTATTCGCTCCTCCATCTCCCTCTTTAATCGCTCAAGCTCCTCCAAGCTGACCTTTGCCTCCACAACCTTCCAGCCATACTTCTCGGCCAGCTCCTTAACCCTCTCGGGGGGTATTTCGCCTTCTTTGACCGTGTAGCCCAAGGCCTCTAGGAACTCCTTTGCCTTCTCCTTGCGTTCATGCATCTTCTGGACTATCCTCTCTATTTCGTCTTCCTCCTTTGGCGGAGCCTCCTTGACCTTCTGAAGCTCATCTCTAAGCCCTTTGACTTGCTCTTCAAGCGCCTTTATCAGCTTGAGGGTCTTGCTCTTCCTCGCCTTTGACAGCTTCTTCTTGAGGTCGTCTATTTCATTTAGGGCTCGGTTCAACGAGTCCACGACTTCCTGTGGGACTTGTGGTGGAGGGGGCTCCTCCCTCTTCTCGCCAAGTATCTTTGTTACGGAGTCTACTGCAAGCTTTGCGGCCGCGGCCTCTCTTATTGCCCTCGATATCTTGTCGGCTATGCTGTCCTCCTCCCTGCCTCCCATGATTTGGTCTGCTATCATGGGCTTCAAGACGGTCAACAGAAGAGGGTCTTTAACCTTCTCGCCGTACTCCGAGAGCAACTCAAGTGTTTGGCGTAGTTGTTCGAAGCGGTCTGGCCTCTTCTCCCTTATTGCTTCAAGCACTTGCCTAGCCTCTTCCTCGCTTAAACCTGACGTTTGAGCATAACGCTTAACCAATATGTCGCTTATGCCTTCGCTCACAGCTCACACCCCCATCAACTCAGGCCTACAACCTCCTTTAAGGCTAGGCTCAAGAGGAACTTCTCCCTACACGACTTGCACATTATGCTCGCAGCCATTAGATAAGCCCTCTCAAGCCTTGAATAAGCGTTTAACGTGAAGTCGTAGTCCGCCTTAAGCACCTTTAGCTCCCTTTCAAGCTCCATGATTCTTATCGCTTCGTTCTTGGCGTGAAGCAGAGAAGCGAAGAACTCTTCAAAGTCCCTGACAAGCCTATCTGGCTCCTCATACTTCTTGAGCAACTCAAGGCTTTCATCTACGCTATTGGTCCTATTCATAAGCCACATCAAGAAGCTCCTGATCCCCAAGTTTATCAATATCTCGTTGAAGTTCTTGTGTGCAGTAATCCATTGATGCAAAATTGGCCTCCTAGCTTCATCCACCGAGGAAAGCAACTTTTGAACGTACTTCACGTCTTCTCTCGCGACCTCCTTGGCCTTCTCCACGACCTCATATCCTTTAAGCTTCATGTTCGCGATTTCCTTCAGCACTTCCCCAATCTCGTTTTCAAGCGCTTCGACTACATCTTTAAGCGTGGGCTCGCCCCTCAATTGCTCAAGCTCGCCACGTAATGAGTTGAGCCTCCTCTCAAGCTCCTCGACTTGCCTAAACGGCTCCTTAAGCTTCATCAATTCCTGCTTTATTGCTGAGAGCCTCTCACGAAGCTCCTCGATTTGCCTCATAAGCTCCTCATGTCTCCGCTTAGCTCTCTCCTCGGCCTCCTCCTCAATGCTCTTGGAGTCGATCTTTATGAGCTCCTCCCGCCTCCCCTCCCCTCTTTCGCTTTGTGCCTCCAAGCCCTGAGACAACCTGTTAACTATCTTTTGAAGCCTCTTGGTGACCGTGCTAGCAGTAGTGTTACGCTTCTTAGCAGCAGCTTCAACTCCCTCCCTCTCCACATCAACAATGAGCTCATACTCATCTTGCGAAAGCAATCCTTTCCTCAACGCTTCAAGGGCAGTCTTAGAGTCAAGCCTATACTTCCTAGGCCTAGGCACCTACTCCACCTTAAGAACTACTCCTCCACCTTGGAAAAAAACCTTTTCAGGCCTTGGAAAAAACGTTTTTTCCATGAGGTTTTTTTCCATTTTTCTCAAAGCCTTTCATCAGAAAAGTTTATAAGGGGTTTGCCAACTGTTATACATGGGTGGGCAGGATGAGGAGGTTCAGGGTCTACGAAATAAGCGTAAGCTTAGATGGAGACGCCAAATGTAAAAGCTACACGAAGTACTGGAACGTAAAATACACAGCAAAAATAAAGGCAACTGATTGCAAAGTTAAGATCGTTGTTGACGAAGAAGAGCCTGACGCAATCAATGAGGTTGAAAACTTTGTTAAGAAGATTAGCAAGAATGCATGGAACTATGGCTCAATCAGCCTGTTAAAGCTAGCATACGACATTGCAGCTTCACTTGGTTGCAGGGGTGGGTGGATTCCTAGCGTTGAAGCGAAGGTTAAGGACGTTAGCAAGTATGAAGGTATGTCTAGATGGAAAGACATATACCACTTCGAAGCAATAGTCTATTAGCTTCTTTACTACTTCTCTCCTTTTTTGTTAAAAGAAAAAAAGAGGTTTACTTAAGGAAGATTTCCCTGAAGATCTGGTATGCTTTCTCGATCTCCTCTTCGCTTACATTATAACCATTAGTGCATCTGTAGATTCCTTTGAAGTGCTCCTTTACTGCCTCTTCACCTTTAAGGACCTTTTCTCCCTCTTTGCTTATGAAGGTCATCTCTTTTCCAGTTTTTGCTAATCCTAGCACCATTAATGTTGAAACTTGATGTTCACTTACAGCCCTCAACACCTTCTCCTTTAGGTCCATCCTCAATCCCTAACATTTTTGTAACAAAACCACTTTATAAGCTTTTCCTAGGGTCTTCCCTGAGAAAAACTTATAAGCCTCTTTTTCCACGAATAAAGCTAGGGGTGAGGAAATGCCTGAGGAAATTTTTGTTGGAAAAGAGGAAGGAGTGGAGCTTTACGCATTAAGATGCGAAAAGTGTGATGCGACACTAGCACACATCTTTCGTTCTGCTGCATCATATCAGTTTTACGTAGGACCAAGTTGCCCACATTATAAGTGGATTGACTTTGGAAATGAGTGCTGGTCTAGGTTGCCATGCAGAAAATGCGAGTTAGGATATGACCCTACGGAGTGCAATGAAATCTACAGGAAAAAGGTAAAAGTTTACTATGATGGAACGACAGTATGGGTTCTAATTCCAAAATAACTTTTTTTTCTTTTTTCCTTTCTTGTTTCTCTAGTTTCTTCCCGCTCTAGTTTCTTTTGTTGCTTCTCCTTTCCCCCTGGGGAAGCCAGAAAAACTGGGCCCTTAGGGAAAAAACTCGATGAAGCCTCCATGTTCCCTACATAAGGAAAAAACTTGTCCATAAAGGAAAAAACTTCTTAGGTTTTTTCCTAGAAAAAGAAAAAAGAGGGTTTATGAAACTTTTACCTCTACCTCTTTCTCTTCTTCTGTCGTCTGTAGTAACAATTGTTTTAATGTATCAACTACCATCACTTGACAATAGGGATGCCAATAGCCAAACTGGTAACTCCATTTTGTGGGCGTCAAATCAGCTTTGACTCCCATAATATCCACTATCTCAATGTCTCCATCATCATCCCTGAACACTATGCAATAGTAACGTGGAAGTGAAAGCACTGAAAACAGTTTTGGTAATGAGAACCTTATTTTGAGCTCCGAAACTTTGGTGATAATCCTTTCCAATTCTTTTCTCGTCGGCCAATATCCATCCCAAATCACTTGTGGCCTTAGTTTGGTTTGCCAAGTGTTTATCACAAACCACTTCTCCATTTTTCTCGCCTCCTTGAGACTATTGTGTAGCTCTTCCCTTATAAACTTTTCCTAGAGCATTAGCCTGAGAAAAACTTATAAGCCTCTTTTTCCACAAATAGGAGTGGAGGTGAGAAAATGAAGATTGAAGAGATTGTCGAGAAGGTTCTACAAAGAGAGAAAGAAGGAAGGCCATACAAAGAGATAAAAATTATATGGAGTGGTGTCCACACAAACGGTCATCCCTATAGCCCTCGCTTCTGGTATACAGTCACCATTAAGGGTCGAAGGAAGTGGAAGAAAGACTTTGAAGAGATACTGACTTATACAGTTCCATGCGGTATGTGTGCCAGCCACGCTGAAATAAAAGAGATAGCATGGTTACTAGAGCAACACGGCTTCCAAAAGGACCATGAGTTTAACAGTTGCGGATATCACGCAATAACATTAACGAGATAAGCGACGTAGAACCTCATTCTTTTAACTTTTTTATTTTTCAGGGTAAAAAAGAGGGGGTTATTGGATTAGGCCTTTCGCTATTGCTATTAAGTAGCGGTATTGCTCTCTTGTTAACGTTTGGTCTTTTAGCTTTATCGCTTTGACTACATGCTCAGCATTGACGTTTTGCCTCGATAGCTTCGCTATTGCATATGCGACTCTCAGTATTGATAGCTCTAGTGATCGATAGCTCTTCTCCTCTAGGTTTTGATTTGTGAGCTCTATGTAGGCCCTCATTACCTCCTTGATTTTGTCTATCTCTTCTACTCTCGGCTCAAAGTTGCTTATCCACTGTAGGTAGTCGTAGAGTATCTGTATTGAGGGTGCCTGATATGCACCAAAGAACTGATCCACCAAAGCTCCTATGTTCTTTTTCCTCTCCTCCCTCGCTGGATTCTTGAGCTCAAATACGAAGTCGAATCTGTCTAATAGTGGCTTCGTTATCTTGTTTATGTCGTTAGCTGAGGCTATCACTCTAACCTCAGCCCTAAACTTCGCTCTATGCTTTGCTTTGACTATTGTGTAGTAGCCCTCCTCCATAGCCTGTAACAAACCACCCTGGTCCTTGACTGACAACTTGTCAACTTCATCAATGCATACTACATTGCCATCATATTGAGCAAGCAATCCTGGCGTAACCTCTTTGCCCCTAGCATCTCCTGTGAGCCCCACTTTGCTAGCGTATTCTCCATTGACTAATGCAGCCCACAACTTTAGATGCAGGAACTTTAGGATCTCGGTTTTAGCGGTTCCAGGAGGACCTACCAACAAGACATGTATCCTTGTTCTCTTCGCCTTATCGTAATGAGTCGCTAACGACAGTAGTATCGCCTTCTTGATGGGCTCGTATTGCTCTCCTACCACTTCTGGGGCTATATACCTTGAGAAGTACTCTAGTGGATCGTGCTCCTTAATTATCCTCTCAAACTCCAACCTCATTTGCTCATAGTGCCTCTCTTCCTCTTCTTGCAATCTTTGATCGAACTCCTCCTCAAGCCCTTGCTCTCTCAAGTGATTTTCCAATGCTTGATTGTTGAGGGCCTCCTCCATCCTTTTGATGTCGTCTTCGCGGTAGTCACCTTCTTGTTGTTGTAACCCTAGCTCGCTCAGGATTTTTCTCACGTTCTCGGGGAAGGACAGTTGCGGATCTATCAACGCGTCTAGGTCCACCGTTTGGGGGTCTATCCCTTTCTCCCTAAGTATCTTTTCAAGGGTCTTCTTTTGAAGCTCCTTCGGCATAACCATTTCTCTCACCTATCTCTGAGAAAAGTGTGTGAGGGGCCCCTTATAAGTTTTTCTGAGGGTTATCCCCCAGAAAGCTTTATAAACCCCCTTCCCCACAAAAGTCTCTTGGAGGTGAAAGGTGGTGGCCATACTGACTAGGACCGCAAAAGGGCTTGAGGAACTTGCTATTCTCATCAGGGAATACTTCAGGAAGTACGACAGGGCGAGGATCGAAAAGCTTGATGGTGACATCTACGTCGTCAAGTTCTGGGAAAGCAAGAAGGTGGGGTGGCCTAGAGAATGACTAGGCTTTTGTGTCCATTATTAAAAATGGAGTGCAAAGAAGAGGGCTGTGCATGGTACATAAAGGAGCTCGACAAGTGTGCAATATACGTCATTGCTAGGGTCTTACGTTTCGACTATGTGAGCGTCAGGGAGGAGGGATGATGGAGACAAAGAAGGTAGAGGAGGCAATAAAGATCTTCAACAGCTACTTTAATGAGAGCTTTAACTTAAGATTGAATCAAGCGAAGGATGCAGTTGAAGGGCTTGCAAAAGTCATCGCGAGCGAGATGCTTCAAGCGATAGCAGAGACCGACTACGACGGTTATCTCGCCCTCCACGACGCCTTCTGCTCAAAGTGCAAGAATGGCGAATACAGTGCACATTCATGGGAGGACGAGTACGAAATAGTCATAAAGGCTTTACTTTATGCGGCAGAGCAATTAAAAGGGAGGCAAGCCAAGTGAAGTGCAACCACAAAAAAGTAAAGTTCCTCTCCCTTCTTTACGATGACGGCAACCTCTTCAAGGTTCTCTATCAATGCAGGGATTGCAAGCTCATTTTCGTTGATACTAAGGTGAGAGAATGATGGCTCGGATTAAGGCGATTAAGGTCACGGAGTGCATTAAGAGGGCGCTGGACCTAGATGACGATGATGTTGCCATTATCAGGGCTGATGGTAGCTTAGAGGATGCATGGAGATTACGTAAAAGCGGATTTGAGTGGTTTGAGGAGGGCCTCTGGCTTAGAGTCATTGACCACCTAATAAATTGTGAGAAATGCAGGAAAGAGCTAGCCATAGCCGACAGCGAAATCAAAGCCATATTGAGGCCTTGGGGGTTCCAGATGGATAGGGGGGCTTAAAAATGGAGTTTCAGGTTAAGTGTTGGCGTTGCGGATATGAATTTAAAGCGGAAATTAAAAGCGTTTTAGGCGTTAAGTGTCCCAAGTGTAAAGCTATTATTCAAGTCCCGCCCTTACCACTTTAACTCTTTCTTTTTTTAGGCTAGCTTTTCTATCGGGTACTTCTTGATTGACGGCTTGAACCACATGCACTTGTCGTTTGGCTCTAGCCCCAGCTTGCACGACCCCCTGAAGTACTTGCATTGCCTGCACTTGCGCATTACAAGTCGCCCTCCTTGGAGTAATGCATCCGCCCGCAAAGTGGGCATTTAATTCTCCCGTTGATGTATTCTTCGACCGCGAGCCTTATGATCTTTGACCTCTTGACGCCGAGCCTCCTCGCCAATTCGTCTATTTGCTTTAGTAACTCCATAGGGAACTTAACCGTCACAATTCTCCAAGCCACGCAGACCCCTCCTATAGTCGCTCCACATCTTTATCGAGTATAGGATATTTAATGCTGTTATCGTTAGGAGGGCTAGTAGCTTGTTTAATGCTGATAGGACCCTCATTTAATTATGCCTCCAGTCGTGGCTATTATCGCTGTTACTGTCGCTAGGGGGGTTAGGCCTCCAATTATTGATGGGGTGAGGCTGGCCGCCACCTTGGCTCCATAGGTTGGCATGCGGGCGTAAACCTTCATCCTCCAGTCTATTACTGGGTGGAGCTTGGTCATTACGGGGAGGCCTATGTCGCACCTCGGGTCCTCGCATACGTCTAGGTGGCATCCAGCTTCGAGGAAGGCTGACCTCCTGAAGGCCAATGCGAACTCGTATGGCACGACCACCGAGAAGGCCGCTTCAAGCCAGCCGAGGAGGTTGAGCAAGTCCTCAATAGGCATTATCGAGCCAGCCTTAACCGCATTGTACCTCTCCAAGTCCTGAACGGCGTACTCCACATACCTCTCATCGTAGATGCAATCCGAGTCGCATGAGATTATGAATTCGTCCTCGACCTTCATAATTGCGTTAACCCTAGCCGCTCCAATACCTCTAATAGGCTCAAGAACCTCATCAGCCAGCTCCTCGGCAAGACGGACATCAGTTTGAGGGCCAGGAGCCACAACAATCCTGACGGCATGGGTCTGCCTCCTAAGCGAGGCTATGCACTTGGGGAGGTTGGGCTCGCCGTTGTCAACCACAATTGCAGTCGCCATTCTCTCAGCCCATCCATAAATCCCTCGTGGCGAGCAGGATTGAGCATATACAGCCTATGAAGCCACAGGTGGCCGCGACTATGGCCAGCATCATTGATATCTGCTTCTTCTCCTCCTCGGTCATCCTCTCACCGCCCTCGCTATCCTATAGGCTCCATAGCCTATTAAGGCTCCGGCCACTCCGACTCCTAGCGCTGCGAGGACATACCACATCCATGGTGGCGGCGGAGTGGGCGGGAGGAAGGTCATCCTTATCTCCCTTATAATCGTGGTGACTGCGAACCAACCCGCTATTATGACTGCGAGGGCGAGTATGAGCACTATTATCTTGCCCCACGGCACCAATTCCGGGTCGTAGAACTGTATTGTGACCCTTTTACCGTCATCGCTTACATAGACGTAGTTTATGTTTACTCTGGGGTACTCCTTCTTGAAGTCCGCTATGACATCCATGAGCTTGTAGAGCTCATCCTCCTTTATCGGTGGATCTACCTCATACATGACCTCATATACGACTCCAGGGTAAACCGGCTCTTCCTTCAGCTTCTCCTTGCATTCCTCCTCACTTCTGCACACAAGCTCGGTCGGGAACCTGACTCCAACCTCAAACATGGCGCCACCTCACGTATAGCTCGCCCACAGCGTCACCTTTATCCAGACCTTGGCCCCCTGGATTTGTTGCATGAGGTATTTGATCATGAAACAGTTGACGCCAACACCGCCGAAGTCGTCGGTTACGTCCTTTCTTTCGAGGGCCTCGGGCTTCCAGTAATCAACGAGCACATCAAAGAGTTGTTTTAGCTCGCCCCTTCCGGTCAGGTAATAGACGAGCATGCGTTGCCCGTTAAACCAACTGGGGTTCAGGTGCTTGGCCTCAAATACGACTTGCGCCCTCCTTATTATCCCCGTGCCAGCCCTCTTCTTTTCCAGGTAACCTCGCGGATCTAACGGTAGGAAATACCTTTTCTCCTTGTCCGGCTCCCAAGGCTTCATCTCTACTGTGTCCTCAAAGCTGTTTTGGACTACGCTCACTTGCCCTCACCCATCTTCGATAGCTCGTTGCCACCTATTATGCCCAGCACAGCTCCTATGGGCGCGCAACCCACCATCATTGCCGTGAGCCACCAAATTGGCGGCGCTGGAGCATAGACCTTCGCCTCTTCATCACCGAGGAGCCTTTGGCAATCCCTATCGTGGATGAGCAGTTGGAGCACGAGAGGTGCAACTGGGTCCTCCGACTTGCTCCAATACTCTATCCATTCGTTCCACTTGTCAATGGAGGCCTTGAAGGCTTCTCCAGTAGTGGCTCCATCAGCTAAGCGGCATATCAGCTCCAGCACGGGCTCGAAAAATGCCTTGCCGTACTTGTCCTCCAATGGATCTACGAACTTCTCCTGCGTCCACGCAAACTCGCGGTCATACCCGATGTAGCACCTGCAACCCTTGTTTTCGACGGCGTCCGGGCCGAGCTCCATAGCTGTGAAGCAACTCAAGGCATAGACGATTCTGCCCCCAAGCTCCTTGCAATCGCAGGTCCAGAATATGGGGTTGAGGCGTTGGCCGGTATACGTGCTTGGATTGCCGTGACCCAAGAGAATGCACCAAATGGGGTCGAGGCGGGAGAGCGCATCTAAAACCTTATCCCTAATCGCGTCATCCCCCCTCAGGTCTTCCAAGGTGAAGCCCTTAGCAGCTAAATGGTCAACTGCGTGTTGAAGGGCCAAGCTACCAAGATACGTGGCTGGCTCGAAGCTAGGCCTCACCACGAGCGCCCTATTCATCTCGGGCATTACCAGTCAACCCTAAGCCTAATGAAGTTGAGCAGCTTGGCATACATCTCGACCAAGCTCCTCCCAACCTCATCTCTTGCCCTTATGTGTTCAAGGGCCTCGGCGGGGGACATGGCTGGCACGTAGGCTTGAAGAGCATATATCTTCAGCTCGGGTCTGGCCGCCGCCAAACGCCTATAGAACTCCTCCGCCAGCTCCCATGGAAGGTCTAGGCCAAGCTTTGAGAGGCCGAGCATCACCTCTTCGACGTTTCGTCCGGCCTCAAGCATCTCCAATGCCTCGCGAAGGGTTACCGGCCTGCCCCTCACGGTCAAGGCTGGAACATTTGCAAAGGCCTTGTTCTCTTCGAGGAAGCGCCTGAGCCTCTCCGCCTTCTCTCGAACCGACATCAGGTCACCTCTTGGCCGCCCTGATCAGCTCTATCAGCTCCCTCCTCCTCTCTTCCTCCACGAAAAATCCGAGCGCCGTGACCCCGGCCGCTCCAACTCCACCGATTAACAGCCAAGCCCAGAAGGGCACGCCGAAGAACTCCTGCTCCCACCACTCCTTGGGCTTCTCCACGACCTTCTCTCTCGCCTCAACTGATTCTTCCCTGTAGTCCTGATAGTAGAAGGTCATCTGTAGCCCACCTTTTTGACCGCCTCGTTATAGCCTAGGATTGCTCCAACCAAGATCAACGGTGATAGCGCTCCGAGCACTGTAGCTATGCCCTCTGGCCCGACCTCAAAGGTCTTGAAGGTCAGTTGCACATGGGACAGCGGGACTACGTGTTTAGTGGACAGCACATAACAGCCGTAACCTATGGGTAGGCCCATGGCCGCCTCGTCCTCTGACACGTAGCCCGAGACGAGCCATATAGTGTAGGTGCCCGCCTCAGGGTATATTACGCCTCTAAACGCATTTCTCGAGTCAATTCTGGTTCCCGGATCTCTGTCGCCCTTGAAGTAGTATATTCGGGCGTAATCCTTAGGCACCTCGACCTTCTTTCCATCCTTCTCAACTATGATTATCTTGTCGGCGGGGCCATCCTTGTAGTAGAGGCCCACGCCCGGATTGCGGACAACGCCATCTCTGACCTCGCCGACGACATACCATGAAACTTCTTCGTTCACGTTTACCTCGCCTGGATGGTCATAATCAACTATGATGCACTTCCCAGCCAATGCTTTCGCCTCCACGGACAGCTTCTCATAGTCCTGACAATAAAAGGTCTTCACGGCAGACACCAGAAATATTGTATGCCTGCTACTACTTACGTTTTTGTGCTTCTTGATATGCTACGACGGCTCCAACAGTCGCGACTCCGACAGCTCCGAGACCTAGGGCCAGCCACGGCCACCAGCTCGGCATTGCAGGCGTTGGAACCTCCGGTATTTCCTCTGGCGCGACCGTGAAGCTTGCCCTCAACGACTTGCCCCTGTAGACCGTTCCAGAGGCCTTGAGCTCGCCGTTCACGTATATCTCTGCATGCCATGGAAGCTCCGATATAGATGAGTTGCTGTACTCCACGTAGTGGTCGCCCGGGGGCAAGTCAACCTCTTGTTCGTGAGTGAACCTGGGTCTGCCGTAAGGGTTTATCCCTATTATCTTGTCTTTTTGGGTCTCCCAGAAGTTGCTCGCCAAAGGCTCATCAATGCTCTTACCATGATATCTAGCCCAAGGGTCGACATAGCTCCAAGCCTCAATCCTAATCTTCACCTTGACCACTAGGCTCCACCGAGAAAAAATATCTCCTCTTACTCAGAAATAGATTTTACTTAGAAGCAGCCTTCATCTCCTTAAGCTTTTCGCTCCACTCCCTAAGCCTGCCGATTAAGTCATCAACATACCTCACGAAGACATCTTCTATGTCAAAGGCTATTTCCAACAACGTCTTCAACACTCTCGACTGACCCTTGACGATTTTCCTCATTTCTTCAAGTGCCTCCTCAATTGCCTTGAAGGGGTCTTCGCTCATCCAGCCACAACCCCCAGACGCCCTAAACTCTTCACCTTTCGCGGTCAATTGTAATTGTTATGTCCCTTATCTTCATGCCCTTTGTGGGATGCTCCAAATCAAATGAACGTGTGGAGATGCTCGGTATAACTTCGCTTTCATATGTAACCGTTATCGTAATCTTGAGGGGGAAAGTATTGTTATTAATCGTCAGCCTAACCATCACGCTAC
>Ga0190313_1000794_pt1 | contig 17900 bp, 14 predicted proteins | sample 4870071011_MG_FD_169989 | JGI IMG/M metagenome (GOLD analysis project Ga0190313, IMG submission 169989) | Hydrothermal vent sediment bacterial communities from Southern Trench, Guaymas Basin, Mexico - 4870-07-10-11_MG | ecosystem: Environmental > Aquatic > Marine > Hydrothermal vents > Sediment ...
TTATTCGATATGTGCAGTGTGAAGCATGTTCTATTTCCATGGCTATAGAACATGCCAAAGTATATTGTTATCTGCCTATGCTGTCCCAGCCGCAGCAAGCTGCGGGGTATATTAATTAAATAAAATAATAAATGATGTTTCATGGTTAAGTATTAAGTACGCAGTCGCAAATAGCCAAGAAAATAAGGAAATATATAATCGGTTTATAAAAAAATATATGCATTTAGAACATAAATACAAAACGGATTGGGAAGGTATAGAATCAGCCATAATCGAAGCTCGAGTACTACATAACACGATAAAAAACATATATGTTAGCATAAAAAATCTTGAAACTAAAATAAAAAAAGACATTGACGACAAAGGCGATCCTGAGATATATAAAAAAGAACTGGCGGAACTAGAAAAATCTAAAGAATTCTTGGAAAAAGAAGCATACGGAGAATCATGGAAACATATCCTAGAAGCAGGAAAAACCTATAATCAAACCAAAGAAAAAATATTTGAAAAGGAACAGAGAGAAAAAGGTTTCAAAAAATACAATGGGAAATGGATGACCCCGTCTGAAATTAGCAAACTCAAAGAAGAAGAGAGAAAAAGAAAAGAAATGGAATTAGGGATTTCAAACAATTTTGCGTACATGGACCCGTATGAGTTCGAGGAGTTCATAGCTAAATTATTCCGAGCAATGGGATACAGTGCCCACAAAACCCAGAGTACTGGCGATTATGGAGCGGATGTGATAGCGGAGAAGGGAGAAGAAAAAATCGTTGTTCAGGTGAAAAAATACCATGACGGCAATCCTGTGAATGCAATTGACATACAAAAAACCTTGGGATCAGCAGTTTTCTACGGGGCGTCCAAAGTCATACTTGTAACTACGAGTAGATTTACAAGACAGGCAGTGCATATGATTGAGGAAAACAAAGGAAGAATAAAGATAGAATTGTGGGACAAAGACACATTACATAGTATGATAAGACAGTATATGATAGAGTAGTATCATATAGTAAATAGTAGTACTTCTAAAATGATGAAGTACTTTTTTTCCTTATGAAGAAGTATTTTCAAACAAAAAGTAAAAGTACTTTTATAGGAAAACGTTAAATAGGAGAGGCAGGCTATATAGGTGGTGGTCTAAATGAGCGAAGTTCGAATATGGATAAAAGGAAAAAATAAATATGTTGGTTCCATGATACGGGGCCTAGCAACACAGATAGGCGGTACACAAACAGCAACTGGGAATAAAACAGAAGTCTTGGAGAAAAACGGCTATTTTACATTCAAATTCTCCAAAGAGTCCCATGCTGATGATTTCAAAGCACTTTCAAAGAAATATCTTGGAGAATACATCGAAATACCAGAGTAAGCCTAAACCCTTTCTTTTTATTTTATATGTTCTTTTTTCCTCTTTCCCCACAACCTTTATGTTCATGCAGTTCTGTCGGTACTTAAAAGCCAATGGAGGCATATCATGTACGAGGCAAGATTTCACGGAAGAGGCGGTCAAGGTGCCGTCACAGCTGCCAACATCCTCGCGGCAGCGGCCTATTCCGAGGGGAAGTACTCTCAGGCATTTCCCATATTCGGTGTGGAGCGCAGAGGTGCTCCCGTGGCCGCATTTTTGAGGATAGATGAGAAGCCGATAGACATAAAGTTCCAGATATACGAGCCGGATGCCGTCATCATACAGGACCCCAGCCTTCTCGAGGTAAAGGAGGCCAATGTGAGAGGCGGTTTGAAACCTGGCGGCATAGTGCTGGTGAACACGAAAAAGGAGCCGTCGGAACTGGATTTCGGCGATGCGAAGGTCTATACCATCGATGCTACCGGAATAGCGCTCGAGAACAGACTGGGGACTCAGACCAACCCGATAGTGAACACGGCGATAATCGGTGCCTTCGTCAGGGCGACCGGGACGATATCACTCGAGGCTGCGGTCAAGGCGGTACACGAGCTTTCACCCGCGAAGAGAGATGAGAATGTCGCTGCGGTCAAGGCGGCCTATGAGAGAGTTAAGGGGGTATGAAGATGGACAAGATAACACTTGGAGCGGTCAATACGGAGCCCGGAAGTTCCCTGAACTATAAGACAGGCTCGTGGAGGACCATGAAACCGGTTCTGACACCTGAGAACTGCATATTCTGCAATATGTGCTGGCAGTACTGCCCGGACAGCGCGATAGAGCCTGCCGACCCGAAGACGAAGAAACCGATAGTGATCGACTACGACTACTGCAAGGGCTGTGGAATATGCGTGCAGGAATGCCTTGCTAACAAGAACACGAACCTGAAGGATGCACTGGCGATGGTGCCCGAGGAGAAGTGATAAAATGGGAGTGAAACAGGTAGTAAAGGGAAACTTCGCAACTGCGGTTGCGGCAAAACTGGCAAGGGTTGATGTGGTCCCGGCATATCCGATAACACCTTCGACGCTCTTTCCCGAGCAGATATCGCAGTATGTCGCGAACGGAGAGATGGATGCCGAACTGCTTCTGACCGAGTCGGAACACAGCGCGATGAGCGCTGCCATAGGTGGGAGTGCGGCAGGTGCAAGGGTCGCAACAGCTACGGCATCACAGGGACTCAAGCTTATGAGCGAGATGCTCTTCATAGCCTCCGGAATGAGGCTTCCGATAGTGGCCGCAATAGGGAACAGAGCGCTCTCCGGCCCGATAAACATCTGGGCGGACCATTCGGACACTATGGCAGAGAGGGATTCGGGCTGGCTCCAGTTCTATGCCGAGAACAATCAGGCCTCACTTGACCTCATGCTTATGGCGTTCAAGATAGCGGAGGACCACAGGGTTCTTCTGCCTGCCATGGTCGGACTCGATGCGTTCGTCCTTACTCATACGATGGAAGGTGTTGATGTACCCCTGCAGGAAGAGGTGGACGAGTTCCTTCCGAAGTACGAGCCGATATACACGCTCGATATCAACAATCCCATGACATTCGGCTCATTCGGAACTCCTGCCCACTATACCGAGTTCAAGTACCAGCAGTGGGAGGCTATGAACAATGCCAAAGAGGTCATAGACGAGGTTTTCGCAGAGTTCGAGAAGAAGTTCGGAAGAAAGTACGAGAAGGTGAGGGAGTATAAGACCGATGATGCCGATATCATCTTCGTAACGATGGGTTCCGTGAGCGGAACCGCAAGGGCCGCAGTTGACAGGCTCAGAGAGAAGGGGATGGCAGCGGGAGTTGCCGAGATCGTAGTGTTCCGTCCGTTCCCGTTCGACAGGATAAAGGAAATCGCAAAGAAAGCAAAGCTCCTTGCAGTATTCGACAGGGCGGTTTCCCAGGGATTCGCCGGACCAGTCTTCGGAGATATGTCCGGAGCCTTGGCAAATGTCGGGAACAGACCCCTTCTAATGGACTTCATAATAGGACTCGGAGGAAGGGACATAACCTTCGCTGACTTCGATGAGATGGCGGAGAAGGCGAAGAAAGCCCTTGATGCCGGAAAGGTTGAACAGGAGGTCAACTGGGTGAATCTCAGGACCGAACTTCTCGGAGGTGCATAAAATGGCAAGTGAGGAACTGTTCGTATCAGGACACAGAGGATGTGCGGGCTGCGGTATGGCAACGGCTGTCAGAATGGTCCTCCAGGAGGCAGGCCCCAACACGGTAGTGGCCAACGCAACGGGATGCCTTGAGGTCATGACCACGGGATATCCCGAGACATCATGGAAGATACCGTGGATACACGCGGCCTTCGAGAATGCGGCAGCGGTGGCATCCGGAGTGGATGTTGCCCTTAAAAAGCTCGGAAAGAGGAATGATGTGAACATACTGGCATTCGCAGGCGACGGCGGAACCTTCGACATAGGATTTCAGGCGCTCTCCGGTATGCTTGAGAGGGGGCACAACATAACATATGTGGTCTTTGACAATGAGGCCTATATGAACACCGGAATCCAGAGATGCTCTTCAACCCCTCCGTACGCATCGACCACGACATCTCCGGCAGGGAAGGTCATACCCGGAAAGCAGGGAAGGAAAAAACCGATAGCCAACATCGTGGCCGCCCACGACATCGCATACACCGCAACGGCTACCATCGCATACCATGGAGACATGAAGAAAAAGGTGAACAAGGCCCTTCAAGTGAATCGTGAAGGCAAGGGTCCGGCTTTCATACATGTGTTCTCACCGTGCCCGACTGGATGGAGATATCCCAGCGACCTCACGGTGGAACTCTCCAGAATGGCCGTGGATACCGGAATATTCGTGCTCTGGGAGCAGGAAGGCGGTGATCCGAGGAACAGGAAGGTCACATGCCCGCCTCCGGCGAAAAGGAAACCCGTGGAGGAGTACTTCAAGCTTCAGGGAAGATTCAAGCACCTTCTCAAGATGCCGGACAAAGTGGCGGAGATACAGAAAGAAGTGGACGAGAAGTGTGCCGATTTCGGCATATAAACCCTTTTCTCATTTTTCTTAAAAAAAAGTAAAGTTGTTAATGGGTTTGGGTTTCAGGCTGTGTTCATTCCTCTTCTTCCAGCAGATCGGAGATGTCGTCGGTGTCATCGCCTCCTTCTTCGGCAGTGTCCTCAACCTCGTACTCCTCATCTCCGGAATCATCTTCCACCGTCTCCTCAACCTCTTCGGTCTCGACGGATGATTCGGCGGCCATAGTGGTTTCCGATTCCTTTCTATTGCGCGTTGCCGCCAGATAGCCTATTACCGCAAGCAGCAGCACGATTATGAGTATGAAGAGCAGGTTGTAATCTGATGTCGTGTTCCCTCCGGGAGATATAGTGCCCTGAGATGGTTCTATGTCTGCGCTCAGATCCGCTGTTCTGGCCGTGTTCCCTGCCATGTCCTCCGCCACTGCGTGGTATGTTATTCTGCTTCCGGAAGGCACGGTTATCTTTCCGGTGTATGTTCCTCCGTTCGTGCCACTGAGGAGTGCTCTGTACTCGGTCCCGTCATCCGCGGTGTATACGACATAGACTATTGCCACTCCACCGTTGTCCTGTGCATATATGCTGAAGGAAATCGTTTCTCCTTCCTTCACATCTCCGCTGATGGTCAGGTTGCCCAGGGTCGGCTGGGTGGTGTCCTCTCCCGGAGGCGGGATTATGCTGAGACTGAGCTCATCGATGGAATTCCAGTTCATTGAGCTATCTCTTGCCGATATTATATAGTGCAGTGTCGTGGCTCCAAATGGCACTATGAGCGTATATGTCCATTCCGTATCGTATGTCATGCTCATGTTCTGATGGGTTCCGTTGTCAAACCAATATTCCACATAGGCCGCGGATACCTCGACATTGTCCGTGACAACCGCGGATATGGTGAACTCGCTTCCTTGAACAGGTGTGCCCGATGTGGCGTCCGTTATCTGCGGCGGTACGGTGTCGACGGACTGCTCCTCCACGGCCAGCGTCCTCTCGGTGGTGTATGCGCCGTTTTCCGAGTTGTCAGATGCCCTTATTATATAATGCAACTCGGATGCGTCCGCGGGAACACTTATGGTGAGCTCCCAGCTTCCTCCGTTGTCCGTCATGCTCGCATTTGTGTGGGTTCCGTTGTCGAACCAGTATTCTACGCTAACATCCGCGACCTGTACATTATCTGTTACTATGGCGGAGAATGTGAAAGGTCTTTCGAGTATGGGTATCGATGTGGTGGTATCCGCTATCATGGGTGGCTCCTCGTCCACCGGTTCAACCGTCGCAAGAGTTGTCTCTCCTGTGACAGCCGTGTTTCCCGCGGAATCGCTGGCATTGAACACATAGTGCAACTCGGAGGCATAGGTCGGTATATGCAGGAAGAATACCCAGACATTGCCAATCTGCGTCATATTCGCTGTTTCATGTCCCCCGTCATCGAACCAGTACTCCACGGTAACGGATGTGACGCCTATATTGTCATCGGCCTCCGCTATCAGGGTGAAGGTGTCTCCCTGTATAGGTGCCCCTATGGTCGCATCGGAGAGCACAGGTGCGTCGTTGTCCGTGACATTTACAGCCACCTCAGCACTCATGACGTAGTTCCCGGCCACGTCCGTGGCATTGAAGAGATAGTGCAGTGTTCCGATGCGGTCGAATGGCAGGGTTATCGTGGCAGAATACATTCCGCTGTTCCCGCCCATAACGACCTCAAGGGCTTCCTCTCCGTCGAACCAGTACAGCACTACCACCGAATCCACGCCGCTGAAGTCGTCGGTGACATTCACACGGAATGTGAAGGGGTCGCCAGTGGTTCCGGCGGTGTCGGATGTGTCGTTGCATATCACCGGTGGCGTGGTGTCCTCCATCGAGATGGTCTTTATCGGACCATTGAACCAGTTGCCGGCGGCATCCACTGTGGTGAAGTAATAGCTGAGTGTGGTGTTGTCCGCATAGGCTCTGGTGATGGTCGCGGTGTATGGCCCCGTACCGCTCATGCTTATGTTGGTCGGGCTCTCGGTGTTGAACATATAGACCACATAGACACCGGTGACTCCGATGTTATCGGATATCGTCATATTGAATGTATATGATGGTGAGGTCAGAACTCCGGGTGAATTGTCCACCAGTCCCGACGGCGCATCGTTGTCGCGCTCAGGGAAGGAACTCGTGTTGCCTGTTGCCGTGTTTCCCGCAAGGTCCGTGGCGACGAAATAGTATTCCACGGTTCCCACATAGTTTGATGCAAGGTTCATGGTGTATTCCCATGTTATATTGTCGGAGGATGACATCACTGCGCTCTGATAAGCACCTGTGCCATAGCGGCAATACACGGTCACATAATCGATGCCGATGTTATCCGTCGCGTTGACCCGGAATGTGAAGGGGTCTCCGGTGGTTCCGGATGTGTCCGATGTGTCCTCGCCCAGAACGGGTGGGTCAGTGTCCGTCAGTAGGATATACACGTCCTTGCTGGAATCTATCGGGGTCGGGTCAGGGCTAAGATATCCTGTCAGCCCACCCTTTGTCCCTGTCATGTTGTAGTAGTTGTACTGCTCTATTATTCCGGTGATGTTCTGCCTGTATTCGCGGAGCATGAGCGTCTTCTGTCCGTTGCCGTCCACGGTGAAGTTGTTCCAAAACACCGTTGGGGCCGAGAGGTTCGAGACGGATCTCACCGAAGCATAGGGGACTCCATTGCCGGTCTGTGTTATGACATTCACGGTTATGTACCAGCCTATGTCCAGCACGGAGTCGTTGTCCTGGAACAGCACGTTGGACTTGTCAAATGTGTCGTCCACCATGAATACGTGGGCCGCGTTGGTCATGTTTATATCCCATGAGCTCAGGGAAACGAAGGAACTGCTTCCCACGGTCAAGTCGCTTCCACTGGAATAGATTCCCTGATCATATCCTGAGAAGGAACATCTCTCGAAGGTCGCCGCACCGTTTGTCGCGAATATCCCGTTCGTTGAGTTGGCTGGGCCGCTTTGTGTGAATCTCACATCGTGTATCCAGACTTTCGGCTCAGTGCTTATCGTATCTGACCAGAGATATGTTCCATTGCCGGAGTTGAAGGTGGAATCATACACCTCGATGCCGCCCCAGACCTGAGTGCCACCTGCGTAATTCCGTGGATTCCTGTCACCCCTTAGGTAGAGTCCCCAGTTGCTCGCCGTTACATCGTTGTCATAGGCATATGTTCCGGGGATTTTCGCATATGCATTGTCGCTTGTCACTCCGCAGCTGTGATACTCGATATCCAGACCGATGTATGAGTCCGTGACCGTGTTGTCATGGATGAAAATGTCGTCAGCTGACAGATTCGAGGAGTCCTGATTAGAATACGCAAACCCATAGATATAAAGATATATACCGACACCTCCTGTGTCGTTCGCAGTCACCGTGTTACCGCTGATATCCAGCGCACCGATGGTTACTGTTGAGTGGTCATACATCTCATAACCCGTATAATCAATCTCCGCATAGAGGCCGTCATATGCATCCATGGTGTTGTTCCTGACAAAAACATCGCCGATTTGCGCCCATGAATCATAGTACATGTTGGCACCCACATAGTAAGATTCCATGTAGATTCCCTCGGTTGCTGCGGCGATGTTATTTCCCTCCAGATAGCTGTCGCCCACGATCACATAGCTGGACGAAGTGGAATAGCTGCTCTGATCAAGCTCGTATCCTATATAATATAAATAGAATTCTATACCCGCACTCTGGTTAGAGACAACTGTATTGTAAGACACGACATAATCGCCGAATATGGCAGCACTGAAATCATACACATATATCCCGGCATCATCGGCACCGGTGCAGATACCGGCTTTTCCCGACCCGTCCGAGGAGACATCGTTATGGGTGATGACGGCATCTCCCACCTCAAGGCGTGCATTTTCGTATAGAGCATAACCGAAGGAATACCACCACCACGAATATATGCCATAACCATCGGCAGCGGTTATTGTATTATTTAGTATATAGTTGGTTCCGATACGGGCCTGAGAGCCGTAGTACATATATGCGCCGAGTTCGTAGGGTATGAAGTATATGCCGTCCTCGCCAGCGGCGATGTCGTTGTTGTTGATCTCCACATCGCCCATCTCAAATATGGAGTAGTCGTCCATGTCATAGCCCACATATGAGAAGTCGTCGAAGTATATGCCAGCACCTCCGGACAGTATGGTGTTCTCGTTGAAAAGGAAGTCGTGGAATATCGCTTCGCTGTTGTCGGACATGTAGGCTCCCATTTCATACACATCCACTTCGATGCCGTTTCCGTTGCCGGATGTGTTCGTCCGGATGGTGTTTCTGCATATCTCCACATCGCCCATCTCGAAGTAGGAGTTATCATACATCTCGTAGCCGAATTCATAGATGGAATCCATGTCCATGCCGGCATTACCTGCTCCGGTGGTGTTCACATCGTTATCGTTCATCTGGAAGTGGCCGAAATAGGCTTCGGAGCTGTCATACATGCTGTATCCCCAGTATTCGTTGTAAACATATACGCCCGCATCCGTCGAATGCATCGTGTTGTTGTTGAACTCGAAGTCTCCGAAAATCGCAACGGAACTGCCGTACATCTCCTCGGCGAGATCCTCCAGATAGTCGAAGTAGAACGCATATCCCGACGCGTTGGTGACCGTGTTCCAGTTGAAGAGGAAGTCGCCGAATGTCGCATTGGACCGGTCGTACATGTCGTATGCCAGGTAATAGAAATAATCGGGGTACATGGCGTCCGACGAGGAGTTAATGGTGTTGTAGCACATCTCGAAGTTCTCCATCTCGAAGGTGGACGAACCGTACATCCTCTCTGCCATGTCGCCGAAGTATTCCATGTATATGCCGATACCCGTCGAATCTATGCTGTTCCCGTTGAACTGCACATGCCCCATCGATATATGGCAGGCGCTCGCCTGAGGTTCTCCGGCCCACCAGTCATAGGAAAGAGAGTATCCCCAGGCGTACCAGTCCTCTACATATATCCCTTCTCGTCCGGAGTTTATGGTGTTCCCGTTCACCTCGAAGTCACCGAAGACCACGGTTGCGAAGTCCATGAGATATGCACCGTTGTAGTCCCACTCGGAGAGGTATATTCCATGTCTTCCGGTAGTTTTATTCGTGGTCACCGTGTTGTTATTCACGAGCACATCACCGAACTCCGCATAGCTGTTTCCCATATTTCTATAGCCGTTCGCTTCCCAGTAATCGAAGTATATACCGTAACTGGTATTCGACGAAACATCGTTATCGGTAAAGATGAAGTCTCCAATGTGGGCTTCGCTGTCCCCGCCCATATAGACGCCGTTTTCATAGATCTCCATATACATACTGTAACTGGCATTGGTCACAAAGGTGTTGTGTGAGGTTTCCGTATGGCCCATCGACACATAGCTGCTGTCGTACATGTCATAGGCAATGTAATCATAGTAGAGATAGTACGCCGGCCTTGCCTCTGCCCTAACATCATTGTACATGATGAAGTTATTTCCTCCCGTAACTCTGCTGTTATCGTACATCTCTTCTCCGATGTCGTAGTAGTCGAATTCCAGCCCATATATATCTACACCGATGTTATTATACATAATGTTCCAGTCATGGAGTATGAGTTCGGCGTTGCCATAGAGCGAGTAGCCGCACTCTCCGGGGCCCGTGTAAATGCCGTACCTTCCGGTGATATTGTTCCGCACAATGTTCCATGTTCCGAAAGTAGCAAAGGAATCGTCGTACATCTCCTCGGCGCACTCATAAATATAGGAATCTATGCCATATCCCCAAGAGCTCGGGTCGGTCGAGAGCGTGTTGCCTGTCATATTCACTGTGCCGAGCGACCAAACGGTATGGTTGTACATGAAATAGCCACTATCTTCAATTTCTAGGCAAATCGCATCGCTGTTGCTGGAGTTGAAGTCGTTCCGATCTATGTTTATGTTTCCGAATCTGAAGGAAGAAGTGTTATACATATGGTATCCGGCATAGTCCATGTAGAGATAGAATGATTCCGAAGAACTGCCGATATGGTTCCCTGTTGCACTTATGCCCTCCATGTTCACCGAGGTAGTACCGTAGAGGTACTGGGTGTTTTCTATGTTGATCCCGATCCCGCTGCGGGTAGTTGTGTTTATCCAGTTGTCATCTATGCGTATCTGTCCCACGGATATGACTGAGTCCGGCAGAGGGTGATCGAACTGTATGCGGCTGAAGCCTATCCCCCGCCCCCCTGCTTCGATATGGTTCCGATAGATGCTCATATCGCCGATGTCCATGGAGCCTTCTCTATAGTGGTATATGTCCACATAGATTGCGTCGCGGTCCGTATAGAAGAGATTGTCGTGGATGTCGAAACCGCCGGCTTTGGCGTAAATTCCCGGCATCCCGGTATTGGTGATGTTCAGGTTCAGTATCTCCACGCCTTCCGAAACTATGGCGAATGACGGTCCGCTGCCGTTCCCGTTTACCACAGGTAGGGGAGAGACGACTCCCATTATATGGACGGCTTTGTCCACCAGTACGCTCTCATTGTGCAGGCCGCCGTATATCCAGAGATGGTCTCCCAGATTTGCCATCACCACTGCGGGCTGTATTCCAGAGTACCAGAGCTGCTGGTCGTTGTTCCAGACCTTCCGGAGGTTTATGGTGATGTATACGCTCTTGGAACTGTCGAGTAAAACGGGCTCCGAGCCGTAGTTTACTCCGTCATCTGCATAGACATTATAAGGCGAATAATAGTTCTTTTTTGTCCAGTTCTGCACATATTCCCTCAGAATCAGCGGTCCCACATGCCCGCCGGAATCCGTCGTCCCTACGGAGAAATACTCTCCCTGCCTATCCGTCAGGTTAACCCATGCTCCTGAGACCGGTATGCCGCCGGAATCCCTGACATAGGCATCCAGATACCACTCCACCGTGAGATTGCTGGGTTCGTCGATGACATATGTCTGATCTTTGTTGAATGTGCTATTTCGAAGAACCGGATGAGAATTTCCGCTCACATAGACATCATCCGGGACATCTCCCCATATCTGAGAGTCAAGAAGCAGGGGTGACGATCCGTTAACACAGACGAGCCCCTGCAGCGAGTTGTGCATATTCACGTATGATATGGAGGGACTGGAATTGTCCAGATATATTGCGATATCTCCGTAACCGGAGATATCGCTTACAGCCGGGTCGAACGAGACATCATTGTTCGGCGAATCTTTCATGTAGATGCCTGCTGCGAGATAGTTGTTGTATGTCTGATTGATCTCTTCCTGACTTAGAGCCCGGTTGTATATCCATACATCGTCTATTCTGCCATCGAAGTATCTTCCACCGCCATAGACGAAGTCTCCTCCGATGGACACGGGATTCCAGTTAGCCTGTCTTGTCCATGGGGGTGTGCCCGATGTGTCGAGGACGCCGTTGACATATATCATTGCCGTATTCCCCTGCATCACCGCCGCCACATGATACCACTGCCCGGCGGTGAGCGGTGTGCTGCCGGTTACATCGCAGAAATCGATGGTGTTATACGGGGCGTTCGGGCTGAGTCTGAGGGTGAATCCGTTCGCGCTGGCGCTCTGATATTTTCCCACGATGCCGCCGAATCTCTGGAACGTATCCGCATTTATCCATGCTTCCACGGTCATGTCGCCCGTGAGGTCGAGAGCGCTGCTGTCCGGAACGTAAACCCAGTCGTTTACACCGTCGAAATCCCCTGCTCTCCCGATGTATCCGTCGGCGGTGGTGTCAGCGCCGTTTTGTGCATGTCCATCGTGTCCGTTCCCTGAGGAATCTCTGACCTCTCCCCATGCACCGGTCCAATGATGCTCGTCCAGCCTCCAGTAGGCAACGAGACCGTTGTATTTGTTGTTTCCAAAGGTTATATCGTTGTTATAGATCGTGTTGTTATCGGCGTTATCCATGTAAATGCCATCATAGGCAGATATCGTGTTGTTTGAAATGCGGTCGCCCATACTTTCGGCAACATATATTCCGTAGTCACAGTTGGACATGGTATTGGCAAGAATCGTATTGTAAGATGCGTTTTCGATATGCACGCCCTCCCCACTGTCGAAACTGTTGTTGGCGATGTAGTTCCCGTTGGAACCGTCAATAATGCCTATACCGCCCATTGTATTTCCATAGAAGGTGCTGTTCTCCACCTTCGCATTGGAGGCACCGAAGAAGACCATTCCCGCAGGGCAGTCGGTGAAGGTCCCGTTGAAGATGCGCGCTCCGTCTGCGAGAATCACAAGGCCCGGCTCGGTGTCGTTCCAGCCACAGTCTCTGATCGTACTGTCGGTTATCGTAAGTGAAGCTCCGCCGAGAACATGGAACCAGTATGCCGCAGTACCGTTGCTCTGAATCACACTGTTGTTCCGGATTATCAGAGTGCCTGTGGAATTGACCTGTATACCCCGTACTCACCGTCAAACGAATTGTTGAACTGGACGATTGTGTTGTCGGTCACATTCACGGTCCCGGCATCGATGTACCAGTTCCCAGACATATTTACCCACGAAGGGTCTATGGTCAGCCTCGCGTTATCCACAAGGAGGTCGCCGTAGAGTGAAAAATGAGAATCCACAAAGGATATGTTCTTCCCCAATATGCTCATATCTGAGTATATCTTCCCCTCTATGTTCAGGGAATCTCCGTCCGATGCGGCATCTATCGCCGACTGGAAGTCAGTATAGTTGACTCCCGTATTGAGATTCTTTATGAGAACATCCGAAACTATCGAAGGGCTCGGTGTGAGATCCCTTTCGTAGTAGAGCATTTCGACATCCCTGTTGGAAAGGGACATCGTCTCCGGTAGGGAAACCTGCTGATTCAAGGCGGGAGCATCCACCGACCCGGCCCTCTCATCAATAAAATTCTGATGCGAGAAATCCTCCCGAGATACACGAGGATTGCTTTCCCTCCTCAAAGGAGACGAATCGAGCTCGGGATGAGTATCCCCTCTCTTTTTCACATGATCACTTCCTTCGACAGGCAGGTCTACGGGAGAGTCATGCTGGCCAGCCACATCATGACCCTGTTCAATATTCTCCTTGTTCACATCCGTGCCTGCGGGTGCAGGAATCCCCATAACCACACTTATACTGCTCAGCACCATGAGCGCCAGTACAAAGACGCTCGTGATCTTTTTAATGCTTGCATTCATAACAACACCATCCTGTTCCCGTCTACTGATTGTTGGTATTTAAGGGTTCATTATATTGTGATTGTTGCATTATATTAATGTCGCTTTTCGTCATAATTTTTTACATATATAATAGGATTTATCACAAACGGAATCTGCCATTGGAACAGTAAGGTGTAAATATGTAAGAGGGTTCATGCCTTTTTCATGATAGACAGGAAGGTCATACTTGAAAACCTCGAGAAGTACGATAGGGAGAAAATAAAGGTGGGTGTTATAGCATCACACTCCGCTCTGGATACCTGCGACGGTTCCGTGGACGAGGGATTCCGCACGGTTGCCTATGCTCAAAGGGGGAGAGAGAAAACATATGCCGAGTATTTCAGGGCAAAGCGCGATGAGAATGGCCGCGTCATACGCGGAATGGTGGACGAGACCGTGGTTCTGGATAAGTTCAAGGACATTCTGAAGATTCAGGACAGCCTGATAGATGACAATGTGCTGTTCATACCGAACCGCTCATTCACATCATACATAGGAATAGATGCCGTTGAGAATGAGTTCCATGTCCCCATGGTGGGAAGCCGCAACCTTCTGAGAAGCGAGGAAAGGGGCGACCAGCGTGACTATTACTGGATACTCGAAAAGGCAGGGCTCCCGTTCCCCGAGAAGATAGAGGACCCAAAGGATATAGACGAGCTTACCATAGTGAAGCTGCCCCACAAGGTCAAGAAACTGGAAAGGGGATTCTTCACCGCGGCATCATACCATGAATACAGGGAAAAGGCGGACAATCTTCTGAAACACGATGTGATAACCGAGGAAGCCCTTGAAAATGCAAGGATAGAGCGCTATGTCATAGGCCCTGTCTTCAACTTCGACTTCTTCTACTCTCCCATAGAGGACGAGATGCCAAAACTGGAGCTGCTCGGAATAGACTGGAGGTTCGAAACATCCTTGGACGGACATGTCAGGCTTCCGGCACCACAGCAGATGACCCTGCCCGAGCACCAGCTTGTTCCGGAGTACACGGTCACGGGCCATAACTCCGCAACCCTGAGAGAATCCCTGCTTGAAAAGGTGTTCAAATTGGCGGAGACCTATGTAAAGGCCACACAGGAGTACTACTCTCCCGGAATAATAGGGCCGTTCTGCCTTCAGACCACGGTTGATAAAGACCTGAACTTCTACATATACGATGTTGCGCCTAGAATAGGCGGGGGGACCAATGTGCACATGTCGGTTGGACATCCATATGGAAACGCACTCTGGAGAAAGCCCGTGAGCACCGGCAGAAGGCTCGCTATGGAGATAAGAAGAGCCATAGAGAAGGACAGGCTGGAGGAGATAGTCACTTGAAGTCCATAATCGTGCTTGCCTCGGGAAGCGGAACGGACCTGCAGTCCATACTTGATGCCATAGATTCGGGATACATACGGGACGCGAAGGTGAGTGCCGTGGTATCCAACAATAGGGATGCGTATGCCCTTGAAAGGGCGAAGAAGCACGGTGCGGATGCAATTTACATAGACCACAGGGGAAAACCAAGGGAACAGCACGAGCAGGAGATAATCGAGGCGATAGAGCCTTACAATCCGGACCTTATAGTTCTCGCAGGCTACATGAGAGCGCTCACCCCCGATTTCATACGGCACTACCGCGGAAGGATTATCAACATACACCCGGCGTTACTTCCGTTGTTCGGTGGGAAAGGATACTACGGTGAAAGGGTGCACAAAGCAGTGCTGGAATCGGGTATAAAGGTGTCGGGATGCACGGTGCATTTCGTGACGGAGGATGTAGATGGCGGCCCGATAATACTCCAAAGATGCGTGCCTATCATGGATGATGATACTGTGGAAACTCTGGCTGCGAGGGTTCTGGAAGAGGAGCACAGGTGTCTGCCGGAGGCTGTGAAACTGTTTATCGAGGGGAGGGTGCGGATGGAAGATGGAAGGACGGTCATCGAAAGATGAGAAATGCGAGTGCTCCGAAAGATTCGCTCAAGTTCCGAATACAGAACGGGTAGTATCTCCATAAGGTTCGGATACCGGATTGCAAATCTCATCATCCGTAGAAATATTTAAAAACGGAATATTGGGCCTTTCGTATGCCCTAGAGACCTGTTTTGGGTTTCATTATCGATAATCCGAAGCAATAATTGTTTCGCAGCTTAAATAAGGGATGTCTGTGAAGTATAATATGGTGATAGAATGGACAGCCCCCTCATAGATCATGGATCACAATTCATCGCATACGGCCTCTTCGGATACCTCGCAATGGCGGGAGTACTGCAAATTCAGGCCATCGGAGGTATAAGTGTGGAATTGGCCGCATACATTGCAGTGGCCATAGGGATACTGATGGCCTTCAAGATGGTGATGGAAATATTCATGCTTGACACAAGGATAGACGATGAGTACTTCCCGACCAGCTCGAGACATGCACTGCGCTCTCCTGCGGCCTCATACGCATGATGAATCCCCTCCTACCCCTTTTTTTGTTTTTTCATGCGAAGGTTTTTAATTGAAAGAATGATGTTCATACATGGCAGCCGAAAATCGTGAGAGTCATGCCATATACAAGGTTTCAAGCATGGAGATGGTGAAAAATATAGTGTTCAAAGAGCGCCTTTTTGTGGCAGTCTCCGTTGTCTTTTTCATAGTGGTCTTTGTACTGCCGATATATTTTCTATTTTGGTACCCCCGTGAAAGATTCGAATCTTATACTGTTCTATCTTCAGTACTCGTTTATTGTTGTGTTTTTAATTTTGTTTATCTACCTTGCAATGGAAATGCGGGTAATGAGAAAGGGGTATCCGGTGTATGTTCGTATCGATGACAAAGGCATTGAAACCATATCTTCCGAGGGAGTGAAGAACCTATACCCGTACAGGGAGTTCAAAGATAGAACGCGTATAAACATATACTTCTCGGACGAGAGTAACAGGTCCTTTCACTCTATAGAAGACTTTGTCAGAGAAGGGATACCGTACATCGAAGACAGAATGCGGGAAAGCGATGACAAAAAGAGACCTGCCCCCAGTCGATATACATACGCATTCTGAAACCTACGAAAGTCACGCACATATTTCGCCCGTATATCCAGATTAGCATACATGCTGAATCCATCGGCGCTCCGGAGAATCTGAAGAAAATGCTGAATGACTGGAAACGCAACTATGAAGAATACCTGAAAGGAATCGGAGAATATCGTGATACGAACGAATAGACTCTATTTTCGATAATAAAACAGGAATGGGAGAACTGGAAAGCAAATAAAGAAGAAAGGAACTGATTCAGGGACCGACAACGGAATGGCATAAATGACCGGGCACGATGAGAAACCAAAAACATTTTAAGAATAAAAGACATCCTCTCCCATGAATACCACACCGTCAGGGGAGCAGACAAACACAATAGGGAAGCTCATAATCTATGTTGCAATTGATAAAGCTCCGGCCGAGGCGGTGGTCTCATGAGACATTTGAATTCATACACGGCCCCTTTTGCATATCTATATATCGGGCTGTTGGCCATAGTTATTAGTGTAATTGTTTTGCTCCCCTCCAGCATAGATGACACAGACCCATGGGTATATCCGATAATGATAGGTATTGTTCTAACAATTATTATCGGCATGATTATGTACCGCCCATACTGGATTGACTTCAAGAAGGATAAGGGAGGAATCACCGTTGTTAAACCTTCTCTTATTTTCCCACCACTTAAAGTAAGATATTTCATTCCCTGCAATGAAATAGAATATTTCTATGTGGTGACTGCTTTAATTCTCGGTCATAAGAAACCCGATTTCTTTTATGTGGCAGAGGTCAACGATACCATCACCATAGTGGATTCTCGGAATAAAAAACACATTCTTGCGATGAATACCAGATTCAAAGAGAACGGAGAGAATGAGGTGCTCTGTTGCACAAACAGTTTTATAAGCCATGGTGCCATACTTTCTGGTAAATAAGCAGAAAGCTATGGGTGGGATGAGTGAAATTTATAATAAATTTCACGAATAGACCTCCTGCAATAACAGAATGAGCGCAGGAGGTCGTGGGAGCAGAGTTACGCCTCTGCGACTTTGACCTCTTCAGAGGTCATAATGCACCATGGCTCGAAAAGAAGCAAACAACAGGAAGTATATAAGAAATTGGTCCGAGTATAACGAAAGGCTTGTAAGAAGAGGGAGAAATCCAGCCTAAGGGGGTGGAACCATAATAAGTCCGAGTATAACGAAAGGCTTGTAAGAAGAGGAGAGCTCTACATAAATCTGGATTTCGTTGAAAACTGGGATGAAGAGGTCAAAAAACAGAACTTAGGAAAGAAAGGAAGACCCTATCTATATCCT
>Ga0190313_1000796_pt1 | contig 17890 bp, 13 predicted proteins | sample 4870071011_MG_FD_169989 | JGI IMG/M metagenome (GOLD analysis project Ga0190313, IMG submission 169989) | Hydrothermal vent sediment bacterial communities from Southern Trench, Guaymas Basin, Mexico - 4870-07-10-11_MG | ecosystem: Environmental > Aquatic > Marine > Hydrothermal vents > Sediment ...
TCAGAGACCCATGGACAATTCCTCTCTTCACCGATAAGGATGGATACTTTAGAAATCTTTTCAGCATTATTCAGTATGCGGTGCCTGGACTTATAGGTGAGATTTTCACCGCTGAGGAAAGGGAGATAACAAAAACCTACGAATCTCTGCTAGCACTACTGGGAGAGGGAATATCCGATTATAGAGAGATCGCAAGAATACTCTTTGCAAGAAATATAATTAAAAAACCGGAGAGTTCAATGGTCCTACCTTACATAAAAAATCTGGAGGGTATGGGACTCGTGGAAAAAATAAAAATTTATGGAAAGAAAAGATATCTCTACCGTTTGATATCCGAAGAGATGAACATGTATTACTACTTGGACTCAAAATACGATTTTTCCAGAAACCCTTCTTACGAAGAGGTTATGCCAACAATTGAAAAGTTGAAAACTTTTGCTGTTGAGAACTTTATAGGAGATCTGTTTGCAGAGATTCTCAGAGGAAAAAAGGAAGTTTTGAAAACTGCCGAAAGGGAAATTGATTTCATAATTACCGTTAGGAATAAGCCGATAATAGTTGGCGAAGTTAAATGGGGAAAACTCACTAAAAAAGATGTAGAAAAATTTCTTTCAAAATCCGAGGATTTCTACTGCAGAAAAATAATATTTACCAAGAAGAAAAGAAATTTTGATGGCGTGGAAATATTGGAAGCGGATGATTTAGATAAGTTTTTTTAATGTCGCTTCATAACTCTATGCGCAGATGCCGTTATCAATCAATAAACTTTTTAGTGTTTGGTGCATTTCCTTTTGTATATGATTGAGGATGTTAAAATTTCGGACGCAATAATTTCGGAGTACTTTGATATGCTTCAGAAGGCGCTGAATGTGGATGTTGTTGTATGCGGCGGTGGACCCTCTGGTATGTATGCCGCGTACAAACTCGCAAAGAAAAACTACAGGGTAGTTCTGATAGAGAAAAAATTGAGTTTGGGCGGAGGAATATGGGGCGGGGGCATGATGTTCAACAAAATAGTGGTTCAGGAAAGTGCCAAGAGAATTTTAGAGGAACTGGGAATCAAGTATCGTATGGTTAGGGACGGATACTATGTGGCGAGTGCGATTGAACTCGCTGGCTCTTTGATATACAATTTAACAAAAACAGATGCTATTGTTCTGAACGGTATGTATGTGGAAGATTTGATCGTGCACGATGGAAAGGTGAGAGGCGTGGTTATAAACTGGTCTGCTGCTGAAGTCGCAAAACTCCATGTGGATCCAATAAATGTGTCTGCGAGCGTGGTCATTGATGCCACCGGGCATCCCGCTGAGGTTGTTAAATGTTTAGCCAAAAGATTCAAAGAAATTGAGATAAAAGGAGAGGGAACGATGAATGTTGTTGTGGGGGAAGAAGAGGTTGTTAAAAATACTAAGGAGATATATCCGGGATTGATCGTGGCTGGAATGGCGGCGAACGCCGTTGCAGGAGCACCAAGAATGGGGCCCATATTTGGAGGAATGCTTCTGAGCGGTGAAAAAGCGGCAGAAATCGCAGAGAAAATACTGAAATGAGAATTGTGGCCTTAACCGGAGCAGGAATAAGCGCGGAAAGTGGAATTCCCACTTTCAGGGGAGAGAACGGACTGTGGAAAAAATACCGCCCGGAGGAACTGGCAACCCCTGAGGCGTTTTTTAAAAATCCAGAAACGGTTTGGGAGTGGTACTTCTGGAGGAGAAGAATTATAGCGAAAGCCGAGCCGAATCCCGCACATATGGCACTTAAAAAACTTGAAGATAATTTGGGAAATGATTTCTGGATAATCACGCAGAATGTGGATGGTCTCCACCAAAAGGCAGGATGTAAAAATGTTGTTGAGTTGCATGGCAACATATGGTTTGATAGATGCACTTCTTGCAGCTATATCTGGGAGGATAGAGAAATAGAGTTTAAGGGCGTTCCTAAATGCCCCAAATGCTCCTCAACGGCAAGGCCGGATGTGGTTTGGTTCGGAGAAGCCGTGAGAAATATAGATAGAGCGTACGAATTGGCATCTAATGCTGACATAATGCTTGTAATTGGCACATCCGCCCAGGTATATCCCGCTGCCCTACTGCCCATCGTTACCAAGGAAAACGGAGGAAAAATAATTGAAATAAATCTTGAAAGAACACAGTTGAGCTATGTGGCGGATGAAGTTCATCTGGGAAAAGCCGGGGAAATATTACCAAAAATAGTTGAGAAAATTTTAAGCGAACGAAAACGAATTTTATAAACAATCTTTAAATACCTCTTTGAATTTTTCCACACGGCGCGGGGGTTGCCGAGCCAGGACAAAGGCGCCAGATTCAGGGTCTGGTCCCGTAGGGGTTCGAGGGTTCAAATCCCTCCCCCCGCATTCTTCGTTCGTGCATGGGCGGATTGTTACTATATATCAATTTTTGTGACTGAATGCTCAAATTTCGTGTTACATATATGAAAAAAGTGGCAAATCTTATATATCCTTTTCAAATTACCATTTTAGATGAAAAGATTGCACAGAATTCATCTGAAATCCGGGCTTTGCCGCTCAATACATTTAGAGTTTACGATAAGCGCATGTGGGGAGGTGAAAAAATGCATCATAAATTCGTAACATTCCCGTTCACCGCAATAGTGGGACAGGATTTGATGAAAAAAGCATTGTTGCTCAACGCAATAGACCCGACTATCGGAGGAGTATTGATAAAAGGGGATAAAGGGACCGGGAAATCAACGGCGGTGCGTGCACTGGCTGATTTACTTCCCGAGATAAGGGTGGTCAAAGATTGTCCTTTCAACTGTCATCCCGAAGATTTAAGGCTTATGTGCCAATCCTGTCGGGAAAGATACAAGAGAGAGGGGAAGCTGCCATGGATCAAGAAAAAGATGACTGTCGTGGATATGCCCTTATCGGCAACTGAAGATATGGTAGTGGGAACTATTGATATTAAAAAGGCCTTAAAAGAAGGGATTAAAGCTTTAGAACCTGGAATTTTAGCGAGGGCAAACAGAAACATACTTTACATTGATGAGGTGAATTTGCTTGATGACCATCTCGTTAACATTCTTTTGGATGCCGCAGCGATGGGAGTTAATATCGTAGAAAGAGAGGGAGTATCCGTCTACCATCCATCCCGCTTTATACTCGTTGGAACGATGAATCCCGAAGAGGGGGAACTGAGACCGCAAATCCTTGATAGATTTGGTCTGTGTGTGGAGGTAAATGCGCTTACTTCAAAGGAAGATAGGCTTAAGGTTATTGAATACAGAAGGGAATTCGATTCTGATCCATGGAAATTCAAGGAGAGATTCAAGGAGGAACAGGAAAAACTTAGAGAAAGAATAATCAACGCGCAGAAAATCCTTCCGGAGATAAGTATATCCAAGGATATTCTTGAGAAAATTGTTGAGATAACGACATCCCTTGGAATTAAAACCCATCGCGCCGACATTGTTATGGAGAAAACAGCAAGAGCCATAGCCGCTCTGGATGGAAGATTGCATGTAACTGAAGAGGATATCAAGGAAGCCGCCATATTGGCCTTACCCCACAGAATACGACAGCAACCTTTTGAAAAAGGGATGACAATTACAAAGGAAACGATAGAGAGTATTCTGCAATCAAAACCAAAGGAAGAGGTTTTTGACTTTGATAAAGATGCCAAAATGAAGAAAAATATTTTGCAACTGGGGGATAAAAGTTCTTCCCGAGGCAGAGATTTTCCAAAAATGGAGGGAAACAGGGGTTTATACATTAAAGCAAGGGAGAGTAAAAACCCGAGAAGTATAGCGGTTGACGCTACTTTAAGAAAGGCGATAAGGGAAACCGGAAGATTGGAAGTACGGCCGGAACACCTGATGGAGAAAGTAAGGGTGAGCAGAGGAAAATCTCTATACATAATTCTGCTAGATTCTTCATCCTCCATGAGAATGGAGAAGAAGATTAGATTCACCAAAACACTTTCATGGCTTTTGCTTAAACAATCTTATGAAAAGAAAAACAAAGTCGCCTTAATGGCGTTCAGAGGAAAGGAGGCACAGGTTTTAGTTCCACCTACAAGAGATGTTATTAAAATGGAAGAAGCGCTAGAAAATTTACCTACAGGAGGTAAGACCCCTCTTACACCCGCGCTCTATAAAGCTTTTCAGACGGCTAAAAAAGAGGTCAAAGCAAAACCCACAGTTATTCTGATATCCGACGGTAGAGCGAATGTATTCATAAAAAATAATCTTGAGGAGGACCTTGCATTTCTGCGGAAATTTGCCGATGGCATACGCCTAGTGGTGGTGAATGCTGAAAATAGAAATAGAAGCATAGGCGTTCTTGAACATCTCGCGGGGGCATTTAACGCACCGCACTTTTATCTGGAGGATGTTTTATGAAAAAAATACTGGCTCTGACCACGATAAACAATACAGTAGCTTTAAAAGAAGCCGTTGAAAAAATAAGGGAAGAATACGGTGATATAGTGGAAGTCAGAAAGATATACTTTGACGATTACGAAAACCCTGATGTTTCGCTTGAGCCTATTGAGAAGGAGATTGAATCCTCGGACATAATACTTGTAGATATAAGGGGAGACATAAGAATAGGAAGGGAACTTCCAAAAATGCTTGAAGGCAAGGATAAAACAGTTGTTGTTTTAGTTGGCGGAAGCCATCATATTTTCGCTCTCACAAAGATGGGTAAATTCAGAGGAGATATAATTTTCCAGCCTGGAAGGGAGAAGGAGTTTAATATTCACAGTTATATCAAGGCAAAAAAGTTTTCTGAACTTGCAAAGAAGCTGGGGAAGATTATACCTTTTGGAATGATAAAAGATATGAGAAACTGGATTCTCGCTCAGGAGTATTATGCTGAGGGTGATGCGGAAAATCTGAAAAACCTTATTTTGTTCCTACTCAAGAACTACGCCGGAGTTAGAGAGATAAAGAAAGTTCCTCCTCCAAAACCCATGCCTCCATACGGGCTGTATATTCCCAAGGTTGGCATATGCGAAGATATTGAGGAGTATAAAAGAAAGATGAAATTTGATCCCTCAAAACCTACTGTAGGGATTCTGCTCTATGGAGGGATGCATTTCGATGATACAAGACCGGTGGCGGATGCGCTTTACGAATACTTAAAAAACGATGTGAATTTCATATTCCTATTCTCAAAGGTAGAATACAATATAGAAGCTTTAAATAAATATTTAAAAGATGCGGACCTCATCCTGAACTGTCAGTATTTCAGAATTCACGGAGGACCTTACGGCGGAGAGCCAGAGCCCACATACGAATTTCTGCAAAAAGTTGATGTCCCTCTCCTCATAGGGTTAAGAGCATACGAAACTGATATAGATAAATGGAAGGAAAGCAAACAGGGCTTAAATCCATTGGAAATAGTGCTTGGAATAACTTTGCCAGAACTCGATGGAGCGATTGAACCAATTTTTGTTGCAGGACTTGAGAGTTTCAAAGATCCCGTTTTGGGAAAGGTAAAACAGGTCAAGGTTTTGGAGGATAGAATAGAAAAACTCGGAAAAAGGATTAAAAACTGGCTCTCGCTAAGGAGTAAGCCGAACAGCGAAAAAAGAATAGCCATTATTACATACAACTATCCGCCAGGAGAAGATAACCTGGCAAGTGCGGGATATCTGGATGTGTTTGAAAGTATGAAAGTATTCTTGGAGAAGTTGAAGGAAAGAGGTTACGATGTCCGCATTCCTAAGGAAAGTTTGAAAGAACTATTTCTTTCTTCGGGAATTGTCAACAGTCCGAATTATGTGCAGAAGTCGGGAATAAAAATTCCCGTGGATAAATACATTTCTTGGTTCAGAACTCTACCCGATGCTGTTCAAAAGGAGGTAATAAAGCACTGGGGTGAGCCGCCGGGTAACATAATGGTAGATAAGGGCTATATACTAATTCCCGGTGTGATTTTGGGCAATGTATTCTTGGGCGTGCAACCTTCACGAGGAGTGCATGAGGACCCTGATAAATCGTATCACGATAAAGACCTGCCACCACATCATCAATATCTGGCATATTACCTGTTCCTGCAAAAAGAGCTTCGTGCGGATGCGATAATACACTTCGGAATGCACGGAACACTGGAATTTACAAAAGGGAAGGAAGTCGCCCTCTCATCCGAGTGTTTTCCGGACATACTTGTAGGGGATATGCCCCACATCTATTATTATTGGATAGGAAATACCTCGGAATCAACAATTGCAAAAAGGCGTTCTTATGCGATTTGCATTTCGCATGCCTCCCCACCTATGAAAACCTCAGGACTTTATGAAAAATACATAGTACTGGAGGACCTGCTCAACCAGTATGAGGAGGACGAGGACGAGAGAACTTTGGAAATGATAAAGGATATCGCAGAAGAACTGCATTTACCTTCTGATCCAAGAGAATTGAGGAGAGAACTTTACAAGATGAAAAGAAGACTTATTCCCTACGGATTGCATGTAATGGATAGAAAGCCAACCAGAGAAGAACTCCTTGATTACCTGCTCGGTGTGCTGCGAATCGATAGAGAGTATCCATCAATTTTAAAGTTAGTGGCCGAGAAAGAGGGGCTCAGCTGGGAGGAAGTGAAGGAAACAAAATTGGCGGACGAAATAGAAACAAGGGCAAAGGAAATAATTAGGGAAATACTGGATGGCAGAGAGCCAAAATGGCTCCCTGATGGATACGGAAAATTCGTAAGAAATATTGTTGAAAACATTCAAAAATCAAGAGAAAGTGAGAATTTACTGCGCGCTTTAGAGGGAAAATACATCTTTCCTGCTCGTGGTGGTGACCCAATTCGTGATCCCTATGTGTATCCTTCAGGTAGAGCAATGTACGCTTTTGACCCGAGGCTCATTCCCACAGTTGCGGCGGAGGTTAGGGGGAGAAAAGCGGCGGACATGCTTATTAACTCTTATTTAAAAAAATACGGCAGATATCCCGAGACTGTTGGAGTTGTTCTGTGGGGATTCGAAACAATGAAAACCGGAGGAGACACGATAGCCACGATTTTATCACTGCTTGGGGTGAGAATAAAACACAAAAAGAGTCCGTGGTTCAAGGAACTTGAAGTCATACCTCTAGAAGAATTAAAAAGGCCTAGAATTGATGTTGCAATTACAATTTGCGGCATTTTCCGGGATACATTCAGCACACACATTGATTTGATAAACAGAGCAATAGAAATGGTCGCCAAACTTGATGAACCTCCAGAAAAGAATTTTGTAAGGAAACACTATCTTCAAAATAAAGAAGAGTTGGAAGATTTTGCCCTTGCAAGAATTTTTGGCCCATCACCAACGGAGTATGCAACTTCAGTGAGAACATTGATAGAGAGTAGCAGCTGGAATGATGAAGAGGATCTGGTTAAAAGTTACGATGATAGCATGTGTTACGCATATTTCAAAGGGAGAATTGAGAGGAATGAGCAAGCGTTTTCCAAAATATTAGAAACCGTTGACCTCGTAACGCAGGAGAGGGATAACACGGAATACGAGGTTACCGACCTGGACCATTACTATGAGTTTTTGGGCGGTTTGGCGAGAAGCGTGCAGGACAAGAAGGGGGAGAAAGCGGAAGTCCTTGTTGTGGATTCCACGGAAGAGGATGTGGTTGTGGAGGATTTGAAAATAGCGATTGAAAGGGCCACGAGAACTAGGCTTCTTAACCCGCTCTGGATTGAAGGAATGTTGAAGCACGATTTTCATGGTGCAAAGAAGATAAAAGATAGAGTGGAATACCTGCTGGGCTTTGCGGCAACAACGGGCAAGGTTGAAAACTGGGTTTTTGATGAAGTAGCAGATAAACTGATATTCGACGAGGAGATGAGAAACAGATTGCAATCAAACAATCCCTACGCCACGATGAGGATTGCCGAATTACTGATAGAGGCTGAAAGAAGGGGGTACTGGAAGGCTGATGAGGAAAGGATGAAGAGATTGCGGGATATTATCCTGAATATGGAAAGTGTGGTTGAATAAAGATGTTGCCGATTTGCGCTTACGAATACCCGTTTTCGGGAACGCCAGAGAATTCTATTCTTCTCATAAACATAGCGCCAGCGATTAACAATATTATAGCAAGAAGGAAAGTGCTGTTAAATCCTATGGTATCGGCCAAAAGACCGCCCGAGAAATTTCCAAGACTTACCGCCAGGCCATTTATAAAATTGTAAAATGCCAGCGCTCTTGCCCTCTCTTCCTCCTTGGCTACTCTACCCACATAAGATAAATTGGATATGGATATGTAAGCCCAGCTTATACCCATAAGTACGGCGCCTAAGAGAGCCACGGGAGCCAAGGCAATTCCCATTGCAGGAGAAAACGCGAATATAGCTATACCCAGAGTTCTCATCATCACTCCGTAATAAAAGATGTACCCGCTGGTTTCATGTGCAAGTCGAATGGATACCCTCACATACCATAATGTGGAGAATAGAGTCATACAGGAATAAATCAGGTAAGGCCAAATCCTTTCGTGATATTGGTAATGGGAGTATACTATTACCTGCGGTATAGCTAAACCTGACACAAAAAAGACAATAAACACAGATGCAAAGAACGGATGTAATTCTTTATTTTTGGGAGGTATCAGTGATGGCAGAAAAAACATAAATAGTGGGGCAAAGCGTATTCTTTCAAGAAACGGACGCCTGTACGATTTAGAGATATTTCTTCTGTTTATTATTCTTAACTTTTTAGCCTTTCTTGCTTTTACTGTGAATAAAATTATTGGGAGGGCTGCGAAATTCAAGATTCCAAATAAAATTAAAAGTTTCCGCGAATCTACAAATGGAGAGAGTGATAGAGATGCCAAAACACCACCAGCCCATGACCAGCCCGCTATTGAATTTAACTTCCCTTGCTCCATATCCCACTCCTCTCTGGGAAATATATCAAACACGACCTTAGTTATGGCGGGAACTACTGCAGATACGAAAATATTTCCTACAAAGTATATGGCGGATATTAATTTAATGTCTGTAGTCATTGATACTGTAAACAGAAGAAAAGCGTAGGTAGTTATACCCACGCTCATAAGGCTCCTGTATCCCACCCCTCTCGTTGAAAAATTACCCCATATTATTATTCCTAGCAAAGTTCCGATGGAACCCATAAAAAGCACAAAGCCTACATCAATCGGACTACCCCCTATTTCCAATATATAAACAGGGAGGACTATCGTACCGGCTCCCATGGCGGCCCGATGGGGGATTAGACCCAGATACTCTTTTCGCATATCGGTCTGCGACGATAATGCAGAGGTATTTAAATTTAATCTAATGGGTTAAACGGTGCACTTTTGTTTCCAATAGGCACAAACCCACTTCCATTGTTCCATGTCCTTGTTATCGTGGCGCATCAATATCATTCGCTAAAGCGTAATTCCCGCTCAAATTCTTGCTCATATTCTGCAATTCATAAACATTATGAATCCAGATTATCGCTTTCCCCGTTACCTTCTTTTCAGGCGCCGAGGATATTCCTGCTATCGGAATCTTTCGTTGAGGCAATTTATGTGAAAGGGCAAGAGGAGATTTTTGATAAGCATCACGGACTGAAAATAAAATAAAAATTTCAGAGAAGCCCGAATTTATCCTCGAGTTCGTTGGCAATGTGGTCCAAAATTTCCTCAAAGTTCTCGCTCCTTACGGCACTAACCTCCCCGTCCGGCCAGAGTATTTTCCCCACATACTCGCTGTCCTCCTTGGATATTATGACCTCCACTAGCTTCTCCATGGGCTCACCAGGCAGCGTAATTCAAATCTTATATAAAACCTTTTTTGGAGGTTTGGGAAGAAGGGGACAAAAATATATCTTTTGAGAGCATACCCCTATCTATGAAAGCGATAAAAGCAACTCTGCTTTATGATGGAAAGAAGTCAATGAAGAATGTCTATGTCCATTTTGATGGCAACGAGATTACCGAGATTTCCAAATCAAAAGGGAAAAGCGAGGTAATAGCGGAAGGCGTAGTAACTCCCGCTTTCATTGACTCTCACTGCCACATAGGAATGGCCAGGAGCGGCGAACCATATAACGAGGATGAAACGAACGAAGAAATGAACAGTATATGCGCACTCGTGGATGCCCTCCACTCTGTATATATGGATGATAAGGCGTTTCTGGAAAGTGTTGAGCACGGAGTTCTTTATTCCCACATCATGCCGGGAAGCGGGAACATAATAGGAGGAAGAACCGTACTCATAAGAAACTGGCCAAAGCATGTGGATGAGGCATACATAAAATATATTGGAATAAAGGCCGCGCTGGGCTACAACCCGAGGAGTACAACGAACTGGAAGGGGGAGAGACCGAGCACAAGGATGGGCGCTCTGGCGATTCTGAGGAACGAATTGATTAAGGCGATGAAAACCAAGGCCCTTCTGAAGAAAAAGAAGAAAGTTAGAGAGGAAGTGGAACCAATGACGGAAGTTTTTATGGATATACTTGACGGAAAAATACCCCTTATGGTGCATGTGCACAAAGAGGACGACACTCTAATTCTCCTGAACCTTATGAAAGAGTTCGGGTTTAAGGCCGTGGTGAATCATGGCGGGGATTTCCACACGCCGGATATATGGAAAAAGATTAAAAAGGCAAAGATTCCTGTAATATACGGGCCCGTGGATTCATTCTCCTATAAAGTTGAACTCAAACACGAGTACTGGAGAAACATAAAATACGCCGTAGAATCCCGCGTGGATATGGCACTTATGAGCGACCATCCTGTGATTCTGCAAAGAAACCTTTTCCTCCAACTGAGGTATTTCATAAGATTCGGAATGAGCAAGGAAGAAGCAATATCTCTCATAACAAGCAAGGCGGCAAAAATAATCGGAGCGGAGAAGATAGGCGAGATAAAGAAGGGTTACTTGGCCTCCATGGTAGTGTGGAACGGAGATCCCTTCTCGCTTGAATCTTACCCAACTATGGTTATAGGCGAGGGAAAGGTCGTACATGAGGAATGAGATAATAGCGTTCAATCCCAGCAAGAGATTTCCCGCCATATCCTTATCTAACTCCTGCGCCCTGAACTGCGAGCACTGCAGAGGAATATATCTAAGAGGCATGCTTTTCGTGAAAACTCCCGAAGAACTCTACAGTATGGCTTTAAAATTAGAAGAAAATGGGATGTACGGATTTCTGCTGAGCGGAGGCTACGATTTGAATGGAAGGTTGTTGAACATAGAGAAGTTCATCCCCACACTCAAAAGAATAAAGAAAGATACCGATTTGAAGATACTCCTTCATTCCAGTTTTTTACCAAAAAATATTGTGGAGGAAATATCCACCTTCGTTGATAGGGTTTCCGTAGATATAATCGGTAGCGATGAAACCTATCGCGAGGTAATGCACTTGAATGTTGGGGTTGAAGCCCTTGTAAATCTCATAAATATCTACGAGGACTTGGGAGTGGATTACGCCCCTCATCTAATTGCGGGAATACATTACGGAAAGATTGTGGGGGAAAGAAAAGCCATTGAAATCCTCAAAGACAGAAATTTCAGAAACTTCGTTTTTCTCACTTTAATTCCGACGAAAAATACTCCGATGGAGAATGTGGAACTTGACTGGGATGAAATACTCCAAATACTCAAAGAAACGAAAGTTATAAAGGCAAGAAAGTTATTGGGTTGTATGCGGGTGAGAAATCCCATGCTTGAAATAGAGGCCGTGAAGAACGGCTACGAGGGCATAGTTCTTCCCACGAAGGAGGCGAGAGAATATCTGATGAATAATGGGTACAGATTGATTGAGAAGGACATATGCTGCGCAATGGTGTGATGATATGAGAATCCGCCTGTCGTATGGCTCTCTGGCACTCCTCGGATTCAGAAATTCGCGTTTGGATGAAATACCCACCACTATCTACGCGATGCTTGGGGATAAATGCAAGGGAAACTGTGCCTACTGCGAGCAGAGAAATGGCGGGAATAAACTTGGAATGGTTACCTGGTACGATGTACCGGTTGAAGAATTCATAGAGAGATTATCCCAAACCTACGGAAATTTCTACAGGGTTTGCTTTGAAGTTCTTTACTACGATAACTTCGTTGATGAACTTGCCGAAATTACAAAAATGATAAAGGATGTGCGCGGAGATCTGCTCGTATCTGCAACGGTTGTATCCATATCTGAAGAGGATTTGAAAAAACTGAAATCCTCCGGCCTAGATTCGCTTGGTATAGGTTTGGATGCTGCTTCAAAAAAAGTTTTTGATAAAGTCAAGGGCGGAAAAGCGAATCCGGATTTCAGATGGTCCGATTTCTGGATAACTCTCCAGAGGGCAAATAAATACTTTGATGAAGTTACCGCTCACATAATCGTGGGGTTGGGCGAGAGTGATTTGGATTTGTACCGTGCGTTCAACGCGATAAAAAACTTGGGCGCGAAAATCGCACTGTTTAATTATGTGTGCCCCGGCGTGAGAAGAAAATGCGGTGTGGAGGCTGGAAGATACCACGCAATACAGATTATGAGATATCTCATAGAAAAAGGAGCAGGATTTTTTGATTTTGAAGATTCCAAACTATCAAAAATTTACATACCCGAAGAACATATAACCTATATAATGCAGGGACTGCCTTTCATGACTTCCGGATGTATTTATTGCAACCGCCCATACTACACAGAGCATCCTCTCGGGCATATGTACAATTATCCTAGGAGGCCCGTGCCCCAGGAAATAGCGAAAATATTTATGGAGGTTGGAAAGTATGTTGAACTCGTCAAAATCCCTGAGGGTAGTATTTGATAAGGAACACAACGCCTACGAGAACATGGGGATAGATGAAGCCCTACTATACTTATCTCCGCAGCCTACACTGCGACTTTACTTCTGGAATCCACCGGCTGTGAGCATAGGTTACTTCCAGAGCATGAGGGAGGAGGTTGATGTTGAGAAGGCAAGGAAAATGGGCGTGGATTTGGTCAGAAGGATAACCGGGGGAGGCGCTGTTTATCACAAATACGAAATCACATATTCCTTCGTAGCACCCAAGGAAATGTTTCCGGGAAGCATTCTATCCTCATACAGAAAAATATGCTATCCTCTCGTTCTCACGCTCAGAAAACTGGGATTAAACGCGGAGATAGGAGGAGTAAACGATGTTGTCGTGAACGGCAGAAAAATCTCCGGAAGTGCACAAACAAGGAAAAAAGGCAGAATCCTCCAGCACGGTACATTGCTCATTGATGTTGATGTGGATGAAATGTTTCAACTGCTCCTCGTTCCCTCTGAAAAACTCAAGGATAAAATCGTGAGGGATGTGAAGAAAAGAGTTACATCCCTGAAACATCAGGGCGTGGAGGTTGATAGGGAAGAACTTGCCAAAATCATGGCGGAAAGTTTCTCGGAGTTTTTTGAGATGGAAATTGAAGAAAGCCGTTTAACGAACGAGGAAATGGAACTTGCGGAAAAACTCAGGGTGGATAAGTATGAACGCGACGAATGGAATTTCAGAAGGTAGGCATATAAGAAAAATTCCCGGCGGAAAGATGCTGAAAGTCGTGGTTAGGGTAGAGAACGGAAAAATAACTTATGTTAGATTTCACGGAGATTACTTCGTTTATCCCGAGGAAGCGGTTGAAGATATGGAAAGAGAAATATACGGAAAAAATCTTGAAGAAGCAAAAGAAATAATTGAAAAATACTTATCTTCCGCTGATATGGTCGGAATATCTGTTAAAGATTTCTGTGAAGCTCTTGAGGAAGCGTACAAAAAGGCGAGGTGAGAATTTTGCCCAGGAAAAAAGCGGAGGAACTCGCCAAAAGGATGAGAGAGATATCCGTTGCGGAGTTCTTTGAAAAGAACAAGCAGATTTTGGGTTTTGATTCTCTCCAGAAATCAATGGTTGTAGCGGTTAAAGAAGCGGTAGATAATTCGCTTGATGCCTGCGAGGAAGCAGGCATACTTCCCGATATACTCGTGGAAATTAAGAAAGAGAGCGGGGCGGATGAATACAAGATAATTGTGGAGGATAACGGTCCCGGGATAGTCAGAAAAAAGGTACCTCTGGTTTTCGGAAAACTCCTTTATGGGTCGAGATTCCACGCGATGAAGCAGAGTCGCGGACAGCAGGGAATTGGGATATCTGCGGTTGTTCTCTACGCCCAGTTAACCACAGGAAACCCGGCTGTGATAATAACAAAAACCGAAAGCGATTATACGGCGTATAAAACCATACTGCGAATAGATACGCGAAAAAACGAGCCGATAGTGATTTCGCAGGAACCGCACATCTGGAACAAACCCCACGGAACCAGGGTGGAGGTAATCATAAAAGGGAGATACACGCGTGGAAAACAGAGCGTTTATGAATATTTGCAGAATACAGCCATAGTCAATCCTCACGCGAGAATAACTTTGATTGAGCCGGACGGAAAGAAAACAACATTTGAAAGGGCCGTGGAAATATTGCCCCCTGTACCCAAGGAAATAAAGCCCCACCCTCACGGAATAGAACTGGGAGATTTGATGAGGTTAGCCAAGGAAAGCAGCGCAAAAACCGTGGAAAGTTTTCTCGCAAGGGACTTCTCAAGAATAAGTCCAAGAAAGGCAAAGGAAATATGTAAATCTGCGGGCATAGATTGTTCAAAAAAACCTTCGGAACTCACACTAAATGAAGGAAAGAAACTACTGGAAGTTTTTCGGAAAACCAAGTTCATGCCTCCTCCAACCGATTGTTTATCTCCCATAGGAGAGAAACTGATAAAGAAAGGATTGAAGAATGTTCTCGGAAATCTTCGCCCATCCTTCTATGCCCAGCCGGTGAGCAGAGAACCAAAAGTTTACGGTGGAAATCCTTTTATCGTGGAGGCGGGCCTGGTGTACGGAGGGGATATTCCTTCGGATTCTCAGGTAAAGATTCTGAGATACGCGAACAGAATTCCCTTGCTATATCAGCAGGGTTCGTGCGCCATAACAAAGGCTATTGAGAGCATAGACTGGAGAAGATACGGACTGGAGCAGAGAGGCGGTAAAGGTATCCCTATAGGACCAGCCATAATACTCGTCCACATAGCATCTACAAGAATTCCGTATACTTCCGAGGCGAAGGAGGCCATAGCGGAGATACCGGAAATAGTGAATGAGATAAGGATAGCCCTTCAGAAATGCGGAAGGGATTTGAGAATGCATATAGCAAAGAATCGCAGAAAAAGCAAGGTTTCCGAGAAGTTCCAGATTGTGCAGAAAATACTTCCGGAAATCGCAAAGAAGAGCGCGGAAATATTGAATAAACCCGTGCCCCCGCTGGAAAAGGTAATAGCCAAGGTTATGAATGTTGTGTGGATAGATGAGAGTTTTGAGAAGAAAGGCGGCGAGATTAAAATAAACACAAAAATAGTGAATTACACGGACAGAAAGAGAGAATTTAAACTCTATGCTGATATCCCTCTTGGTAAAATTGTTAATGTAAATCCACCCGGCGAGGTAAGGGAGGACGATGTTGTTATCTGGGATGTATCTGTGGAGCCGTACGAAACCAAAACCCATGAGATTGTTCTTACGAACGCTTCAAATTACTCCGAAACCACATACTATGTGGAAGGAATAAATCCAGTTATGGTGATAGGTGCGGAACCCCTGCCGGGTGATTGGGATATCAAAACTCTTGAAATTATAGAGGAGGAAAGCGAGGAAGATGAGGAAGAAGAGGAAATTGAAGGAGGAGGATGAGGTATGAGCGAGGAAGTGCTGAATTCTCTGAGAAAAATCGCGGAGAAAATCTATGAAGATATTGAAAAGGGCGAAATTCCAAGCATATCCCTTCCTTCAAGAACAAAGAAAAATATCGTATTTGACCCGTATTCCTGCGTCTGGAAATACGGAGATTCCAAGATTGTCAGAAGTGCCAAGAAATTGTCCGGCGCTTACATGCTTCTCAGAACAATGTATGTGATAGATTTCATAAAGGAGATGCTGGAAAAGAACAAATCATCCACGCTTAGGGAAATGTATTACATATCCGAGGGCTGGGGTCTGGCTAAGTTTCACAGTCAGGACGAGAGCAACAAACTCGCGGAGGATTTGGAAATAATAACGAAGATGCTGAGGGAGGATTTCCATCTCCGCCCGGAAGAAGATGGCGCGAGCATCATAGGAAACATAACGATAGAGGAAACCACGAGAAAAGGAGACAAGAGGAGGATAAACTGCAGGGACGATGTGGGCGACGCTGGATATTCCATCCCCTACTATGTTGAGAAGGATAAATTACGCTTCGTGGATTGCGATGCGGATTTTGTAATAGCCATAGAGACGGGCGGTATGTTTGACCGTTTGGTGGAAAACGGATTTGATGAGAAGGCGCGGGCTATACTCGTGCATCTAAAAGGCCAACCGGCGAGGAGTACGAGAAGGTTGCTGAAAAGATTAAACGAAGAACTGGGTCTTCCTGTTGTGGTTTTCACCGACGGCGACCCGTGGTCGTTCAGAATTTTCGCATCCATCGCTTACGGGGCTATAAAAACCGCTCATATAAGCGAATACCTCGCTACACCCACAGCCGAGTTCATAGGAATTACTCCGAGCGACATAGTGAACTATGACCTCCCGACCGACAAACTCACGGATAGGGATATTGCCGCTCTCAAAGCGGAACTTGAGGACCCGAGATTTCAGACAGAATTTTGGAGGAACGAGATAAACCTCATGCTTGAGATAAAAAAGAAGGCGGAGCAGCAGGCCCTAGCAAAATACGGTCTGGATTATGTGACGGATGTATATCTTCCTGAAAAATTAACGCAGATGGGAATCCTTTCGTAGATTTCTTTTAATTTTCTTTCCGTATCTTTCCGAAATCCTCCTTATGGATACGATTTCCTTGAAGAGTTCGTTCAGAACATCCTGATAATCCCTCTTCCCAACCTCTATCTCGTCCATTACTCTCTCCAGTTCTCTGGTTGTCTCCTCACTTACGAATTTCTCGTAGTTTTTCACCAAAAACCTATAAACGCTCATTCCAAGGGCGGTGGGTATTATCCTACCCCTGTTCTCTCTAATGTATTTCCTTATGAACAGTTTTTCCAGTATGGTGGCGTATGTGCTAGGTCTCCCTATCCCACGACTCTTCATCTCACCTATAACCTCCGCCTGCGTATAGGGAAGAACCTTGGAAACTGTGAGAAATCTCGGCTTGACTATGTATTCCCCTTCCTTCAACCTCTTTTTTGTTTTTATGAAATACGGATATATTTCGTGAAAACCTCCTTCAACACTCACAATCCTCTCCTCATAAAATTCTCTATCTTTGACCTTTATTTTCAATCGCTGAAATTTTATCTTTGCGGGCGGGCTCTGACTAGCCATGAACCTTCTGAAAATTAGATCGTATAGGAGGAAATGCTCCTTGCTCACATCGGTTTGAATGACTCCCTCGCTTATGTATCTTCTTAATTCTTCGGAGGTAATTGCTCTCGTGGGTCTTATACACTCGTGTGCTCCTTCCGAGGAGTATCTCCTCCCCACGAACCTATCCCTCAGATATTCCTTCGCAACATACAATCCCCTATCACTGACCCTTGTGCTGTCCGTGCGGTGATAAGTTATCCATCCCAACTCAAAAAGGTCCTGCGCTATCTTCATGGTTTTCGTTGCGGAAAAGCGAAGTATGTTGTTAGCATCTCTAAGCATGGAATCCGTGGTGTATGGCGGAGGAGGATTTCTTTCTCCCTCACCCTCTTCAACAACCTCAACCTTAATTTTATTGAAGCCCTCTCCGAAATCTATTCTGATATCAAGTTCGGGGATTTCCGCTATTCTCACCTTCACTTTGCTCTCGCGGTACCTCTCTATTATCCAGCCGAGGGTTGGGGTCTGCGCCCTTCCGGCGGAGAGATTTCTGTTTTTGAAAATTTTCTGAACTATGGAAGATAGCTCAAA
>Ga0190313_1000797_pt1 | contig 17886 bp, 24 predicted proteins | sample 4870071011_MG_FD_169989 | JGI IMG/M metagenome (GOLD analysis project Ga0190313, IMG submission 169989) | Hydrothermal vent sediment bacterial communities from Southern Trench, Guaymas Basin, Mexico - 4870-07-10-11_MG | ecosystem: Environmental > Aquatic > Marine > Hydrothermal vents > Sediment ...
ATCCAGACAAGGTCTATGAAGTCATACGATCCATTAAAAGAGAGCTAGACATACCCGTAGCAATTGATTCGCTTATCCCAAGTGAAATCATTAAAGCTGTTGAAGCAGGAGTTGATCTCGTGTTAAGCATTGATCTATCAAATATTGATAAAGTAGCAAGCTATGTGATAGATACACCATGTGTATTCATACCATACGATCATAGTAGGAAGTATTTGCCTAAAGATCCTGCTGAGAGAACATCATTACTTGGAAGAATAGTTAGTAGAGGGAGATCGCTTGGCATAAAATACATTATTGCAGATTTAATACTTGAGCCCCCAATAATTGGGGATTCATTTAAGACATTGTACATGTATTCATTGTTTAAGGAAACACATCCAAAGATCCCTATGCTTATAGGTTCTGGTAATATTGTTGAGCTAATGGATGTTGATAGTGTTGGTGTAAATGCATTACTTGTTATGTTTGCTATGGAGATAGGCATAAGTCTTGTGCTTACTGTTGAAAAAAGCGTTAAAGCACAAGGTTCTACTAGGGAAATAGCTATTGCTTCACAAATGGCCTCACTAGCTTATCTACGTAAGACTCCTCCAAAGGATCTAGGCATAGACTTACTCATTCTTAAGGATAAAAGGAGAATTACTATGCCGATTGAGAAAGAGGGTGTTGAGACAGTCATCGTTAAAGGCTATAGATCAGAGTATAAACTAGATCCCATGGGTATATTTAAGATAAGAGTCGATTATAAGGATCGATATATCGATGCACTATACATCGGCAGGAAAGGAAAGATCTTGATACGTGGAAGAAGTGCAGAAGAAATATCTAAGTATATAGTTGATAATGGCTTAGTATCAATGCTCTCTCATGCCATATATCTTGGCCGTGAACTAGCTAAGGCTGAAGAGGCCTTAAGGATAAATAAAAACTATTATCAAGAGAGACCATTGTTTATAATTAGAAAGCCATTAAGGGTAAAGAGGATAGCTTATAAGGAAGATTAGAGAGCTAATAGGTTTCATGGATTGGTGATAGGATGTGGAAGCTATTGAGATAAGGACGTCAGCAAGACTGCATTTGGGTTTCTATAATTTTCTTAGCAATGGCATTGCCTATGGAAGCATAGGAATAGCTATAGATAGACCAGTTATTAGAGTGGTTATTAGAAAAAGAGGAGAAATATTCATCAACAACTATACCGATGAATATGTAGATGACGTTATTAATCAAGTGATCAACATATTCAATATATCAGGTGCTGAGATAAACATATATTCATGTATACCTAGACATGTAGGCCTGGGATCGACTACTCAGTTATCATTATCAATAGCCTATGGCTTATCAAAACTATATGGCTACAATTATAGTATACAAGAACTAGCATTACTCCTTAAAAGAGGCTATGTATCTGGAATAGGTATTACAGCATTTGAAAAAGGAGGTTTTATAGTAGATAGTGGTAGAAGACTTTCTAAAAAAGGATTATTGGAACAACCACGTGAAATAACCGATATACCTAGACCTATATATTGGTCTAAAATCCCTAGTGACTGGAGGTTCATAGTCATAGTCCCAAGCGGAATTAAGGGATTGGATGAAAGAGATGAAGAGTATCTAATGAAAAAGCCTAAGGAGCTTCCAAAAGAACTACAGTATGAATTATACAATGCATTGATAATGAACATCATACCCGGTATATCATTAAATGAAATAGACCTCTTTTCAAAGGGGTTAAATAAGATCCAATTTACAACTGGAAGATATTTCTCAAAATACCAGGGCGGCGTATTTTGTTGTAGGGAAACCACAGAGATCATTAGATTATTTATGGAGAATAATGTAGTGGGTGTAGGTCAGAGTAGTTGGGGTCCAGTAGCCTATGGTGTTGTAAAAGGCTTTAGGAGAGCAAAACGAGTTCTTGACAAAGTACTTATAGAGCTTAAGAGATTAGGTATAGTTCCTAGATATTCATTTATCGCAAAACCACGTAATACTGGTTTATCTATAAGACCTTTATAGTTATTATTCAAAGAACTTTCTTAGATCATTTAATGTATATCTTGCTTCACTATATACATTAAATGGATGTATACTGTCCATACTATATACTTTAACAATAATCATTGAATCATTATCTAACAGGTTACTGTGTTTATAGATTATTGCTAGTGATTCTCTTACAACATCTTCAACAAATAATGGTTTTGATAAAGCTTTTTTGATGAGTTTATATTCATCTATTCTCTTTAGTACAGTTTTAATAGGTGACGAGAAGCTCTCGTAAAGACTATTAGCTAGTTTTAATGGATCAATGTTTATTTCCTTGGATTTTATTTTAACCTCTAATATTGTACGTTGCATATGTGTAGGTGTATTTTGTAAGAGTGTATTCTCAAAATAACTATATACTCTTTGAGCACATGGACAGGCAGTTAGGCCTATTAATTTTATAGTGAGTTCATCCCATTTTACGGAATTACCTCTTTCTCTATGAATAACATACTTTATTTCAAAAGGCTCCATATAATCAATATAATCCTTTGTTTCAAGATCTATTTCAACTCTCTTTACTTCACCATAAACATCTATGATCTTTTTAGCTAATAGTTCTAGGAAATTCTTAAGTGAATTAGGTTTGCAGTTTTCTAGGCAATCTTTTAAGCAACTTGTCAGTCTAGATAAATGAATACCTCTCATATTTGATGGTAGATCAACATAGATATTGAGTGAGACATCATATTCTCTACATTCATTATTATAAATAGTGATCTTAGCTTCAACACCTTGTATACCAACCTTATCTAGTGGGATCCTATATTTGGGGAATTCCCTATGAACATCAGGAATTTCACTCATTCTCAAAACCCCACTTAACAATAACATAGTTTCTTAGTCCTTCATAGAGTTTAACAATAACTGGTTTCCCTATTCTATCATAGATCCTCTTAGCTATGTCGAGAGCAATATATTCAGTTGTTGCCTCAGGGTATTCTATGGCTTTAAATTCTATATTAAATGGTCCTTTAATTCGTATTTTATCAAGATCCTTTTTAGGAACAATTATTTTATGATCATAATCAGACAAGATCTCTTTGATAATCTTTTTAAGTACTAGAAAATCTATAATCATACCACTCTTGGATTCTATTTCTCCGTAAACCTCTACTTCAACCCGGAATGTATGTCCGTGTAGGTTTTTACACTTACTCTCTATTCCACTAGTATAATGTGCAGCGTCGAAATCGAGATCCTTAATACCTACAATAGCCTTCATATACCATCCCTAAGCTGCGGCTAATAATCATCATCTTACAATAGTTTATGGGAGTATTATAGATTACCATAAATACTTAGGTAATCTCATCTAGAATTGATCTATTAAACTTCTCTACACATTCTATATCTATACTGGATAAACTATAGATCTTTGACCTAGAATTGCATGCCATTAGTGAGATCAATTTTTTACCGAATTCAAGTTTCAGTTCCTTCCTATGATTTATAGGCAGGTCCTTCTTCATCCAAGGCTTAGAATACCTACCTATCATATCTCCAAAATCCATACCAGCTAAAACTATAGAGAAAGCGTTGAGTCTTACGGCTAAATAAACTGCCCGATCACCGTCAGTAAATCCTCCAAAATTATATAATCCATAAGTCGGGTAGACCTGTGTAGTACCGATTATCATCTTAGTTATTCTAAGGAGTTTAGGCATAGCTTCATATATAAGATCAATATTATCTCCATGGCCATGAAGGACAAGTACGGAGCCTTCCCTACCTGCTTTAACTAGAACATCCAATCCACCATCAAAATCGCTAACAACTATATCAGGTATAATTCCATGATCTAAGAGTGCACGAGTAGCTCCATCAGCTGATATTATAATGGGCTTCTTATTAACCTCTTTCATTAAATTCTTAAATAAAATAATGTGATTAACCAGGCTAGGTCCTGCTCCAAAAACAAACACGTTATTACCACTAATAATCCTCTTAACAAAGTCTATTGGTTGGTAAATGCTGCTTAAAAATCTTGACAATAGTCTTGCCGCCTCATAATCCATAAATCTATTGATCCCTAGCTTCCTCGATATTTCTTCATAAAATACCATCCAATCCTTATCCATAAACACTATACTTCATCTCTCAATAACCGTACTCATCTATTTTCTAGATAATATGAAATGGTTATTATAGAGTTAATTGGTCTCAACACAAGAGATTATTATTCATAGTATTGTATGTATAATATATGATGGTGAAGTACTTGGATAAAATAATTAAGATTATTAAAAAACTGGGCTTTAATAAATGGGTTTATGGCGAGACAATATCGATCTCTTATAGAGATCATAGTATTGGCTCATTGATGCCTCTTGGAGTACTGTTCAATGACCAATTACTTTATGCTAAAATCTATAGAGGTTCATCGATGTATACTTCCATAATGGGTCTTAATTATAGTAATATTTCGATAAATATATGTAATGATCCCGTACTATTTTATCATGCCATATTCAATAAGGATGTTTTACTAGATAAAGTAATTTATTCTAATGGGGTTCCAAATATTAAAACATGTGATGCATATATTGCTGCTAAAGTGTCGAGAATAGACAAGTATAGAGACTATATCATGGTCTACATGGATCCTATAAAGGCTGTGGTCAAGCATAAACAGCCGAAGGTATACAATAGAGCCGCATTTGCAATAATTGAAGCCTTAGTCTATTATACTAAATTGCAGTATGTAGGTAAGGATTTAGCAAGTAAATATATTGAAATGATTAGATTCTTTACTAATATAGTATATCGAAGCAGTAGTAGACGTATACATAGGGAAATTATCATGGATATACTTGATCGTTCAATGGAGAAATATAAAGAGATCTATGGCTAGCTCTTTCTAAAGCCTTTAATTTACCGAGAATTAATGTACCAGTTTTATCAACTACTATAGTTTTAACACTTTTTAATCTTTCAAGAACTATTCCCCCTCTAACTATGACAGAGGTCCTTGCAAGTAATGCAATAGATAATGATGTTGCTGTTGTAGATGATAATATAAATGCGCAAGGGCATCAATCCAACTGTATAGCTAGTGCTCTATATGGCTCTACAAATAATAATGCTAGACTAAATAGTATTAATACGATAAAGGTATATGGATTAGAGAATCTCTCAATAAAACGCTGTATTGAAGCCTTACTCTCTAATGCTTTCTCAGCTTTTCTAACAAGTAATTGAAGCATTGAATCCGATGGCCTCTTTAGAACCCTGATCCTTACAACTTTACCTATATTAATATATCCGCTTTCTACATAGTCTCCTCTTTTAAGATTAAATGGGTAGGGTTCACCGGTTATATATGATGTATCGAATGTACCTTCTTCAAGAAGAACTCCATCCATTGGTACAACTTCTCCACGAACTATCAATATAGCGTCTCCCATATCTACCCTGTCGAGATCCACTTCTTCAACTTTGTTATCAACTAACTTTCTTACTTTACTTGGCAATAACTCTATTAACCCTGTTAATTTCTTCATTGCATATCTCTCAGCATAGTGTTCAATCATTTCAGATAATGAATATAGTGTAAATATGAGGAAACCCTCCATAATAGCATCTATATACCATGTAACAATACCAGCTATACCCATCAGCAGATCTACTGTAACTTGTCTTTTAATAATTAATTTATAGAGAAATCTTAGCAGAATTATTGATGATATTATTAGTAGTACGTAGTCAATATAATGAGTTATACCATGTATTCCAATGAAATATAATGTTAGTCCTAGAATACTAAATATACCGATTCCTATCCAAAATAAGGGAATTCCATGTTGCTCTTCCATAACTGATCTCCTTTTATTCGCTCATAGAGATTCAGTTTCTACTCTGTATAATTAGGCATTACTATAGCTTAACCACTTTTAATGCTTATATGTATAACAGTGTTAATAAAGAAATCGTTTGGATCTATGAAATAGTCTATAATAGTCTCTTGCAAGTATCATTTTATTGTATACGGAGGGATTGCTTAGTATGGTTAGGATTAAGATTAAAGCACTATCATTGTTAAAAGATGTCATTGGGAAAGATCATATAGACTTAGAAGTACCATTTGGAACTACTTTAAAGGAATTAATTAATAAATTAGCTCATGACTATAAGGGCTTAGCAGAGATTATGGAGAAGATAGAGTTAATTGTATTAGTCAATGGAGAGAAAAAAAGCCTGGATTATAAACTAGTAGATGGTGATGAAATAGCCTTAATGCCTCCTGCATCTGGTGGTTTGTAATGGTTATTGAAGCAAAGATCATTGAAGACGAGATAGATGTTAATAGGGTTGTTAAAGAATTAATGGAGGAAAGCAGTTCATTAGGTGGGGGTGCACTAGTTTCATTCATTGGTTTTGTAAAGGGTAAAGTTAATGAACACATTGTTAAAGAACTTGTTTATGAGGCTTATATGCCCTATGCTCTTAATAAGTTAAAGGAGATAGTATATGAGGAAGCTAGAAGAACCGGCATTATTTCAGTAAAAGTATACCATAGAATTGGAAGAATAGAACCAGGCAAGCCCACCATCTATATTTTTGTATCAGCTATTTCTAGAAAGATCGCTTTTGATACTGCGAGCCGAGTCTTAGAAAGAGTAAAACACGAAGTACCGATCTTTAAGCTTGAGAGAAGAGATGATGGAGAATACTGGGTGGTTGGAGATGGTAAAAGAGTTAAGAGAGCAAGGGATAAAGGTAGAGTAATGTAGAGGTTATAGTTGATGATGAAACCTGCATCGAATAACCCGTCTGGGGATGCTATCTACTTCCCTGCGGCTGATTATATGGGTTGTTATTATTTTTATTCATGTGGATAAATGATACAAAGTTTTATTAGCCTTACCTAACTGATACCATGATTAGAGTCATGGGGTTACTATATAGTTAATAGGGGATCTCAATGATAAATGATCCTTCGGTAGCTGGCTATGCTGCAGCATTAGCTCCATTTATAGCTATATTGTCTGCTTTTGTTACACCTTTATTATCAAGTTTCTTTAAAAGGCCTCAAAGATTCGCATTTATATTTTCTGAAATAATCCTTGTTCTTAACATGTTCTTAACATCAGTTGTTGCATATCATGTATTTATAACAAGAGACATCATCATCTACATGTTTGCAGCATTTCCCCCTCCTTTTGGAGTAGTATATGAAATAGATCTTTTGAATGCATTCATAGGCATTCTTATAGGTATTATATTTCCAATAGTAAACATTACTGCTTATAATTATTTGGAGAATGTAACTGAGCATAATGAGTGGTATTATACTATATTTCTTGGCCTAGAAGCAGGATTGCTCGGCATAGCTTATACAGGGGATTTATTTAATCTCTTTGTAATGCTTGAAGTAGCAAGTATTACAGCTTATGGTTTAACTGCTTATCTCCGAGAACGTGGCAGGCCATTGAATGCCGCTATAAAATATGGTCTAATCGGGACTGTTGGTTCAACTATATACTTCTTAGCTGTTGTATTACTATATAGTGGCCTTGGAACAGTGAATATGGCTGATGTAGCTTCAAAAGCTCTTGGACTAGAATTATTCCATACTATGGGCACGGCTATTGACGTGGGTAATGTACTCATCCTATTTACGGCGCTTGCAGTATGGGCTTTTATGATTGAAGCAGCTGTTTTTCCTCATCATTTTTGGCTACCTGACGCCTATAGTAGTATGCCGCCAGTAGCTGCTGCTACAATGGCTGCAGTTGCAGAGGGCGTCGGCATATACGTTATTATAAGATTGATCTATACTGTTGTCGGTATAGAGTATTCTAGCTGGATTTTATATCTACTATTATTCTTAGGCTCATTAAATATAGTTGTTGGAGGATATTTAATGGCGGTATCAAAGGATATGAAGAGACTTATAGCATATAGTACGGTTCTTGATATGGGCTATGTAGTTATAGGTATAGGCTTGGGCTCAGCAATAGGTTTAGCAGCTACATTATATTATGTATTGAGCCATGCAATTGTCAAGCCATTACTATTCATTTCTGTTGGAGCCATTGAATCATTAACAGGGACTACGTATATGGATAAGGTTACTGGTATTGCAAAGAGTGAACCATTAATAGGTATAGGCTTACTTATAGGCGGGCTAGCTATTATTGGTATACCTCCTCTAAACATATTCTTTGCCAAACTAATGCTTTTTCAAGCAGTTCTTGAGAATAAAATGTATCCATTAATCATTATACTGGCCTTGGGCTCCGTATTTGCATTTATCGGGTTTACCAGGCTATTATATAGTGTTTATGGTATTAGAACTAGGGGTATAGAATTCCGATTTAAAATACCTATTGAGACAAAAATAGTTATAATGCTACTAGTGGCAGCAACTATTCTATCAGGACTATTTTTCATATATTTAAAGAATGAACTCCTAGACCCTATTTCCACATATATACTTTCAGAAAAAGGAAGGATCTCATATATTGAGAAAGCATATGATCTATTTAAGCTAGTGTATTCAAGGTGACGAAGTTGGCTGAAGCTAAAATGAATAAGAGATTTAGTTTTACAAATTGGGTACGTAGTAGAAGCCTATGGATGATACATTATTGTAGTGCATGCGGAGCCATAGAACTGCCTCCAAATATGATGGCGCCGCTAGATCTTGAAAGATGGGGTGTTATGCCGGCTCCATCACCTAGGCAATCGGATGTCATTGTAATCATGGGATATGTTACTAAAAAGACGCTTAAGGTCTTGCTTAGACTCTATCACCAAATGCCTGAGCCAAGATATGTTCTTGTAGGATGTAATTGCCCAGCTACTGGTGGCTTATATTGGGATAGCTACTCTACAATTAAGGCTATTGACGAGTTTCTACCTGTTGATGTATGGGTTCCTGGATGTATGCCTAGAGCTGAAGACTGGTTAAAAGGCTTCTTAAAACTTCGTGAAAAGATCGGTGATGGCAGGATAGAATGTCCTAGACCCATAGAGGATCTTGGTGAGCTAGAGGAGTGGATCTATAGAGAAGTTAAGATGAGAGAAGAGCTTATGCGTAGTGAAAGAGGTTGATATCTATGTCTTTTAATGATGAGCTTGTATCCTTACTTCCTCCTAAGTATAAGGGTAGGCTATCAATTACTGGCTCAAATACTGGTAAGAGACTTGAACTATATATTGATCCATGTGATGTCCGTAGTATTTTAAAAGCTGTTTATGACGCTGGATATAATCATTTTATTGGAATTACAGTAGTTGACTATCCTATGGAGAATGTATTTGAGCTAGTCTACCTCCTTTCATCTATTGAGAGGAATGGTGAGTTACTAGCTATTCGTACAAAGATTAAAAGAGATGAACCATTTATTGATAGTGTTGCAGATATATATCCTTTGGCATATTATCAAGAGATCGAGGGTTACGAGTTCTTTGGAATAATATTTCGTGGACATAATGGTTTACGTAAATGGATTCTTCTAGATAATTGGGAGGGACCTCCTCCTCTAAGAAAGGATATTGATACGAGGCAGATTGTTTTAGAGATCTTCTATGGTGGTAAGAGATACGAAAGACCTAGACAGTGGAGAAGCCTAGGAGGATATAGTGGTTTAGAAAGAGGTGGGGAGAATGAGTAAAGCATTAACAATATTTCTTGGGCCGCAGCATCCAGGTGCTCCTGGTAATGTTGCTTTTAAGCTAGTACTTGATGGGGAAAGAGTAGTTGATATAGATTTGATACCTGGTTTTCTGCACCGTGGATTTGAGAAGATGATGGAATATAGAAGATGGGATATGGATCTGGTAATGTGTCCACGTATATGTGTCGAAGACCCTGATCATGTTGAATTATCCTATACTCATGCTATGGAGCAAATATTTGATATCGAGCCTCCTGAAAAAGCTAAATACATACGTGTTATCATTGCAGAATTCAGTCGTTTAGCAAGTCATTTATTGTGGATGATGCATTTTGCAGGGCCTATAGCCGCTCGATATGCTACATCATGGGCCATTGCTGCTCGTGAAGAAATACTTAAGTGGTTTGACTATGTAACTGGCCATAGGATTTACCATCACTATATATTTCCTGGAGGAGTTAGATGGAATATACCAGGAGACTTTGAGGAGAAGACTCTTAAAGTCTTAAAGGTTATTGAGCCGCTAATTAAAGATCTAGATAGGGGATTCTTTCATCACCCAATATTTATTAAGAGGGCTCAAGGAGTAGGAAGGCTTAAGGCAAGTGATGCCATAAGACTTGGAGCTACAGGGCCTAATCTAAGAGGTAGCGGTGTACAGTATGATCTTAGAAAATCATTAAGATACGATGCTTATGGAGAAATAGATTTTGAAATACCTCATGGAGAATATGGGGATGCATATGATCGGGCACTTGTCAGACTTAGGGAGATGTATACTAGTATATATATTATAAGGCAAGCTCTTGAAAAAATGCCATATGAAGGTCCTTATAGATGGAAATTGCCTCCTACTCTACCAATAGGCGAAGGTATTGGTAGAGTAGAGAGTGCACGCGGTGAATTTGTAGCCCACATTATATCAGCTCCTTCGAATCCATTATCAAGATCCCTAACACCTTATAGAATTAAATTCCGTGGACCAACAATGCCTCATTTAACTACTATTTTGAAGCATATAGTTGCTAATGAAGAGATAACTGTAGCTGATCTACCTATTTTGATCGGTAGTTTAGATCCATGTCCTCCAGATATAGATCGATAGGTGGTTAATATGGTGTTTAAAGCAATAATATTAGGACTCAAATACTTACTTAGGAAGCCATATACAAGGATGTATCCATATAAGGAACCAGCCTATACTACTGAACATACTAGACAACGACATATACTTAGAATGGATTTATGTATTGGATGCCGGGCATGCCAATTATCATGTCCTGCAGATGCTATAAAGATGTATAAAATTGAGGGTGATTATCCCAAGAATAGATTGAAGATATTTCCAGGTATTGATTATAGTCGCTGTGTATATTGTGGATTATGTGTTGAAGCATGTCCAACGGATGCGCTTATAATGACTGATTATACTATGGAACATCTTATTACGGAGGATAAGGCAACAACATTATATTCTCCCCTAGATCTGGCAAGGCCTCCTGAGACACCTTATAGAATTACTATGAGTAAGGATACTTGGTCTCCTCTTCCCCAGGCTCCTCCGAGAAAAAGCCATAGTGGGTGAGATGAAATGGATCTAATACCATCTTATGATATAACTATAATGCTTCTAACGATAGCTACAGGATTATTTATAGCTGCATCAATATTTTACTTCTTAAGATTAATTAAGGGCCCATCAATACCTGATATGGTCTTAGCAGTTGATGTACTTGCATATGATTTAGCTGTGTTCATCGTTTTATTCAGTATTCTATGCAACTCTCCATTCCTAGCTATTGGCTCTTTACCTCTTGTATTATGGGCCTATTTACTCGATATGTATGTTTCAAAGTATTTATCAAGGAGGGAATTAGGTGATTAGTGATGGTATTTAATATAATTGATGTATTAGAGGCTCTAGCGTACTATATTGGAATGATTCTAGTAATAGGAGGAGGCATACTCGATCTAATAGCATCCATAGGTATGAATAGGTTTAAAAACTTCTATTTAAGGCTACATGCTGCTACTATTGGAGCTATTGGCGGAGGCTTTTATCCGCTTATAGGCCTTGGATTGATCTCCTTAACTATAGAACGACTAGGTATTAATAGATACTATATAGCGGGCATAGCTTTTACGACGGCATTATTCTTAGTAGTAACAGCTCCTGTTGGGAGCCATGCAATTGCTCAGGGTACTCATAAATCAAGGATAGTTCTTCCTAAGCCAATTATTGTTGATAGATTATTGGAGGATGAGGAATCCGAGGTGAAGAAATGATGATTGAACAAGTAACTATATGTACTTTACTACTTGCATTGTTCATGACATACGCTATTATACTTACATATAAGACACTTACCGAGACAAATCTTGTAAAAGCCATTATATATTCTGCGGGTCAAGCTATTGCGTATACACTTGCCCTAATACTCCTTGCAGCACCTGATTTAGTTCTAGCATATGTAGCTGTAGGTGTTGGCATGTATACTGCTCTATTCCTATTCGTTGTTTCACATACCGAAAATCATGAATACGAATCACTTGAAGAAGCTTTAAAAGCTATGGAGGTTGATGTTGATGAACGAGTCTAAGGGAATGAAGAATAAGGATACTACTAAGGAGATTATTGTTGCAATATTTGCTTCTCTACTAATCATAGTATTTGCTTCAGCAATTCTATTTTCAGGAGCTATAGCTATACCTCCACAACCTACTAATAGACCATTAGCAAGCTTCTATTTAAGAACGACATATAATTGGGAGTTTAAGTGGTTATGGAGTAGTAGTCCAGAAGTTGTAACGAGTATTTTATGGGATCACCGTGGAATAGATACTGTTTATGAAACAAGTGTATTCTTCTTTGCCATAATCGGTGCTTTAATGCTTATTCGTAGCTATAAGGGAGGCTCGAAATATAAGGCCGTAGGCATGAGCGTCATAGCTAGATCTATTACTAAAATAACCCTAGTATCTATCCCTGTTATTGCTTTATCTATAGCTATACATGGACACTTAACTCCTGGAGGAGGCTTCCAGGGAGGCAGCGTATTTGCTATATCTACATTACTTGCAATTATTGCACTTGGACTAGGATTCTTTATGGAGAGGAGATGGACTAAACATCGTTTACTTGGTTTGCGTACATTGGGGCTCATGATAATAGGTTTTATAGCGATATCTCTTCCAATAATAGGCTTCTTTAGAGGTTATAGTGGATACATTATGCAGAATCAATGGAAGCCATGGTCTCCTCTAGGCTTTGGCTATGTATTTAATTTATTCGGTATAGAGATCTTGTATAGTGGATCACTGTTATTTCTTAATCTTGCTGAATTCCTTGCAGTATCGGCTGGCCTTACTCTAGCATTCATAGCATTAGCTCTTCCAAAGGAGGATATTCGGAAGGGAGGTGGGTTAGATGATTAATGAGATACTTTGGAGCTACATATATGCTTCAGTAATAGCTATTATAGCGATTACAGTTTATGGTATGGCATCGAGGCCTCATATAACTAAAAAGCTAATAATGCTTAGTATATTGAGTGATACAGCTTGTCTCATGGCCGTATTAATTGGAGTACACTCTGGAACTATAAAGCCTCCAGTATTTCCAGGGATATCATTTACTAATCATCCTCAAGTAGGTACGGCTGAATTAGATGTATTTTCCTATGAAGCAGTTGATCCTATTCCTCAAGTACTAGTAGTTACAGCTATTGTTATTGGATTAGCCGTTCTTTTGTTCCTAAGCTATATTGCTATCCTACTTTATCAAAAATATGGAACACTTGATGTAAGGCTTATAGAATTGAGGAGGGAACGGGATAGTGTCTAGGAAAATTCTATCAATACTGGCTCTAGTAGTTCCCCTAACAATATTATACCTAATATATACTGGTACTATAGACTATTTCGAAGCATTTTTAGGAATTATTGTATCAATTATTGTTGGACTATTATTTGCTGATATTGTTGTTAAGAATCCTGGCAAACTATATAATCCGGTTCGATGGATTTATGGACTTTTATATGCATTCTTGTACTTTACAATCATTGAAGCTAAAGCCCATCTTCAAGTAATATCTTTAATAATAAATCCATCAAGGCTAAAGCCTGCAATAGTTCGTATACCATATAATGTTAAGACAGACTATGCTGTTACAGCAATAGCGAATTCTATAACAAATACACCGGGAACAGTAGTTATTGATATTGATGAATCGAGGAAGGTAATGTATGTACATTGGATTAAGGCTATTAAATTAAGTGATGAGGAAGCACGTAAAATGGTTTCTGAGCTTTTCGAAAAGTATGCATATAAGATATTTGATTAAGGGTGTACATGTATGTCTGGCTATGTATTTGACCAATATATGCTGGTATTAATTGTAAGCTTAGCCACATTCATGGTCGGCTTCGTAGTTTATATAATATTTTATTACATGTTCCATAAGCTTTATGGTAGTAAGGTTAGAAGTATTAGTAGACTTAAAGAAGAGATCGTGATGTGTGGATTAGAATATAGTGAGGAAGTTCTCTCGGCTCCAGCGACAAAGATTTTTTCAGACGTCATGAAACGCTCGTTACGTGGCGTCCACAACATTTTGACTAAAGAACTTGGTACTAGAGTACTTAATGACTGGTTTGCATGGATGCTTATCATGCTCGCATTAATCATAGTACTAGCTATGCTTGTGAGGTGATATTTATGGTTCAGGGAATGATAATGGATCTTATTATCCAAGGCCTCATATTCCCCGGCTTATTCTTCATAATATTCTTGATAATATTTACGCAGTGGATTTATAGAAAAGTCGCTGCACGCGTTCAATATAGGCGGGGTCCTTGCTATACGGGTCCTTTAGGTTTTTTACAGCCTTTTGCTGATTTTATGAAGTTATTGATGAAGGAAGATGTTGTTACTAAGTATTCTGTAAAACATATACCAATAGTACTTGCATCTATTGGTCTAGGATCTTTAATAGCTATATTACTGTTAACACCATTGTCTCTTAGACCATTTTATGGAGATTATGATATCATTATACTATTCTATCTTGGGTTATGGAGTAGTTTTGCAATATTATTCATTGGCTTAGCCACTCCTAATCCTTATACAAGTCTAGGTGTCGGTAGATACATGGCCTTACTAGTTAGTTCTGAACCATCGTTTATTGCAAGTTTTATCGTACCTGTTATAATAGCCTCTAGATTCTTTAATGTAAACTATAGTTTCTATAAAGCAAGTATATTAAGCCATAGGCTATGGACTACAGATCCGTTTTCAACCGTATCTATGATACTTGCGGCAGTAGCTGGATTTATGGCATTAATGGGTATCTTAGGAATTAGGCCATTTGATTTTCCAGAAGCTGAAGGAGAAATTTACTGGGGTATATTTACTGAATATGGTGGTCCAAGGCTAGCCCTTGTTTTCTTCATATTATTTACTGAAAGAATAGTTTTTCCATTAATATACGTCATGCTCTTCCTAGGAGGTTCCTGGCCAGTAGATATTACTATGAATTATTGGGCAGGATTTTTAATCATATTTACAAAATTTATACTGTTATTCATATTATTGACGATTATAGATAATGTCATGCCTAGGCTGAGGCCTGATCAGGGAGTAAGGATCTTGTGGAAATATGCTTTAACGCTATCTCTAATAGCTTTAATCATATCTCTTATTTAGACTATTAATGATGCTCTTTCAACAAGATCTTTAACTCAGCTCCTGTAACTAGATCTATTTTTAACTTATCCTTTAATGAATAATAGGCTCTAGATATGTTATGTGTAGCTAGATAAGTTCTCATAAGTGCATCTAAAACAGCGTCTCCATGAGGCCATGTTACGTTTCCCTTAAAACTAATATATGCTTCTGCACCCTTCTTTATAAAGATCTTTGCCAATATATCGTCATCAAATCCGTAGCAACCCGTAAAGATAATGATGCTTCTATGTAATTCCTTAATATTTTTATTAAAGAATAATGGGCTGACTACAACATATTTTGGTAGTCTATCAATTAATTCCTTTGTCAATTTTTCTCCCGGAGGAGGAATAACTCCTAAGACGATCATATTATTATTCAACATTTTATCTATGTAATCCTTTCCATAGATCCTAATGGCCTCATCTATGTAGATCCCCGTATATACATATGAACCTAAAGGCTTATTTACCAATGGATCAGAATTATATGCTCCATGGGCTCTTAGTATAATTATACCATACTTGTCAAGATTAAATAACGGATCTAATGTAGCATTTTTACCTATATAAATATCTACTTCATATCCATATTCTTTAAACATACTCTTTAAAACCTTGATCACGGTAGTATTTGGGTATTCCCTTGCAAGAGAATCATATATCAGAACTCTATGTATTTGTGGAGGGGCTGTAGTAGTTGTATTATTTGTTGGGGGACTGGGAATAGTCCATTGTATATATAATAATGTAATAATTATTGATAATAGGATAATTATTGATATTATTGTGTAAAGTCTTTTTCTATTTATACTGATCAAATACATCTCCCACTACTATGACTACCTATATGCTTATATTTAGAAAATATTAATAACTCTATATGCTTATTCTTTCCCAATGGGGCTATACGATGAAGGTTACTATTCGATTTCTACTATGGCTTAAGGAAAAGAGTGGTACAAATGAACTAACTTTAGAGATTAAAGATGGAGCTACTATTGCAGATGTTTTTGAAGAATTAAAGAGAAGAATAGATGGATTAAGTAAGTATCTTGATAGTGTATTTACTGAACATTCACATATTAGTGTAATATTAAATGGCCGATCAGTGAATAATAGATCTTATTTAGTGAAGAATGGAGATATTATTGAATTAGCACCGCTTGTTTCAGGTGGTTGATTTAGATATGGGTATTTTAATTGTAACTTGTGCTCCGGGTAATGAAGAGATTTGTGAAGAGGAAGTAGGTAACGTTTTATATATTTACGATCAATCTTTAAAGATAACTAGGACAAGACATAAGGGTCTTCTCCTAGTTTATACTAAGCTTGATTCTATGGATGCATTTAAAAAACTAAGATCTCGTGAATATGGATTTGTAAGGAGAATTGTACCTGTTCTCAAAGTGTCTAAACCATCTATAGATAATATATTGAAAAGTGTTGAAGACATTGTTCCATCTAGTATTAGTAATATATGTTTGAAGGTTAGAATTAGGGGAATTAGAGGTTTAAGCAGTAGGTTATGGGATGAGTTGAAGAAGTATCTCTTGGCAAAGGGTATTAAAATAAATAATAGATCTAATTACTGTATTTATATTGAGGGCGTAAATGATCTTATAGGTGTATCGTTTCTTAGAAACGGCGAAGATCGTATTACTCGATAAGTAGAATTCTTTTTAATCTAATAACCGCTTTATAAATACCATAGTAAGTAGTGGGCTGAAACTAATGGTTGCGTGGGAGATTATTCGGGAGGAATTGAGTAAGCCATCGATCTTTAAAGGTAAGGAGAGTCTTGCACCAGAGTTTTTACCAGACAAACTGCCTCATAGAGAAGCTCAACTCCGTGAATTAGTATCTAATTTTAGACATTTAGTTACTAGTCCGGGTAGTTTTTCCCAGAGAGTATTAATTGTTGGTAGTACTGGTACAGGTAAAACAGCTACTGCAAGGATCTTTGGTAGAGACTTTACTAGGTTGGCTAGGCAACAAGGTATAAACATACGTTATGTTCATATCAATTGTCATAGAAATAGGCAATTATACAATGTTGTACTTGATATAGCCCGGCAACTTAATGTTCCACTACCTAGTAGGGGATTATCTGTTTGGGAAATGTATACAGCTATATTGAGTCATCTAGATGAAACTGATGTATATACTATTATTACATTGGATGAGTTTGACTACTTTGCACGCATAGCTGGTAAAGATGCAGTATACTTTCTTGTTAGAACATATGATGACTATGCTGACATGATTAAGAGATTAAACTTCATATTTATCACAAAAAGTACTGCAAGCCTTACTCTACTTGATAGTGCTACCGAAAGTTATCTCCTAAAACATATTATCAAATTCAATCCATATACAAGTGATGAATTATATGATATATTATTGTATAGGGCTAAACAAGCGTTTTATGAAGACGTAGTGGATGAGGATGTATTACGCTATATAGCTGATATTGTAGGGA
>Ga0190313_1000799_pt1 | contig 17855 bp, 19 predicted proteins | sample 4870071011_MG_FD_169989 | JGI IMG/M metagenome (GOLD analysis project Ga0190313, IMG submission 169989) | Hydrothermal vent sediment bacterial communities from Southern Trench, Guaymas Basin, Mexico - 4870-07-10-11_MG | ecosystem: Environmental > Aquatic > Marine > Hydrothermal vents > Sediment ...
TGAAATTGATGTGTATTGGGCTTGAACTTCGTTTTTGGCTGATAACATATTCCCTTGATTAACCGTTATGTCTTCTAAAATATCATCGTCAGAAATAACGATCATGTCAACAATATCAACATCTTTTCGATATAATCTCAAAGCAATTTTTCCCGAACCATTCAGAAAAATACATCCCCTGATATGGTAACAAATACTTTCTATATATTTTACAAGTTGTTTTTCAGATGCAATGTTCATACTTATGCCCAAATCTTCTTCAAATAGCGTATTAGCAGAAACATTAAATGAACTTCCATCAATTTTATCAGTCGCAAGGCCTGATATTTTCAAACAATGATATATTGCGTGCGCCGGATTATAGTCATACATCCCGATTTCTTGAGAAATATTAAAACTATATTCAGGACATTTTTTAACGACAAATTTAAAATTCCCGGCTCTATTTTGATTACCAATCATAAAATCATGGAAAACCGCATAACAAAGTCCCTTATAAGCAATTTCATATCCTGTTCTCTCACCCATATAAGCATCATGTTCTTGATCATCTGTTCCAAAATAAAAATAGATTTCCCCTCTGCCTTCAACAGAGATTACAGCACATCCGTTTGTAGCATCGGTCAAAAATAGCGGCCCCTCCCACAAAAGGTCATCCCCTTCACAAATGCAATAAATTATATCGACAGGTCCAGCGCATAAACCAATTGCGAATGAAAGATAATATTCATACCCTGTTGTTACCTTTTTCCCTCCACCACCTTTACCGCCTGATTTTTCTTTTATGGCCTTAGACCTGGGGCAACAATACCAGACAAAATTACCACAAACTTGTGTCGTGCCCAATATATCCGAAATCGGGATGCCTTCGTTCGCCGTTGGTGCAACAAGCTGGGCTGTTTCGGGTTTTGCAATATCTGGTTGAGCAGAGTCAGCCACCATCCCAAGACCAAACCCGACTACAGCGCCGGCCACCGCTCCCCACGGCCCCCCGATAGAAAATCCATACGCAGCTCCTGAAACTGTACTGACTATAGTTCCAAAACTCATTCAATTACCTCTTCATCCATACATCTAAAAATAGCGGTCATACGTTTCCGAAAAGTGGGATCTCTAAACGGTGTTCTAATAACAGTCCTATTATTGATAGAATGATAAATAGTGTTATTCACATAAATACCAACGTGGGATGAGGCTTTGCCGTACTTAAAAACTAAGATGTCCCCAATCTCCACAGGTGAAGAAACTTCTTGTAAATAATTTTGTTCTCTAAGACTGTTTAATAAAAGCTCTTCATTATTATGAATATGCCAATCTTGAGGATACCCTGGGATTACGATTTTATCGGGCTCCAAAAAACCCACATTAATTAACACGCCTACAATAAAACCAATACAATCACACCCACGATTTTTTACAGAGCAATGGTGACGCCAGGGAGTCCCCAGCCATTCGGTTAGTTCAGCTTTAAGCTGATTTTGTTTTTCTATTGAATAAAAATATGGCTTCATTTGTTAAACCAAAATACAGGGTTGTCTATCGGAATAAAAGGGAATCCAAAAAAATGAGTTAAATTGTCAAATTTATCCTTGCAAGTATCTATATCCCCAGCACAGCCAGGGAGGACAATAACAGTTTCGCCGGTGGTTAATTCTGTAAAGGGAGTCATCACCACAATAGTATCGGTTGTGTGGGATACTATCAGGCGTTGTTCATCTGAATATTGAGCCACCCCCAGTGTCCACCAGCCATCCACCTGAGCTGTAAAATCGTTTGATGTCAGCTCCGTACCTGTGGAATCTACTGTTACCGTAGTTGACAGTTGCCAGGTCGCCTCCACCAGACCGCATCCAGTTGAAAAAACCGTATGATTACATTCAGGTTGATATCTTTGTTTAAGCGCATGATGGTTAATGATATAATCCATCCCTGCACAATCTGCCTGCACTGCAACCCCTTTCAATGATACGGCAACTATTACCCCTGTAAAAAGCATGCTGGATTCAAAGGGGTCTTGATCCCTGAAAAGCTTATAAATCGTAATGGATGCAAGAGATAATGGTGTTTGCATCAAATAGGCAGCCACAGCAGGATTAGACTTTGCAAAGGTTACTGTGGTTTTTGTCCCTTCAAGATTAGCATCATAATTTACCGTGCCTCTTTGTACAGTTGCAGGCTCCCAGGTCTGAGAGCCAAAGCTCACAGCCACATCACCGCTTGTATAATACCAATGACTATCTGCATGCTGAATATGATATAATTCGACAGGTTGACGCTGTATTGCTTCCTCTTTGGCTGTATATTCTACTGAAGTGTTTTTCATTTTTAAATATCCCGAACGGTTTGGAAGCCTAATGTTATATGGCCGCTGTGGCTTGTGGAATAATTAACTTTAATTTCATCGAGAGAAAACCGAGCAAGCGCCAAAAATGACACAGACAGGCCGGATAGTTGATCTTGTGTACAAGCATACTCCATGCCCTCGTCAAGAGTTATAACCGTGCTGGAGGGAGCTGACACAATCTTTTTTATGCTTATGTTTCCACCCGGCATCTGAAAATATAAATATCTGCCGAACATCTCATTATTAAGCCAGAAGTCCGTATATTCTATGTTTTCAATTGTAATGCTGGTATCATTAATAGAGATGGGAGCTATTATAAGAATATCATCCTGCCAGGTCGGAATCCAAAAACTTTGGAGTCTACCCTGGCAAGAATCAAAAAACGTTATGATCTCATTAATTTTCTGCCTGTTAACGCAAAAATAATCAAAATCAAACCTCATTACCGGTTCATCTGTTTTTGTTTCAGCATATCCCAACCCCAAAAATTGTAAAAAATCGGTGGCATGATTAACTATTTGCGATGGTTCTCTTGCCCAGTTTGGTTTGATATTGAAAACATATTTTTCTAAATATTGTGAGAAAGTAGGGGTTTGCTCTGAATATGCAGGCGCCGGATTATCAATTTCAAATGTTTCATCTGCTTCAATATTAAGCGTTCCGGTCTGGTTTGTGCTCGATTTGTGTTTTTGCTGACCGGTTATTCTTGCATTTATTACCGGATATATTTGTGTTCCGGCTGGCCAGGTATCAACAAGGTTTGTTGCTGCAGTTATAATTGTATCTGTTAATGACGATATTTTTATTATTTCATAGTCATTGTCTTCATTAAACAAAATACAAAATGATAACGGGATAAAGTTTGTGTAGTCTGCGGTATTGACGTTGATAGTTGCCTGGCCTGCATTAGCGCCGGCTGTCAAATATGCCACATCCTGCCAAAGCGGAGCGCCCCAGGTGGAATGTAGATATTTGTATATTTTGCGTTTAATCTGAGCTGATTCCTGATAGCTCATTTGGTGCAAGCTGCCTGAGACCGAACGTCTCGGCCAGGTGTACAATGCCGATCGCTGCTCTTTCCCTGTTGAACCCGTGAGGATAGATGTTTTCCATTTCTTTTTGAAAACAACATCTTTTTGCCAATCATGTTGAATATTAAAATATGTATCCGGCATTTAATCCCTCAATAATTTTTTTACACTGCGTGCCTTAGAAGATATAATATTCAGGACTGCCTCACTGCCCATTGACGATGACATATAACTATCAATATCACGAGGGTCAATAATGTTTACAATGTTAATCTCTGAATCTGTTTGCCCGCCTGCCCGGGGTGTTACCTGCCCGCCTGTGGCGTATGACATTTTATAAGATGTGTCAGGTGAAGGAAGGGAAAATGACGGAAGACTGAAGCCTGAAAATATTTCCTTTGGAACCAGCCGGTTTTTGATGGCGTTCATTACGCCAACGCCGTAATGCCGAACTGTTTTCACAGGCTGCATGTATTCACCTGCGGTTGCCCAGATCGGCACATTGTCGGCTGTATCAGACGGCGAACTTCCTTTCACAGGCCCGCCTGCGGCAAGCTGCTGTGCTGTGATTTTTGCAATCTGGGCGGCGCCCATAATGCCGATAAGTGTTGCCTGGGCAATTGCTGCCCAGCCGTAGGGCGGAGATCCAAGAGCGCCCACAATAGATTCAGACATTTTCATGGTAGCCTGGGCAATGGACGCTGCTTTTGCGATATAGAAAAATTCTTTTGTTTTTTTGCCGGACAGCTCGTACATATCCGTAAAAGCCCGGGATACGCCGCCTGCTACCTCCTGAGCCAGTGACAGCCTGGCTTGTGCTAATCTCGTCTGCTGATCTGCAACAAGCTGCTCCTGTTCAAGTTCGTGCTGCCTGGCCACATCTTTGAGAAGGGAAACTTCGTCAATATAGCCCATTTCACGGGCCATTTTGTCGGTAAGAAGCCTTTCGAGAGATTCAAGCTCCTCTGCGTGACGGGAAGACATGTCTCCCTGTTCCGATGCAAATACCGAATCAAGCCCAAAACCGACTTTTTGTTCAGGAGTTTTTGTTCTGACATCGATGTCAGAAAGGATCTCCTGAGCGCGCAGTTTTTGTTGAGTTAATTCTTTCTCAGCGTCTCTTCTTTGTGCAGCAAGATCAAGAAGCTCAATTTGATGTGCCTTTTCAAGAGCGTAAAGGCTGTCTTCAACAGCTTTCCTTGCGTTCGCTTCTTTTGCATTTGCCCGCTCGATTTCCAGGAGTTTTTGTTTTTCAACAAACAATGCATTTGCCCGCTCAATTTGCTCATTAAAATATTCCTCCGTAGTCTTTTTGCCATTCTCAAATAACTGCTCCAGGCGTTTAAAATACAACGCGTTGTCTGCGGTCATTTTTGTCAGGATTGATTTTTGTTTTGCAATGCTGGATAAGGTAGAGACGGGTTTGAAACCCGTCTCTATTGTTTTGTCGTCATCTGAAATGGCCTTTGATTTTTCGGCTTCATTCTCCTGAATGGCTCTGAGTTTTGTAAAAAAGGCCTGGAGCTGTTTTTGAGTCTCGGACAAATCCTTGTCAGCAGCGGCTTTATCAATTTTGGCTCCCGGCCGCGGCCCAACCAGTTTCCTGACAATTCCTTTTTCAGCATCATCCTTTTGAGCGGCAAACATATCCATCATTCCGCCTACTCCGCCCAAAGCCTTATATTTTTGGAACTCATCCATTCTTTTTTGTACGCGCCCTAATAAATCAAGGGCGCCGATTAGTATCAGTTTGCCTCTTATCCCTAACACAAATGCGCCAATGATACCGACCTCCTGAATCCATGCCGGAAGAGTCTTAAAGGAATCATAAAGACCCATAGTACCATCTTTTATTTTTTTTAATATTGGCCTGGCGAACTCCCAAAATCCTGCAAGGCCCATCGCCGTCGTTTCAAACGCATTAATAACGCTGTCTGATATCTTTTTCGCCCATTCATCCAGCCGGCCTGTTTTTCGAAATTCAATGATTTGTTGATTAATAAGCGTAAAAAAATTGCGGATATAATTGTAAAGCCCGCTGTCCATTATGGCAACTTCGAACCTTTGCCATATGGAAATCAGCATTTCCCACTGTCCGGACAGCTCCTTGTTCATTTTGGCCATCTGACCGCCAAATTTTTCCTCCATATTCTTCATCAGCGCTTCGATAACCATATTTGCGGTAACGCCCTGATCTTTTAATTTTGCGACTTCATCCCTTGCAGCGCCAAAGGTGTCTTTCATCACCTTTCCGGCATTGATGCCAGCATTGGCAAGCTGATTCATATCCTGAGCAGTCATAAAGCCCTGTGCCTGAATCTGGCCCAACACCAGCGCAACACGGCCAAGCACATCCGATCCACCCAGAGCGGATGCCGTATCACCGAGAATCGTCATGGTTTCAATCGTTGGGTCAAGGCCGAAAGCTTTAAGCGTTTTATACGAATCCATCACCTGACTGATCTTGAAGGGCGTTTCCTCTGCAAACTGAAGCAGCTCATCCCATTTTTTACCGGCTTTTTCCTGCGACCCTTCAAGCGTTTCAAGCGTTTTCTGATACTTTACAAATTCGTTTTTGGTCTTGATGATGTCCCGCACCACCAGCCCGACGCCTATCCCGGCAACAGCGGTTTTGAGATTAAAAATCCGCCGGCGCATATCGCCCAGCCGCTTGTTAATTTTTTTTATGCTCTCATTTGCCGCGCCTTTGACGCGGATAACGAGATCCAGTGTTTCGCTTTTCGCCATGATTATCTGCTATAAACTGTTTCCATTGTTTTTCGTCTGCAAATCTGCCTATCCGAACCCCTGTGGCTATGTCTCTGACACGTTCTGCTCTTGCTTTTTGGTATTCGCCTGTTGCGATGATAAAGAAGGAATATCCATATTCCCAAACGTTTGTGTGACCGCTTCCAGCGAGTCTGCAAGCAATCCTGAAAAGTCGTTCAGAATTGTTTTTTTCAGATCCCCGATGAGTTTGCCCAGGCCGAGGGTCCTGGCAACGGCCAAAAAATCGTTGTTTACCTCTTTTACGGCATCAACAATCTGTTTTATTTCAGACGGCGCCATCTTTTTCAGATCTTCAATTGAAATGCCTGTTGTAATTTTAGGCAGAAAGGTTTCGATCTGTTTTGACCAGTCATCAATCCCTTTCTGCCCTGCCATATCAAAAACGCTAAGGATGTCTTTGACCCGCAATTCTTTGACGGTAATTTCCTTATCATCAATCTTGATTATTTTGCTTTTTCTCATGTTGTTTGCGTTATCCTTTCAACAGGCAACAGAGACAAGGCAGGCCTTATCTCTGTTGCCTTATCTCTATGTGGTTGTTGTCGTGGCGGTCACGTCAAAATACGGTGATGATGCATGATTGGCAACATCAGCCAGGCCCTCTGCAACATAGGAAAACGACAGCCAGTCATCTGTAATCAGGGGTGCAGCTCCGCCAGGAGAAATACCGGCTTTCCAGAACTCCCAAATATCATTGGGGCCTGCCGCATTATCGGCTTTGAATTTAATGGCATATTCTTTTGTTGTACTGGTCAGAGCATGTACAGTATTCCCGTCCACGTTGCCCATAAGGAACAGTGCCAAATTTTTATTCGATTTTTCATCGAGATTGAAATTAACCTTGTATCCACGCTCTATAACAACGGTTTTGTCCTTGTTTTTCACTCCTGACCGTGAGCTGTAATGATCCAGCTTTTCAATAGTTATCTCAACTTCCATGCTTGGGCAGTTGCCTACATCTTCGTATTCGCCTGCTGAACCTCCCGACCATTCGGCGAGCCAAAGGGTGCCCTTTCCTAAAGTATAAAGCTCTGTGCTTGGACTTGCTGGTGGCATGATTTATCTCCTTTTTTTGTTGGGACGGTTGGGGCGGTTGGGGCGTATTGCCATACGCTCTTACTATACGCCCTTATTGTTTGTTGGGGCGTAGAGACAAGGCATGCCTTGTCTCTACTGTTTTACGGCCTGCATTCTATACTCCGCCGTATAGATGCAAATATTTTTTTCAGGGGCAAAGATCAGCGGGGCCTCGTTTACAACTACCGGCCAGGCCCAGCCCGCAAGGAGCTTTTTTCTGTGAAGCAGCCCGCGAGCGGAAGCCAGCAACTCATAAACGCCAGGAGAGGTAGCATCTCCCCTTGCGGCTGCAGCGCTGCCTCGTATATGTCTGTCTCCGACAATCAGAGTAACCTCTGCGTAATATTTATTATATTGATTAACGCCGTCTATTCTCAGTCCTGCTGCAACCACGTATATGCATGGAAACTGAATAGTCAGCTCTTCCATATCTTCTATATTCATCTGCCCCGAGTATGTTGAAAGAGTTTCCAGGCCCATTGTTTTCAGGGTTTCCAGCTGCAAAATAAAAGCATCTTCAATCTGTTCGAATTCATGCATTTTTAATATTTATCCATTGTTGTTGAATCAAAAATCTTATCCCGTGCACTGCTCTGGCCGGCGGCTGCATATGCATTTTCATCGGGAGGACCCGGAGGCGGCTGGAGACCCAGGGATATTTTTCCTTCTGAAATTTTTTCCAGCGTTTTTATTGCGTTTTTATATCTGTCCACCCTGGTTTCCGGGATTGATTCGCTGTATCTCGAATACAGGTTATAAACTGCTATGTCTGCGTTGAATTTTCCAAGAATAGGGGGGATAACGCCTGATATCGGCAGCTTTGCACGGCCGCCGATATATGCGTCAATTTCTTCCGCTGCCGAGATTATGGCTTCATCCAGCCTGACCGTATTAACCATTCCGGCATTTTCGTCATCAGTCAGGCGGATCAGCTGTTTTTCCGGCAGTATTTTTTCAATATCTATTTGTGCGCAGTATGACATCTACACTACCTTTGCGTAGACTACGCAGTCAGGCCTTTGAAGCACAGGAAGCGGCCTGGCTTCTGTTTTGATCCATCGCCCGCTTGGATCTTCTATGTCCCAGGATTTGGAAAAAAACATCACGCCGCTGCCATTGGCGTCTATATTCCCGACTCCGCCGGCGGCTTTACTGTCAACCACAGGCGCGTATGGAACATCAACGATGTCAGAGCACAGGCCGATAAGCATGAAATGGTCCGGCCCGATAAAATACTGACGGTTGTTTTTATCATCCATAAACGAACTGTCGTATTCAATCAACTCAGTTGCGGCAAGCCTTGAAACATCGGCTTCCTCTGCCATTTTTCGGCCTTTTTCGTATTTAAGCAGGTTGAGAATAGAGCTGTTTTTAAGCAGCGAATCCATTGCATTATAGCCGCAAAAAGCCAGCCAGCCTGTGATTCCTGCCAGACTGTCATCCTTAATCAGCCGTTTGAACTCACGAATCTTATTGACGGGGTTTGATGCCGCATCTGACCAGAGATTCGTGCCCGAAAGCGTTGGGTTATGCGTGGCCGCCATGTTGTAATCAACCAGCTCGGTAGTCATGTCAGCATCATAAATTTTACCTTTTAGCGCATTGCATGCCCAAAATTCCAGGGTGCGATCGTGCTCATCTTTCATGTCTTTTTGTTCCCTGGCAATGCGTGTTTTCATTTGCTCAAGACTTACCTGGCCGCCGAAAGCCCGGATTGCGTTGAGTTCAGCAGTATGCACGAAACGCTTTGTTGCAAGCCTGGGCGCTGTCATTGTGATTGTTTTCCTGCCTGTTTTTTCGGTTATCTCGGCTGGTGCGTATATGGAGATATTTTTCAGCACCCTTTGGGATCCGGTAATAATATCAAACGCCAGCCTGTCGGATGGTTCCATGTGCTCCTTGCCGCGGAATATCCGGTTGTAAACCGTCATTGCCGGAGATGTCATCGCATTGATCGCCCCGGTTAATACCCGTATTTTAAACAGATTATCCATTTAAGCCTCCTTTTTTTTTGTTGGTTGACGGGTTAAACCCGCGAACCGTAAACTGTTTTAAGCAGTCGTTGTTGTTGTTGAGCTTGTCGTTGTGGTTGTTGTGCTCACTGCAAGAATCGCCTCGTCAATCAGAATGCCGCGGTCTTGCAAGCCTACGATTGCCGTACGCTTTTGAAGCGTAGTGATACTTGCCGGCCATACCAGGTCTGTCTCTCTGTACCTGCCGATGAAATACGCCTGGACTCTTTGTGTTGATGCTGAGTTACTTGCGTCTTCAAGCAGAACCGCACGGGCATTTGCCCCGCCGGATGCCTGCATCTGCTGCCATGTTCCGCTTGCCACACTGACCATCTCAAGCACCGTGCCGCGCAGCAGAGCCCCGGCAGATGCCTTTAATGTAATCTCTTTTTGCTCGTGGACATTCGACGCCACGAGCTGACTCAGTACTGCTGAATCAGCGTTGTCTGTTACCCCGAATACTGCCATTTTTTTTATCCCTCCGTTTTTAAAAAACCAAATTTAAAAATCGAAATTTGGTTTTTCCTATTTTCCAGTTTCTAAATTATTTTTTCGGTTCAATCTTGGCGGCAATGGATTCACCGGCTTCCTGATCAGCTTTTGCCTCTGCAAACTCAGCCGAATCCCCTGCCTTTTCCTTTTTTGCCAGTTCCTCAAAAATCTTTGATTTGCTGAATCCTTCCAGGTAATCCTGAAACCACTGCCTTGAATTTTTTTTGTTATTTTCGGAAAACGAAAACTCCTTTTCCGCATCCAGTGTCTGCATAAAGCTCACAAGCCCGGAATCGAGCCAGGAGGGCGGTATCTTACCTGATGTGACCAAGGTGTCGCAAAAGTCCTTTATCTCCTTTTCTGCGGCCTTTTGCCTGGCCTGAACCCCTTTTTCCGCAAACTCCGCATCCAGCTTTTCCCGCTCGGCAGCAACACCATCCTTTTTTGCCTGTTCGATGTCGGCTTCGCTGAATTTTTTTTGCACGATGGTTTGCTGGCCCGGCAGATCCACATCCGAACCCCCTTCGATTTTTTTCCAAAACTTAAATGCCTCCAGAAATTCTGCAAACTTCATATCATCCTCCTTGTTATTGTTTTTTGCCTGATCCCTAATATATTCCACATCCCAGTCCGGGATGATTCTATCCGCTTTTTCCCTGCCCTCTTTTTCAATAAAATAGTCCCTTATTTTCCGGAAAATTCCGCTGACAGACTCCCATGTCCATGGGTCTGTATCTCTGAACTCAAAAACAAGAGCCTGATCATCATCTGAAAAGGACAGATCAGCCAGACCTTTTACTGCCGGAGGCACGCCGCCGAGAAAGCCGACGTGCCGCAATCTTCCATCAGGATAAAAACTTGCAGAACGCTTTTTAAACAGGCCTTTTTCAACGGATTGAGAAAATTCGGGAACCACATCCTTGAATTTTGCCAGAAGCGTGCCGCCTTTTTCTTTTAAATCCGATACCCATCCGAATGCCGGTGAGTTGTCTTTTGGATGACCTGCCACCAGAGGCGGCTCATGATAAGAGGGCTTAAATGTCTCTAACGCTTTTAAAATAACAGCATCGCCATCATGTTCATGGCCGTTGCTATCAATCTGTTTTCCGCCTTTGAAAATTTCTATCCAGTCATCGAACCCTTTAAAATTTTTCATCTTTTCCCCTCTATGAGATAATCCGCCAGCGACTCCCTGATTTCATCCCAGTCTTCGGTTTGCACCATCATAAACGGACGGGCAGGAATATCGCCCCAAGGAAGCTTCATGTCCCGTGTTCGTTTATGCGCTTTCACGTTTTGCCTTACCCCTCTGACATTACGCACATGCGCTTTAACCTGCTGAGTAATGGAAAATGCGCCGAACGATCCTTTTTTAGCACCAAACTGATGAACAGCAGCATAAACACGATTTGTTCCGATAACGGCCCTGTCTTTATATGCCTTAGGATGGATTGAGTTCATTAGATGGCTTTCCTCCCTGAGGATGGAAGCCCCTTTGCCTCTCCGTTTTTCGGTGGTTTCGGAATGAGCTTTCCATTTTTGCGGACGCCCTTCCTTTTCAAAATTGCGGACAATCGATGTACGCACAATCTGTCCGATAATGTTCATGGCCGGTGTCAGATTATGCGTCCGCTGCTGTATCCGACCGAGCATTTTTTTAACGCCGTGATCCTCAATTGTTATATCCATCATTGTGCCGGTCATTTAAAAGCTCCTGTTGACTTTCTGTTTCGATAGTGTATTGTTAGACATAACGATTGTTCCGGTACGGACCGCAGCTTCAATGCCGGAGCATGGCGGCCGGGCTGCTGTGGAGCCCGAGCTTCTTTTTTTTATTTCTGCCTGGCCCATATCAGCTTTCCATGTCTTTGATTGTTCAAATATGTAAGACTTCTCACAGGGATCATTGTTGACGATTCCATTATGCCGTTTACAGATTGCGCCACCATCAATAATCCACGATTTTTTTCAAGTTTGACGGCTTTTATAATGCGCTGCCGCAATACGATTTTCCCGGTACCTTTATGCCGCTCAAACGAAAGCCATATTTCAAACGGGTCATGCATCAGTTCAGGAAGAAATGGGACAAAAGGCGCTCGGCTTACAGGGATATGGCTTGCCAGCGCTTCGGCATTTACGAGCACGTCATACCTGAAAGTAGAGACGGGTTTTAAACCAGTTTCTACAAATGTAAATATTTTTTCATCGCCGCCCAATACGGTTTTTAGTCGTGATTCAAGATCTTCTGCGTCTTTGATGGCAGCGCCGACTTTTGCCTTTGCAGCGTCTACAGGTATTTTTTCCGGGCGGCCTGCTGATTGCCAACCCCCGGCGGTTAAATTTTCCCACTGTTTTGCGCCCTGGGCTTTCCAGGCAGCCATTGAATTTGAGGATAACTGTTTTCCCCATGCGGCCTCTCCGACATTATAATCCCAGCCCGGGTCGATCCCTTTTTGTATTTTATGTATTTTGCCGGTCTCTTTGCTTTGCCATTTATAATATTCCGGTTTCGGGGCATTGGTTTTTACGGGATGCGGGCCGTCCGCTTCTTCTTTTTTTATTCTTTCGACTTCCCTGGCAGAATGGTTGACGATTCCGCACTTGCATCCCCAGCCGTTTGGCGGGTAGTGTGTTTTCCAGAACGGATCATCTGCAGGCAGTATAAGATTATACCATTTAACATGCTCCGGACGCGGGAATCTTGAGTTAGATGCTACATACCGGAGAAAGGGTCTGGCTTTTAAAACTTCAGGGTCGAACATCTGTTTATAATGACCAGCCGCATAAGCTGTTTTGATATTTGTATTGAATATCACGCCGGTTCTCCAGCCTTTGCCGCCCTTGTATTTCCAGCCGTGGCGCTTGATTATATCGTCAAAATCTTTTCTGAACTGTGCTATTGTTGTGCCGTCTGCAATACCTTTTTCAACTGCCTCGTACAGGTCGGAAACAAGCTGCGTTTTCATGGCGCCGGCAATTACAAACCCCCTGGCATGCATCCCCTGCCAAAGGTCTTCCCAATTCTTTGTTGGGAGTTTGACCTTTTGGCGAAAATAATCAATCGCCTCATCAAAAGGAAGATCAAAGGCTTTAACGTCCTGTATCGGCATCAAACCTCCCTGTAAGATCGGCCAGCGTCATGGCTTTTTGCATTAAATCGCCGAGACTGCTTTCGTCTACATTCCGATAAAGATCGAGCAAACCATCCTTAAATTCATCAAGGGTTGACGCTTTATTAAGAAGTTGTTTTGCCATTTCAATCTGGCTGTCCATTGAGACTTCTTCAAGTGCCTTTTCTGTGATAATATCCGGTGATGCGGATATGCTGTTATCACCTTCGACAAATTCCGCTTTATTATTCGTCTGTTCCGTTTTTTTAATCTCAAAATCATCTTCCCGAAGGTTATATATTCTTTGATAATAGCCTGGTGTGAAGTTGACGCCTTGTCGTGTAAGGCTTTCATCCCGTTCGCTTCTTTCGTTTTGTATATTTTCCTCTTCGTAAAAACCAAAGACAGGAGGCTCTGCTTTTGTGAAGTTAAGTTCCGTAATCCAGGAAAAGAGCCGATTAAAGACTGTTTTTATCATCTTCTTATCCTGATTAACCAGGTCTTCCCTGACCTCCATATGCTCTTTTGTTGCTGCAAACGAGCCGCCTTTGTCTATTTCAGTTGTAAGAGTTTGTCCTAAAATAGCTTTTGAAATTTCGCGATTGGATACGCTGATCAGCTTTTCATAGATATCTGCGCTGGCGGTTTTGCCGGCGGCTTCGGTGATTTCGACTGTTTCATCATTGTTTACGACTGCGGCCGCATCCTGCACCATGTTGACAAGGCGTGTAAGAAGCAGGCCGCGTTCAGTTTCGTTTGTCTGGCGCGGCACCTTGCCGATAATCCAGGGCATGCCGTATTTTTCCGTAAAAATCGCCCAGAATTTAAAGCCGCCGCGCTTAAAGGTTACCGGCCAGAAACATCGGGATAACACACGTTCTCCGTAAGGGTTCTGATATGAGGCGTGATGCCTGGGCAGTAAAAATTTATATGGAGGAAGCTCTTCGCCATCAATCATATTATCTATTGATTGAAACCGGAGTCTGTTTTCCGTATCAAAGACAAACCATTCCGGCGGCTTGCCTGTAACGGATTCTGGCAGCCATGCGGATCCGGCTTCCCATATAACCTCCATGGGGCTTATGCCAAAGAACGGGGCTTCCAGCATATCTGTAATAATCTGATATACATCAAGGCGTTTCATCATATCTTCAATAACCTGATGCGCCCGTTTGTTTGTGCTGCCTGCAGCAGGTTCAAGAACCTCCCATTCGCAGGAAAGAACCCCTGCTTTGCGGCTTTGGGCGCAGCTGAAAACGTGGGCATCAGACAGCAATTGACGGTAGACAGTGATGTCCTGGCCAAGCTTGGCCAGGATGGGATCAGGATCCGGGAGAAAACTCATGATGCCCTCCCAGTCCAGCGATCTGGATCGCGGAGCAATCTCTGCCGCAAGGGATTTTTTATCGTCTAATTCAACAAAATCATGTTCATTGACCCACAATTTCATTAATAACTCCTGTAGTTTGGCTGGATGTAATAACCGGACAGGCTTTTACCCTGGCCGGCAGTAATAACAGACGGGATATCATTATAAAATTCAAACTCCCTGGCCGCGTAGATCGCCAGGGCTTTTGCAATTGCAGCGTCTCCATGGCGTTTACCGCCCCGCTTGCTTTGTGTTCTGGTATCCGGGATGCGCGGAACGCCTTTGACTTTTTTAATTGCTCTGAAATCGTCCATTATGTCGTTATCTTTTGGCAGGGTCGTGGTTCTGTCTTCAAAGCAGGCTTTCATGGGCGGCATGTTTTCGATATACCATTTTGATGAAAACGAGATTTCTTCAATTCTGTCCGGCCCGCATATTTGGCGGGCGCGCTCTGCCAGAAAGGCTCCGTTGCCGCCCTTGTCTAATGCCCCGCCCGCAAAACAGGGGAGTCTTGCAATAAGAAAAAACAGGATCTGTTCCTGCTGGGTAAAGGGGCAGTCCCGCAGTTCCAACACAAAGGGTGTGTGGTATTTAAGACCCGGCATGGACTGCAGCGGCCAGATAACGGTTAAATCTATTTCGCGGCCAAAGTCCTCACCAAACCACGATGCTCTGTTTTGTGTTATGGTGGTTTTTATAACCGGCTCCAGCTCTTCAATACACCAGCTTTCTACTTCCCTGCACCGTTTATCATCTGTCCAGTCTACAAAGTTTTTTTCCGGAGGTGCCCATCGCAAAACGGGAATGTTTTCCGACATACATGCTTCAATCATATTACGTGTCAAATATACGCCTCCGCCTTTTGCAGGAATGCAAAAAAGCTCTTCGTCGGCATCCTCTCCGTAAAAATCTGTTAAGGTTGTGCGCCAGTTATTCTGATCTTCCTGTGTCCAGTTTTTTCCGAGACGCAGGCAGATACGCTGGTAAAGGCCTTCGTCAAGAGCATCGTCGAGTGTTATTCTGTGCAGATTATATGGTTTTTTATGCGCCCGGATTTCATTGATCAGCTCGTTAAAAGGATGATCATCCCCATTATGGGTGCTGATAATAACTACACGTCCGCCCCACATCAGCATTGCCATGGCTGCTTTAAGCAGACCTGCAAGATCATCGTGGAAAGCTGCTTCATCAATAACGATTTTGCCTTGTTTGCCGCGGAGGTTTGCAGGCCTGGAAGAGAGAGCCAGTATTTTCCATCCGCTGGGATATCTTATTCTAAATGCCTGTATCCCCTTTTTTTCTGCTTTTTCATCTTCCCATACAATTTCGTCTATTTCACTTGCGGCCTGGTTAAAATGTTTGCTCCAGGAGGCGCAGTCTTCTATAAATTCAAGGGCCATATCTTTGTTGTAGCCGATATAAAATACATCCATGCCGTTTTTCCTTGCTGCGGTCAATGCATCCTCTGCGGCCTCTGCCCAGGATAGACCGATGCGCCTGCTTTTTTCGCAGACCTTAACACTTGACTGATCTGCCATCCATCTTTGCTGGTATGGCAAAAATGCGCCTGGTGTGCGCCGTGTACGGTTTTCTTTTTCTGAAAATCCCTTCACTATGATGCCATCCCTAATATTTTTGTTCTTATCGATTCTGCTGCTTCGTCAGAGAGCCCGCTTTTTTTCACCTCTTTTGTTACATCATCCGCCACTATCTGCGCTTTTTCAAGCTTATCCCAGCGCTCAACAAGGGAACCAAGTTTTGAGAGTGTATCCATCATGGGGGCGGAAACTTCACACGGAGTAAGATCTTCAACATATTCAAGCTGTCTTTCAAACAGGTCCTTAAGGCGCTGGATGTTGCCTCTTTTCTGCTGCCTGGATTTATCCCAGCCGTCAATATCTTCGCCGCCTGCCAGGCTTTCTGATTTCCAGCGTCTAAGGGTAGTGTCGGATATATCAAGCTGTTTTGATATATCTGTAAGACTGGCGCCGTCTGCATACAGCCGCATTGCCAGAGGTTCTTTTGATGCTCTGTCTCCTTTGGCTCCCATCTAAAAAAGTTCCTTTTCCAGACGCTGGATATCGGAGCGCAGGCTTAATATTCCGGCCCAGGTTATTTCCAGGTCTCCCCATATTTGCGAAAGCTGGGGGATCTCTACATCTTCAATGTCTATCAACAGCGGGTTAAGTCCCTGTCGGAGAGTTGCCGAAAGGGCATTGAATTTATTTTTTAACCTGATTCTGCTCTCTTTTGCTTCAACCAGTTTTCCTTTTATAGCTGCGCGCTCAAAATTCATTATTTTGCTGTCTCCATATGTTTTACTGTACTGTCCAGCTGCGTAAAAGCCTGGGTGTTCATTATTACGACCTCTTTAAGATCTTCGGCCAGGGTGCTGTATCTTTTTACAAGTTCAACGTTATTTTCGTACATCCGGCGCCATTCCATCATATCCTGTCGATATACTGCCAGGGTTTTTTGATTGTCTTTTATACTGCTCCAACAGAGCACCGCCAAAACGCCTGTAATTCCGAATGATGAAAAATTGGATATTATATCTACTAACGATGTTGCCGATGTTGCGTCCATTTTAACTCCTGTAAATTTTTGCTCCCGACATCAATGTCGGGAGCAAAAACTAAAAGATCTTTTAGTCTCTGCCGATTATTTTCCGTAAGAGGCCTGGGTCAAAATTCGGGCATGTTTTTGCAGAAAATTCGCAATGGCCGTGTATGTTTTCTGGTTTTAAATTCAATTTTTTAAGCAGGGATGCAAGCAGGTTGGGCAGAGCGTATAAAAGCTGTTCCGGTGTAAAAAGATGCTGGCCGATCAGGCAGATGCCGATGGAATCTTCATTATGACCACGGCAGTGTGCGCCGACTGTGTTGAGACTGCGGCCGGTTTGCACAATACCGTCCAGTTGATTTCTGTATGGTTTTCCGGGTTCCGGAATGCCGTTTGTGATGACAAAATGATATCCGCAGCCATTCCATCCCCGGGCTTTGTGCCAGGTGTCTATTATATTTTTATCGCCGAAATCTGATGCTGAGCAGTGGATTATGATTTTTTTGATGTCTGAAAGGGGGCGTATCATGACAGCTCCTATTTTAAGGCCAAAAAAAAGACCGGTTGCGTCATACATCTGACAATCAGTATGTGCAACCGGTCTTAATTTTTTGCCGGAGCCGTGTTTGAGCTAAACAACGGTAAGATAAATTGTGATATTACTTATTATTTAAAATAATATTTTTGTCAAGTGTTTTTTGAAAATTTGCAGTATGCTTAATATGACAGTGCTTCTACCCAAGCGTCTAAATTCTTTTCTGATATATCATCTGAATTATACCAGAATCCGTTTGCCCAGATCTCTATACATGCTTTCTCGAAAAGATGTAATTTTGATATTTTTTGCAGGATAATTTCTTTTTTAACCTCCCATTTGTTATCTACGTTGTCAAATTCTATTGAGCATTCGACTGACCCCTGCAGATGTTCGCCTGCCAGGACGGGGGTCAGCATAGTGGCATTAAAAATGTCTATCATCAGCTTTAGTTCATTTTCTGAGAACAGCCCTTTCATTCCAAAAAGTGTTTTTTTATACATATCAGGGAAGCTTTCAAGCGTGTATGTGGC
>Ga0190313_1000800_pt1 | contig 17832 bp, 9 predicted proteins | sample 4870071011_MG_FD_169989 | JGI IMG/M metagenome (GOLD analysis project Ga0190313, IMG submission 169989) | Hydrothermal vent sediment bacterial communities from Southern Trench, Guaymas Basin, Mexico - 4870-07-10-11_MG | ecosystem: Environmental > Aquatic > Marine > Hydrothermal vents > Sediment ...
CTTTTTGTACATTCACGCTGGTATCTATCTGTATGGTTGTGCTTCCGCTCTGCGTTCCATTAACTGCAGTTATCTCTACACTATCACCATTACTGTATGATAGCCCAAGTTCATCCAAATCAAAGCCGAATATTCCGTTTGCATCTGTTGTGGTCTGGAAGGTCTGACCGGAGGGTACATGCTTGAGAGTTACTGTAGCATTAATCATAGCATTTCCATTGGCATCCACAACCTTTCCGTATATTGCATGGTGGTCAAGCACGGGCATCTCAGGATCGCCAAGCAGATTTGCGTCGTATATCACCCACTTGTAAGCGCAGTAAGTACCCACATCGTAGTTGTAATAAACTGGACTAACGCTCTCTCTGGCTTTCTGCACGGCCCATCCGAGATTTATAAGGCCTTTCTGGAAGACATTCTCATACAAAGCGTTATCAATCTGACCGCTTAGCAATGTGGGATCTTCTGTGGTACCTATACCAAACCTGCTATTCATCATAGTTGCGACCATTCCACCATTTGGATTTATAATAAAGGCCTCTGCCAAACAATCGTAATCGCTCTCAAAATCGTGCCCATCCACATTGTAATCTCCCGGTGATATTGCCCACAGAAATGAAGTATCCGGGTGCTGTCCATCAAACGCACCAGAATAGCATGCTACGGTCGCGTGTATTGGATAAACTGTATTCTGTAAAGCCAACGCATCATCTTTGCTAAATTGGACACTATCGCTACCATCTATTATGTATTTATCTGTATCTCCATGTCCGCAGTGATTTACGAACAGATTACCCTGCTCTATATGCTGGGAGTATAGCGATACTGTAATATCAGGTGTATTGTGCGCTTCAAACATCTCATCCACTGTTATATACAATGGAAGATAATATTCTACGCCAGGCACAGAGTAATTGTTTCCATCGTTTTTCTTTATCACGCTCATATCTCCGAAGCTCTGTGTATCGTTTTCAGCGTGCAGCATAACAGTTGATGATCTTGAACTGTTTTCAAATGCGATTACTTTATTCACAAAGGTATTTGCCTGATCAACAGTATCAACGGGAGCCCGTCCCACCGCGACTTCACCCAACCAATCCGCTTCTTCAGGTATGCTGCCACCATCTCCCTCGCCATAGGTTCCATTTCCATTGCTATCCCAAGTACCATCAAGACCTGCAAAATACAGGTCATCTGGAAATTCTGTAGAATAAACATTAACTGTGGCGCCGAACATGCTTTGGGTAGTTACATTTGCATAAGTGGCACGATGGGGCAAAAATGGATTGCCATTTGCATCAGTTGTATCCCCACCCAGCAAAACATATTCTGTGCCGTGATTTAGATAATAGTCAATTATGCAGTTTCTTATTTTTTCCTGCGTATCCACGCCCTGATAATTCGTCTCTATATCCTCCAGAGTTATCAGCGTAGCGGTCAAACCTCGGCTGATTTTATGGTTTATAAGCTTCTGGAACGAGTTCGCCAAACTCTGTGGAGTTATTATTATATATCTGTATTCGGTCTGCTTTAGCTTTTTCACAGGATATGTACTTATAACTCCAGGATTGGCAACTTCCATCGCAACTTCTATGCGGTCTCTTTCAAGTCCACGGTATGTTTTTGGAATTTTCGCGTTTTCTAGAGTAACGGTTATTTTTATGTTCTTGTAGAAGTAAAGTTTTCCATCAACGAATTTTACAGGACATACATACGCCCTAAGTATTCTGAATCCTCTGAATATCCCGACATCATACATTACTGGCGCTTTAGGATAGGTACCAGTTTTTATGAACTCCACAGAATTCTTACTTTTTCCAATGGCTGATACTACTGTTAAATGAACTTTTTTTAGTGAGTAGTCAGCGGTCAGCCGTGTTCCCATACTTTTATCCCATGATAGGCTCTTCAAAGTTTTTCCGTACGGTAGTAGAAGATTCACCTTCTTAAATGGAAGAACTGTGTCCCTATACACTAGTTGTACTGTATCTTTCATATATATTCTTCCTGACTTCAGAGTGGGTGGTGTATCGAAGGTAACCGTATATGTAAAGAAACTTCTGTTCTTGGTGATATCGTTGGTAGAAGCGAGCACTGCGAAAGAACCCACTAAAACCATAAATACAGCAGCCACCACTATAGCCAGATGTCTAGTCATTTATAATCACCCAACACCGGTAATCATTTCCAAGTATATAGATTTTGGCATATATTTCTGTATAAACCCATTTAAGAGTCCATATGGAACAAATGTTTTAAATATCAAATGCATATTTAGGTCGCTATGCCCCGGTAGTGTAGCGGCCTATCATGCGGGCCTGTCGAGCCCGCGACCCGGGTTCAAATCCCGGCCGGGGCGCTGAATGAAAACTCTCTCGGAAGAAGGGGAGCGAAATCTGATCAGGGAAATTCTGAAAATTTTCAACGAGGATATCCACGATGATTGCGCCATTTTACCAAATTTGGATGGGGATTTGGTAATTACCACAGATTGCATTTCGGAGAAAGTGCACATTCCCAAAGGAGCTTCGTGGAAAAAAGTTGGAAGATTCTTCGGGGCGATAAATCTAAGCGATTTGGCGGCGATGGGCGCAATTCCCAAATTTTTTCTGAGCGGGGGAGTTTTACCCACAAATTTTCAAAAGGAAAATCTTATCGAATTTTTTACCGGGCTTAAAGAAATGCTTGATGAATTTTCCGTGGGGTATGTTGGCGGAGATCTAAAAGAAGGAAATTCTTTTTCCTTCTGCGGGGTATGTATTGGCCTCCTTCCGCATGGCAAAGGTATGCTCCGCGATGGATGGGAAGAAGGAGATGTTGTTGGCATAACGGGAAATCTGGGAAAGGCGGCCTCTGGATACATTCTTTATAAAGAGGGAATGGATGATGGCTCTCTCCTGCTTGATGTATTTCCCCGCGTTAGAGAGGGAATAGCTTTGAGGGAATTTGGTGTGGAAAAGTGCATGGATTTATCGGACGGAGTGTATGCTTCTGCTCTTCAATTAATGGAGATAAACGATATCGGGTTTGAGTTTTATCTAAATGATGATATACTTCATCCCATTGCCTTAGAAATTCATAGGGAATTCGGTATTGATAAGGAATTTTTGGCATTTGGCTATGGAGGAGATTACGAACTAATGTTCGCTGTGGAGGAAGAGGAATGGAAATCGCTGGAAAATAAAATGGCGGAGAGAGGAATACAGATAAAAAAGATAGGAAAGGTTATAAGAGATGGATTGTATGTGGTGATCGATGGTGTTCGGAAAGAAGCGAAATATGAGGGATACGAGCATTTCAGGTAAAGAGGCTAGATTCTGGCGCAAGGAGGGAGAGAAAGTTAGATGTCTTCTCTGCCCGCATAACTGTTTGCTAGATGAAGGGCAGAGAGGAATATGCAGAGTTCGGAGAAATGTGAATGGAGTTTTAATAACGGAAAATTACGGTTTCGTATCTTCTATATCTCCAGACCCTATAGAAAAGAAACCTCTTTTTCACTTTCATCCATCGGAAATAGCACTATCTTTTGGAACTGTAGGATGCAATCTAAGATGCAAGCACTGCCAGAACTGGGAAATAAGTCAGGTGGGGGTGGGAGAATTCCCATCGTTTTACTCCACATATTATACACCTCAAGAAATTGTGGATTTTGTGGTTTTCCGTGGATACAGAATAGTGGCCTGGACATACAACGAGCCTATAATATGGTTTGAGTTTGTTGTGGATACATCTAAATTGTTGAAAGAGATGGGCATTAAGGTTGTTTATGTTACCAACGGTTTTGCAAGCGAAGATGCTTGGAGGGAGATGGTAAAATACGCTGATGCAATGAACATTGATGTTAAAGCGATGAGCGAGGAATTTTACAGGAAAATAACTCTTGGCTCTTTAAAACCAGTTTTGAGAAATGTGGAGATTGCCAAGGAAATGAACAAGCATGTGGAACTAACATATCTCATAATACCAGATCTCAACGATTCTGAAGATGATTTGAGAAAATTTGCCCGTTGGGTTAAAAACCTTGATGATAGCATTCCCGTGCATTTCAGCAGATTTTTCCCCCACTACAACATGAGGCATAAGCCGCCCACACCCATAGAAACGATGTATCGCGCATATAACATAGCGAAAGAGGAGGGCCTTAAATATGTGTATCTGGGAAATGTATGGCATGAGAAATACGAAAGCACTTATTGCCCGAAGTGCCACTCATTGCTAATAAGAAGAACATATTATGATGTGGAATTTGTGAATCTGGATAGAGAGAAAGGAGTTTGCAAAAAATGCGGTGAAAAGATAGAGGTGATTTTAAAATGATGCTATCCCTATGCTATATATGTGGAAAACCTGCAATGTATTCCTGCAAAATGTGCGGGCGTCCGGTTTGTGAGGAACACTATGTCCCTTCAGTAGGTCTCTGTATTAAATGTTTCAAACGCTCTTCAAAGCAAGGATTATATTTCTGAGTTTTCTCTCAATATCTTTAGATTCCTCAACAACCGTGCCAGTAACTATTATATCCGCTCCGGCCTTGGCAATTTTACGGGCGCTTTCTCCATCTCTTATTCCCCCTCCAACAATAAGGGGAATATCTATGTTTTTCTTTACTTCAGAAATCATTCTTTCTGGTACAGGTTGAGGGGCACCGCTCCCCGCTTCCAAGTAAACCAATTTCATACCAAGATACTGCGCGGCGAGAGAATATTTCACTGCTGTGAGGTAATCATCCCTTCTTATCAGTTTTGCTTTGCCCACCTTGCCCACGGTCATTCCCGGTTCAACCACAATGTATCCCATGGAGATAGGTTCCAGCCCCAGTTTTTTAACATATATCGCACCTTCCACCTGCTCCTCTATCAAAAATTTACGAAGAGTTGAGTTCAGAAAACTCATAAAAAATATGGCATCCGCCTTCCCGCTTAGATATGCGGCACCGCTCGGAAATATAATAACGGGAACGGAAACATTCTCCTTTATTCTCTTTATGGTCTCATCCACGAGTTCTTTCGTCAAACCTGTGGAGCCGCCAACCATTATTCCGTCCGTGCCGCACTTTTCTGCAATACCGGCTATGATTCCAGCATCTTCGGGAGATTGCTTATCCGGGTCTATTAGCGTGAGATGAACTTTACCACGGGATACAAGATCCACAAGATATGAGTAAACACCCATACATGCGGAGAAAATCAGCGCATATAATAAATTAGCGGTCGTTATTGGTCTGATATTCTGCGCATGCATATTCCTAAGTTTCGCAATAAAATCCACTCTACTATTTTCTTCACTCAAACTCCTTTATTTAAATCCAATATGTATATTAAAAAATAAAAAAATAAGTTTATGTTTTGTGTTTTCTATTCTTTAAGATCAAATTTATTCTCGTTCATCTCTGATACTGGCTCTATCTCGGATACAGGCTCTGCTTTTTCTTTCAAATTAAAATTAGTTTTCTTATGTCTCCAAAGATAGATATCAATTATTATCAGCACTATTAATGCAATAAACAATGCCATCAGAAGATACTCATATAAATGACTTTCTGGCGCATTCACAAATAGTGTATATCCCTGAGTTACAGTAGATGTGCCGTTGGAATCTATGGCCTCAAAATAGTAGGTATGGGGTCCCTGACTCAGAGAGCATTTGTACATATATATCAATCCCTCTGTAGCATTTGTTCCTCCTATGGGCATCATCTCATATTTTTTGCCATCTATTACTATATAGACATGTGAGGGATCATCGCCATCTATGTCAACATATGTTACAGTAAATATATAAATCATTTCAGAGTTGCCGTTTTCTGGAGATACCTGGATACTCGTTATCACAGGAGCATCATTCACATTCTCCACAGTTATTGTGAATTTCTGCTCTGCGTAGCCTCCATGCCCGTCACTTACCCTCACTATTACTTCATGAGTTCCTACATCATCGTTCGTCGGTATCCATGTAATCGTCCCTGTCTTACTGTCTATCGTCATACCAGCCGGCGCCTCAATCAACATGTATGTTAAATCATCACCATCCGGATCTGTCGCAATAACCGTGTAGCTGTATTCCTCATCCTCCACCGCCTCCGTTACCGGCGTGCTCGTTATCACTGGCGCACGGTTACCTATAGCCAACTGAATTGTTGTAGAACTTTTTATCATAGCTCCCTCTGAGAAGGTTTGATTATCCAATGTAGCCACTATTGTCACAGGCACGGAATAAGTTATACCTGTAGATGTTTGAATATATTCATTTACCACAAAGGGCTTCGTTAAACCAAGTATGTTAGTGGTATCGGAATCAACGAGGGCATTTGATGAATTATATACACTAACACTTACGTTGCTCAGTGGATTTCCATCCCTATCAACTATCGAAACTGTGAGATACCAGTTCACAGATAGAGTGGATGTATCCTTCACAATTACTGAATCTTCATTGAAGTTCGTATTAAGAAGCCAGCCAACGCTGCTATCCATTAGGTATATATCGTTCCTCTGATTTGATAGTGTTGAATTTATCATCTTAAATTCACTGGATTCTATAGCCTTTATACCTATTTCATTTGATTGTAGAGTTATGCTTTCCATAACCAATCCCACTACAGAGTTCAAAAGTATGCCAACCCTATTTCCTTCAATATCAAGAGTTTCCATGCTCATAGTTGAACGATAGAGCATTATTCCAAAGTATGTATTATTCAAGATTTTAGTGTTTTCAATTATTGGAGTGGAATCATAGACACTTATGCCACCATACCAAGCTTTGGTTATTGTAGAACCGGATATGTGAACATCGCTTGATCTTATCTTCATCGTGTAAAGATACTCAACAACAGTCCCGTACATATCCATGGTTCCATTTACTATGAATTTATATGCGTTCTCACTTAGAGAGGTTATGTACGAGTCCTCAATTATTAGTTCTCCACCAGAATCTACATATATTCCAAACTGGTTTGTCCTCTCTGACCTTATGAACAATCCAATTGGTGAATGGTCTGGATACTCCCCATTTAGGCCTTTTATTTGCATGTTTCCGCCATCTCTGACATATATATTCCCTCTGATATACACCGGGTTGGATGTTACTTTTGCATCTGCAGTAACATACCAGTTAACAAGTGAATTGGAATCCGAGTAAATCCCATATCTTATGTTGTAAGATATATCGTTGTTTATCAATGTTAGCTGTGTGCTTTCAACCCAGATTCCTCCAGTATAATCATGATCTGCGGCTCCGAGGTTGTACACTATCTCATTGTCCTTCACAGTTACAGTTGATCCAGAAGCCTTAACTCCCAGATAGTTATGGGATATAAGGTTTGAATCAATAGTTATGTTATAACTATTGTATATATCAACACCATCATAGTAGTTATAAGTTATGGTATTCTTGGAAACGCTGGAGTTCCAAGAGGCATCAAATCTTATTCCATAGTTCTCGTTTGTCTGAATTGTGTTTGAGTAAATCTGTATCAAATCTCCATCGGAGATATAGATACCATTTTGATTATCGTTCACTGTATTCTCATATATATCAATATCGTCGCTGGAGCTTATATATATCCCATAATTGTCATTGTAGCTTATATCATTATTGTACACATTCATATAATCTGAGCTGTATATCCTTATCCCACTGTCGGAATTGTAATCTATCTCATTATTCCAGATGTTCACATAGCTTGAGCTTTCAACACGAATGCCCACATTGTTGGAGTAATACTGACTCTGCGTTGCATTAATGTTACTAGCATAAGCAATCAAAAGTCCATTAACTTCGTTATCTTCAAATATGTCATTTTTGACAATCACATGGGAGCCAGTATAAAGATGTAGGCCATTGTTGCCGTTGCCTTCAAACTGACTATCTTGAATGGTAAGTCCAGTGGCATTGTACACATAAAATCCATCTTTACCATTTGAATTTGCCATTATATTTATAATCTCACCAGTAACACCCCCGCTATTTCCGGAAAGATACGCACCATGATTGTTGTTTGAGTCAAAGAAGCTGTTTGTTACTTTCATTGTTATTCTACTACCAATCACTGCAGTACCATTATATCCATTTCCACTTATATTTGTATCCCAGATGTTCATTTGAACATCACCAGAAGAATAAATATAAACTCCGTTTCTTCCATTTGATGTTATGTTGTTGTTCAGCGCGATCCTCACGAAATCCTCTGAGTACACATATAGGCCTTCATATCCATTGGAAGTTATGATATTTTTCTGTCCTGTTAATGTAATGTTTATTGGTCCTGGCGAATAGCACTCGATACCTCTCTCTTGGTTACCATATATTTCATTGCCATACACAGATTCGGATGAAAGATTAACCGATTCCAAGCCATAAACATATATACCATCCCATCCGTTTTCATATATTTCATTGTCAATTATTGTTTCATGGGAGTATCTACCAACCCATGATATTCCATGATAACCATTTCCATATATTTGATTTCCTTTTACGATTGGGTTTGAATATCCTACATAGACTCCAGAGTAGTCATTTGACGATATAGTGTTATTAAATATCCTTTGATTGGACATATCCACATAGTGGAATATCTCTGTAGAGTTATTGTATGCGAGTACTGCCCTTGGTCCATACCACACTCCACCATAATAATCCATATAATAATACTTTGCACCATCTCCTATCATTGGATGTATGTTCAGTAGCATATCGTCTGAGATTTCATCTCCATTTCCCTTTACTGTAAATAGCAAATCTGAGCTATAATACCTGGCTCTCATCCATTGTTGGAACCAAGAGTACCATCCGTTATAATATGCATCTGATGCCATGTATGGGCTGGAAATAAACAGATTTCCACCATGATTTAGGAATTCCTGAATGCTGTCCCTTTCGGCGGATGAAAGTGTTGACCAAGAGTTTCCCGTGAACCATATCACTGTGCCATTTTCCTCAAGGGTTTTGTTTGATGGGACTCCCTGCTTGCTCACATCCCAGTAATTTCTCTTTGATGAATCGTAACCAATAGCATCAAGAGAGGCATTATAGTAAGATTCGTAGCCGGCGCCATCGTCATCGTCAACCAACAGAACTTTGTCCGGATTTCCAAACCATGCCATTATATTCTTCATCAGCGTGTTTCTGTTTTCGGCACCATTTATGCTTTCAAATCCAAAGGAAAGGTATGTGAGGTTGTAATCTCCACGATAAGAAATCCCTGCACCGAGATCTGAACTTGACAACAAGTCAATTCCATAACCATTATTGTATAAAGTGTTGTTCGTTATCGTAGCGTTCCCATCTCCGAATATCACTATGCCAACGAGAAGGTTGTTGTAAATCATATTTCTATCAATAACTAATGTTGCATCTGCCGTTCCATAAGCAATGGTTACTCCTTGGTAGCTATTGTTTAGAGTATTATTTCTTATTATCAAATGTTGCGGATTATACACCCTTACATCAAAGTAATGCCTTCCAGAAATATAAGAGGTAAAGTACACTTTATTTCTAATAAAAGTATCTGAGGTTGTATTCATTAAAACATTAATATTCCAACCATTGGCATCACCATTCCCTGAGTCATAGAATGTATTACCATAGATGTATGCGGATGAGAACTGAGAATAAATCCCCGTCTTCTCATTTTTGGCAATTGTTGAGTTAAGTATGTTTGGAGATGATTTATAAATGACTATTCCCACAAAGTTATGGGTTATGGTGGCATTGTTCAGTAAGGCATCATCGCTTCTTAACCATAATCCAAGATGCTTGTATTCATCACTCCAATTGTTCCAGCCAACATAATGTATCTCGCTATTATACACCTCAAACTTTGCACCCTGATCAATCCAGAACTCGTAGTTCACATCCCTGTTCCTCGTTATATTGGATGGTGTTGTACCGAGATTTTGCACAACCATATGGCCTGTGGGTGTAACCTCAATATGATACTGCCCATCGTATGTGGAATCTATCTTCCAAGTTGTTCCATTGAGATATAATGTGCCATCCACAGTCACATTGTGAGTTATTATAGTATGAGATGCATTAACGGCTTCCATAATTCCATCCACTTTAACATCCCAAACCTGAGCTGTAAGGTTGCCCCACGAGAGCTTTCCTTTGTTGAATATAGTAACATTTCCATTCATATATATGTCATTATTCCATGCATAACCCAACGAGTAAACTTCCCAATCCGCCTTTGAAGTAGCATCTGTATAAAGTCCATATACCCCGTTATCTGAAATCGTATTGTTATACAATTTTGCTACACTACCGCTCATAAGGATAATCCCATAACCATTTCTGGAATTCATATCCCTTACCCTAACATCATCAATGGCAATGCCATCCGTGGGTATAGGAAAATTTCCACAAAAGTAGAATCTAATATAGAAATCGCCCGATGCTGAAATTCCTACATTCTGTGCCTCTTGATATAGATTTATATACTTGTGACTAAAATCTGAGGAAGATACATGGAGTGGAAAATCATAGACCCTGTACCAGGTGATTCCATCATTGCTGATATCAACCCAACAAGGATCTTCATTAGAAAACACACGGTAATAGAAATCAAGCCATGGATTATTAGTACCGGAGAGATCCAAATGGAGTATCAGCCATGCCTCAGTATAACTACCACTAGAGGAACTATCAAGCAAAGCACTGTATGTCCCATTATGGCTATACGAAGAAGATACTCTAACTCTTCCATACAAGTTACTGGCTCCCCAACTCCAGTACCTCGTATCAAAAGTTCCACTTTCAAATCCATCAAAGAAAATTTCCCTAATTCCTTTACTTACTCCTTCTCTATTTTTGATAATTATATTGTTTTTTATAACTAAATTGGACATATACCCCATGATACCAGAGAATTTGTTATAAGCGATAAGGTTGTTTTCTATGTATCCGACCGTGTTAGCAAGTCCATAGCTATTATTTTCGGCAAAAAAGATTGTGCCATTTCCATTCGAAGATATGTTATTGGTATACATATTCAAACTCAGATCTGCGTATGCTATAGCGTCAGTTCCATAAGCTCCGGAATATATCCCCAATCCATTATAAGTGTTGTTTGCAATGTTGTTACTCTGAACACTAAATGTTCCATTTGCCCATGTTCTGTTTTCCGAGTTTTGATCAGTAAAAACATATATTATTGTGCCGTTACTGTTTTCATACGCAGCATTATTTTCAATATTGCAATTTAAATCAATAGCTGCTAGGCCACGACCTGCACTTGTTTGATAGCTATCTCCAACAATTTCGAATCCGTATTCATTGTTATATGCAATGTTATTCTTAAAATCTACAGATGCGATCATTTTAGAAGTGCCGTTGTCTGTAGGAGCCTCTAATTCAACATATATTCCCCACCTGTTATTGTATACTGTATTATTCTCAAATGTAATATCTCCAAACCACCTAGTAATATTTAAAGCGGTACTTGAGTAAGCCCATGGCCAGAAAATTATTCCATCCCATATATTGTCGTGTACAACATTTCCACTCACATCAACATAGTAATGGGCAGTTGCGTTTCTTCCATTAGAGTAGGCATCGGAATACACTACAATTCCTTCATTGGATTGATAGATAGTATTATTTCCTATAGCTATATGTGCTACCATAGAACTGTTCTTATTCTGCGCATCCAGTACAGGAGCTATGAACATTCCTATACCTGAAGATTGATTAACCACATTACTGGTTACATTGAGATACATGGTCCAACTTGTATCTTTGACATAAGGCTCTATATCTATACCATTATCCCCAGAGTTTGTTATTGTACTCTTAATTATATTAAGTTCCCATACATAACCAGTAACATAGATGCCATATGAAGAAGTATTAGATACGGAAACATTATAAATATAAGACGAGGTTTTTCCTCCGGAGAAGTAGTTTACAGTCAATCCTACTTTTGGATAATCTATAGTTGCGTTCTGGATATATAGAAATCTTCCACCTGATGTATCATTTACTACTATGCCTTTCCAGAATCCCGCTGTTGTGGCTGTGGAATTGGTGAAAATGATGGGCGAGTCTTCAGTTCCATTTGCCTTTAATAATCCATCCACATAGAGACCTGTGCTCTTATTGAAAAGCACCATGGTTCCCGGCAAAATGGTAAGTGTAACACCCGGATCAACCGTCACATTGCCACTTACATATACCACCCCACTCCATGTGGTATCCGTTGTTATATGCCCAGAAACACCTCTCAAATAATTGTTTTCTGAAGTTTCAGTGATAAGAGGACGATTAATAATCTTATTAGACCCTATAAGGTCTTCAAGTTTTGGAGGTTTAGGTGCTTTGATATGGAGTTCTGGATACCTAACTTTCATATTGGACATTCTTGGCTTAGAATTTTCATAAGAGATGCCTGGTCTAACAACATCCATTCTAGGCATTCCAGGCATTCTAGGGCCCATATTATCTTCACTCGAGATATTAACAAACCCTCCATCTTCACTATCATAAGTGCTCATATTCTCAGTGCAATTCCAAACATCGTTCTCCGACTCAGATATTAATTCCTCAACCCCAACAGTATGTTTTGTTTTCTCTCCAAAATTCTGTTCCATTTTACCTACAGTTGCTAGGCCTGCAAAGGAAGTTCCTAATAGTACAACTATTATTATCATAGCCCACATTTTTTTACCCACACACATTTGAATCACCTTCTATAACCTCAATCTCCTTAAAATATATAAATTTTTCTCTTTTTTTCACATCTTCGTGTAACGCTTGTAATAGATGCGAAGATTCTCCTGATATATATGCATCCTCGCTGTACCTCCCTTCACAGAAGATCTCTCAAAGTGAATACTTAAAGATTTGACACAAGAAGTAACACATTATACTCCCTAAATAACGATACCGATTTTACCATCAAAATTTATATTTACCCATTTCTCAATTATCCTCCTATGCCGAGGATAGGAGTTATAGGAGGTTCGGGTGTATATGGAATATTTGAGCCGATTGAATATTTGAAAGTCCACACGCCTTACGGGGCGCCCAGTGATGATGTGCAGATAGGAAAACTCGGAGATATTGAGATTGCTTTCATACCCCGTCATGGAAGAGGACACAGAATACCGCCGCATCGTGTAAACTACCGTGCAAACATATACGCGCTGAAATCATTAGGCGTAGAGAGGGTCGTGGGCGTTAGCGCTGTTGGCTCTCTTCGCGAGGATTATCGCCCCGGAGATATAGTTATCGTTGACCAGTACATAGATTTCACGAAGAAAAGGGAGTACACTTTCTACGAAGGTCCGAAGGTCGTGCATATATCCACGGCGGACCCGTTCTGCCCTGAACTCAGGGAGATATTTATAAATGTTTGCAGAGAATTGGATATAGAATGCAAAGAAACGGGAACATATATATGTATAGAGGGACCGAGATTTTCAACGAGGGCGGAATCAAAAATGTTCAGGCAGTTCGCCGACATAATAGGTATGACTTTAGTTCCTGAAGTTCAGCTGGCTAGGGAAATGGAAATGTGCTATGTCACCATAGCCACAATAACAGATTACGATGTATGGGCAGAAAAACCGGTGAGCACGGAAGAAGTGTTGAGAGTTATGAAGGAAAATGAGGAAAAGGTCAAAAAGGTATTGAAGGCAGGAATACCCAGAATACCGAAAGAGAGAAATTGCCCGTGCAAGGATGCCCTCAAAGGCGCGGTAATTTGAAAATTTTCCCCAATTTCATTTCTTCAATTGCTTTAGCGAACGGTTTTGAGATTATTAGTACATCTTCTTTTCTGAGACGATAGTTTCTCTCAGGTGAGGCGAAGGCCCTGGGAAAATCCTGCAAGACATATAACAGGACGGTTTCCTCCTCCTTCTCTTCCTCCTCTTGTATGGCTTCCTCTGTGTATTCCTCTTCCTTTTCCTCTACCTCTTCAATCACCTCTTTTTCTTCCTTAGAAATCTCAGCAACCTCAACATCTCTTTCAAATTTTTCTTCCGCTATTATTTCGCCCATAACGGTATTTTTGAATATTGAAATTAAATCTTTGAAATCCATATAGAGTTTTTTCTCTTCGGGGGTAAGATTGCTCAAATCCTCATCCCCGGCCCACGCCATCGTGAAAATTTTCTTTATTCGCATATTGACTAGAGTTTCCAGCTGATTCTTGCATTTTTTGAGTATTGAAAGAGTATACATCCACTCATCTTCTCTGCCCTCCTCCAGATAACCCATCATCTCCCTGTGTATCTTTTCAAGTGCTTTTTTTGCTATCTGATAGAAGTTTGCCTTCAATTTCTCTATCTTTAAGTTGTTTCTCTCGGCGTGAACAACCTCCGAAATCTGCGTTGGGAAATTTTCAACATCCGTATCCTCGTCCATCCTGCAACCTAACCGCAAAATGGTATTTTAATATTGTGCATGCAAATCTCCAATATGTCCGAAAATTATTTATAACTCTCGCCTATTTATGTAACTGAGCCGCGGTAGCTCAGCTAGGGAGAGCGTGCGGCTGAAGACCGCAAGGTCGCCGGTTCGATTCCGGCCCGCGGCATTTGAAAGCAGTTTTTAATGAAAGAATGTTAATTCACGAGAAAGAAGGTATTGGAGTAGTTGCCGATATACATCTCGGTATTGAGAAGGAGTTGAGGGAGAAGGGAATAACTGTTGGCGATAAAACCAAGGAGTTGGCGAATAAACTGTGTGATTTGGGAAAAGAGCACGGGTTGAAAAAACTGATAATTTTGGGAGATCTGAAGCATAAGATATACGCGATTACAAGAGATGTTGAAATATTTTTTGAAATAGTCAATAAATGCTTTGAGGATATAGTTCTAGTTCCGGGAAATCACGATGCCCCTCTGGATGAAATGAAAAAATTTTGCAGAGTGGAAAGTTCTCGAGGTATAAGGGTTGGTGAGGTTTTTCTGTGGCACGGTCATACCTGGCCTTCTGAGGAATTTGCCAAAAGTAAAATGGCTTGCTGTGGACATGCACATCCAGAAATTGAAATTCCTTCCGTCGGCTTTTTGAAAAGAGAACCCTGCTGGCTTGTGTGCGAATTGGATGATTCTTTGCGTGATATTTACGAAAATTTGCCTGAAAAAATCATAATTATGCCTTCGTTTAATCCTCTTACCGGGTATCCCGTAAGCGAAATAAAGGAGATAGATTCACCCGTGTTTCGCTATCTGAAAAGTTGTCGGGCGATACTGCTGAATGGGACCGAAATAAAGATAGATTGAGAAAACCTTAAATACTCTGTTTTAATAATACTTTTTACATTGAGCGAAAAAGAACTGCGAAAGTTAATCATAGATGCTATTCGTAGTTTGGGTGCTAGAGTGGAGGAGGTAGAGGATGAAAGTTACATAATCGTGGAAAAAGAAGGGGAGAGATACATCTCTCTGATAACTCCCGTTTTGAATATTGAAAGGCTCAAGACTTTTCATGTCGCCACGAGAAATCTCTCCGGTTACAAAAGGGAAATAATTGTTTACGGCGAAATTAAGGAAAATGCCGATGAAAAGGCAAAACTCTACGGAATAGATATAACAACCCCTAGGGAACTCTACAGCTTTATAGGAAAATATGTGATAAACAAAATTCTAAGCGGAGAAAATATATCCATGGAGGAGGGTAAAGAAGAGATAAAATTGGAGGAATTAGATGTTGAAGCGGAGTGGGAGGAAGAAGGGGAGGAAGAGGAAGTTGTGGATGGAATACCCATTTTTCTTGAAGAAATAGATGAAGGGGAGGAGGGAGAGTTATATCCTATAATAAAGCCATCTCTGCTTAATAAAATTGATGTTGCCAATCATTTGCTTGAAAACGGTATAATTTATGCTGAGGTACCCAAGGAAAGTATAAAACTGGAACTTGTACCTTACTATATATTCACTTACACAGCAAAAATTTATGTTGAAAATGAAGAAACGGTAAAAACACAGCAGGGACTTGTTTGTATAAATTCCATTAGCGGTGATGGCCATATCTTGAAAGAAGGTCTTCTAACGGTAAATTCCCTGCCAGATGTTGATAAAAGATACAGCGCGAAGATAGATGATATTACTGCCATGGAATTTGCCAGAGAAATAGTAAAAAAAGAATACACCATGGAAAAGGAAATAACTAGGGAAATGGGGAGCGTAACGGTTTTTGAAAAAGTCAAGATGTATCCCAAAAGGATAGATTTAAAACTTGAAAATATATTTTACTATCCGATCTGGAGGGTTGAGATGATCGGAAGAGAAATAATTGTGGATGGGGTAAGCAAAAAAATAATTAAAAGTTCTTAATAATAAAGCATTTCTTTCTCCATATCCTTCAGATATTTTACCGAACGCTTTACATCAACGAAAAGGCGATAGCATCTTTCTATGTCCTCTGTAGATATCTCTCCCCTTTCCTTTGCTATTTCCCAGGCAGGCGCAAGCAATTGTATTGCGTACCTCAACGAAGTTTCTTTGGCTATTTTCACAAGTTTTTCCAGAGAATCTTCGCTGAGTTTCACGCCTTCCTTCGCTGCACGAACCTTTATTATTTCTCTTATATCTTTTTCTTCGTACTTCTTTGTTGTTATAACTAACAATCTATCAAGGAGGTCTATGGGCATACCGTGAGGGGATTTTACATCTGTACCTCTTATTGTTGTTATTCCCCTATTTGTGGCGAAGATAACTATTGGGCTAAGATCCTGCTCGATCGCCTTATTCAGAAATGCAAATGTCTCAATGTCAAGCATTGAACACTCATCTATGAATAACACACCGGGTATCAGTTCAGCCATACCTTCTTCAACCCATTTTCTAACCTGTGCATCTACGCGATTCCTTACTTCTTCCGAAATCTCTTTTCTCTCCGGTGCTCCGAAAAGTATTGAAGTTAGCGAAATTCCCGATTTGGAGTGCATAACATCTATATCATGAAGGGTCATTGTGTAGACGAATTCCTTCTCTTTGAGAACGCTTCCCGAAGGAATCTCAACAATTTTTTCACCACTCAAATCGTAAGAGGATTTTTCCGCTTTTCCGACCTTTATTAATCTTTGGCCCTCTATATCTATCTGTATTACATCTCCTACCTCAATTCCCTGCTGCACTAATTGTATGGCGAAATTCTGGTCCATCCTCAGTTTCTTCTTCTCGTCTTTTGTGGCGAGTTTTATGGTGGCACCACTCGGAATCTTCTGATAAGGATTGAAGGGATGCTGTGTCCAATCAACGCTCATTTCTTCAACCTTGCCCTCGTAAATTTTTCTGATATCGTGTATTCTCACACCAATCGCTCTTCTTAACGCTTGAGTTAAAAATTCAGTTTTCTTTACTTCTGCGCTGAATATCTCGCTTCCCGCTATATGAACGAATGGCACATCCTCGCCCAGTTCCTTCGCTATCCCTATTGCCAGAGCGGTTTTACCGCTACCCGGTGGGCCTGCAATTAGTATTGCGTTTCCGGCGAATTTTCCCTCTTTTATCATCCTCACGACAATGCCCGCCGCTTCCCTCGCTTCCTCCTGACCTACCATCCCGTCCTTCTTCCACACGGCCCTGAGATTGCTATCTAATCCTAAGCCGGATATATGGGCGTGCGCCGAAATCCTTTCCCACTCCATTTTTCATCACCTCCCTAAAAGGTGAATTTGGATTGGATTATAAATTTTTAAGTCCCAAATAAGCAAAATAAATACGGAAATATCCTTATATATTTTCTTTCGATATCCCCTCGGAGGTGAAAAAATGCCCGAGATGGTGTATCCGAAACTGTTCATCCCAGGCCCAACCGAGGTAAGCGATGAAGTTCGTTTAGCGCAAGCGAATAGAGTGATAGGTCACCGCACAAAGG
>Ga0190313_1000801_pt1 | contig 17811 bp, 12 predicted proteins | sample 4870071011_MG_FD_169989 | JGI IMG/M metagenome (GOLD analysis project Ga0190313, IMG submission 169989) | Hydrothermal vent sediment bacterial communities from Southern Trench, Guaymas Basin, Mexico - 4870-07-10-11_MG | ecosystem: Environmental > Aquatic > Marine > Hydrothermal vents > Sediment ...
CTATTGACAATATGGCTATAGGTATTCCTATGGCTACTCCTACTAGAGGCCCAAGAATGATTGTTAGAATCACTAAGAAAGCGAAAATAAGTACTGTCAACCCAAGAGTATTTATGCCCTTAAGCTCTAAGATTAGGAGCTCAAGTATCCCTGTTTCCTCCATGATGACTGCTAAGGATAGGCTTCCACCAAGAGCTAGGAGTATGTCCCACCTAATTCTGAGGAGATCTTCTCTCCTAAAGACGTCTGTGATAAGTAGAACGAATCCCGCTATCAAGGAGAACGCAACGAACTGCATGTAGTGCGTGAGACCTATTATGTAAAGATAGGAATATACTATCCACCCAGCAACGGTACCTATGAATACTGAAAATGTTATTTTTTCCTCTCTAGTCCAGGGGCCCAGACCCATCAGATGCATACCGAACAGCATATGAGTATTGCTATCAAAAGATACGTAGCCCCTCTTAAGATCCTCCTTTATTGGGAAGAATATAAGGATTACTGCATCTAGGAGTAAAACCATTGTGAATGTCAGTGGCACAGCAATAATCATCCATTCCAGAAACCCTATGCCTATACCAACATACCTATACGCAATCGACGCGACTAGGGCGTTTGCTGGATTACCAACAATTGTTGATGCTCCACCAAAGATAGAAGCGATCATCGTGGATAATGTTAGTCCTCTCGCATAATATGACCCCTCCCTAGCATTCATTGTTTTCAGTACCGTGGCTATTATAGGTAACATCACGAGCATGCTCCCTAGAGAGCTCATCCACATGCTCAAGAAATATGCTATTATCGAGAGGTAAACCAATACCTTAGAGGGCGAATCCGCTCTGCTCAGAACAATGTATGTTATCCTTTCGGCCAACCCAGTTTTGTGCATTGAGAAAGCCAGGATTAAAGCCCCAAATATAAGCGCTACGGATGGATCCCAAAAGACCGATAGAACATCATAGGCAGGTAAATTCACCACCATTATCCCTAGGATGGGTATTAGCAAAGCTACGAGAAGAGGCGACGTTGCCGTTAGGGCCCAAATAACCACAATGATCATGAAAACAAGAAAAGCGTAGATACTGTTAACTCTTATTGTTCTATATGCATAAACGAAATCATTCTCGACATGATAAATCATATCTTCTTCAGCGCCATCTGGCCCTACCAGTTTTGCCTCCAAATCACCGAAGCTACTTATAGGCGTGCTGTCCACATAGAGATACGCATAGACCCAGAACTTATTTCCTGGTCTTCTCTCATAGCTACTAAGGCCTGTAACTACGAGAGTTATGTTCATCCCATTTCTGACAATTGTTGAGCTGTTCGCGATAGGTATCCCATCCCAGTTACCTAGATATGTCTTAAGTCTTGTCTCTAAAACTTGTGTATCGACATGAACCCTAATAACTATTCTGTATTCGCCGGGCTTATGGTCGCTTACTCCTACCAAAGAGAATAAAACTATTCCAAACAAAACTAGGATACAAGCGCCTAATATTTGGCTCTTCCTCATCTAATCTGCACCAAATCATCTTCGAGAAAAGTAAGCTATTACAACAGCAATAATAAGAAATAGCAAAATAGCTATAAAAACTGTTGGGAGTTGCCCCCCATTTGCTTCCCCCTCCACCACAATTGGAAGAACGTAGGAGGCATTCTTATAATATTGTTTCATAACCCTAATAATAACCGTATGGTTTCCGGCTGATGATAGTTTCCAAGAGTACTCATATATGCCTTGGCTATCCGTTCTGCCAATTCCGACAATCTCCCCATCGATAAATATTCTTACCTCCGCAAAGCTTATTGGGGAACCATCGTTATCCAACACTTGGACAAGCAGAATGATAGACGCTCCAACGACCATTTTCCCTATGGTCGAAACTCGGATAATCATTTGTTCTTCAATAACATTCATCGCCGCCTTGTATGTTGTCGGTTCGTAATAGTCGTTACCATCAAAGGATAAAACAATGTCATACTCACCAACAACTATTTGCGATATTCCTACTGTGGGCACCTGAAAATGCAGATAGCCATTCTCATCAGAGATGTTTTGGAACTTCAAAATCGTGCTACCAACAAAAACTATGAGCGTTACTGAGGCATTGGAAATTGGTTCATCATCATCGGTGAGGATTCGTGCCGATATGGACGCATTATCTGAATACTCCACCGTGATGTTTTGATCCAGAAGAACAATCTTCGTTAGTTCTTTATCAACAATAAGTTCCGCTGTAGCCACCAAGTCGTATCCTTCATAGTTGCAAGTAGCTTTGACCTGGTATGTCCCAGGAGGCACATCTATTCTGGGTACAGTCATAGTAGCTATTCCGCTGGCATTTGTTCTTGCTGAGCCTAGGCGCACTACTTGGTCAGTAGTATTAAGATAGACGTCAATGTATACCCCCTCCACAGGCACACCACTGGAATCATTAAGTCTTATATCAAATTTTACTGGATCAGAGAATCTGGTCTCGTAGGATTTTCTTATGAATTCAAGTGTAGGTTTGGTTTGCTTTCCAGCCGGCATATTGTTCACTATTGCTGTCATCAGCAATAATAGGAGTATTATTGCTCGTCGCATCATTATTACTAACCGAATGGGCAACCATAGAAAAATAGAAAAATAGAGCAAAATAAACGAAAAATATATCCATAAAGAGAAAAAGCTCCCTATCTCATAGTCTACCGTCAGCTAAGTACTCAGAATTTATGCGCTACTTTCCTTTTCTAGTAGACAATCTATAAATATGTGAGGTTCCATCGGATTCTAAGGCTTGCTACCATTCTACCGCTGATAGACTGATGAATATGTATGATAGAAGGAATATTATCGCTGTGTATATCGCTAGTACGGCCAATATTTCTTTACTATTTCTTGGTTGGTTTTTCGTTATGATCTTTGAGGGTGCTAGTAGGACTTTCAGCAATGATCTGGGTAGAGGGACTAAGAATGGTGTTCTTTTTTGGTACTCCTCATACTTCTTACCGTAGAGCCTCAACATATCTATTTCCTCGTGGAGCGCCACGCCAATTATTATCATTGTTGATACGACCCATATGGGAGAAGGAGGTATGTGGAAAGCCCCTCTAACATGGGGTGTATTGAGTACCAGCGAGAGGACGCCATAGCTCCAGACTATGTAGCCTAAGTATTGGGGATGCCTACTATACCTATATATCCAAAAATCGATGATATCGTACCCTCTGAACTTGCCGTATAACCATGTAGTAGACCCAAACACAAATATGAGTATCCCAACAAAGATTATGCATAGAATGAAGCAACGCAGTAAACTCAACATTAAGAGGAAAGTTTCAGGATCACTATATGTCCGAAATAGCTCCCACAAAAGCCAATATGGAGAAAGAACAATGTGGCCTAGCCTCAAAATGTTAGGTGATACATCAAGTATTGGCAACCAGAGAACCCTTATTACTCCAATCCCAGCCAAGAAGAACATAGCGTATGCGAAGTAGCCAAATATAGGCAGGTATGTAGCAACAGAGCCCGTCGCCGAGATTGAATGTTTTCTGTAGATAAAACCTAAGATTATAAGTATGATGACTACGAGTAGAGAAACATAGCCTATAGGCCTCACATAATTAAGGAATCTCTCCCTCTCCTCGAACTCCCAGAAGATATCTGGAAAGTAGTTTAGGAGGATCCTATCTAGGATGTAGGGTGCTTCCAATGTGGCATAAAACAATGCTACAGCTAGAAAGACCGAAAATACTGAGGCAACCAGCAAATCAAGAAGACACTTATTCCTATTAGGGGCTTTTCCTTCCGAGAATAGGGGACTCACCATATCTGGTACCATCAACAAAATGAGTAGTTTCCGTATATGAATAAATCAAATAGAAATATAAAGCATGGCTACCAGAATAGTAGTTATAGCTATGATCAACGGAGAAATGTGGGAAAAGTGAAGTAGAGCCCATAGGCCTAGCTCTTCTTAATGAGCTCCTCTATGCGGGTAACTATTTCTTTCTGGGCATCCTCTATGGATGTGCTGTCTATCTTCAGAGGTACTATGAACCAACCATCGAGGTAGTTGACGAGCTTTTTGTCGAAATCTTTCATACAGAGAATGTCGATCTTCTTGGACACCAAGCCTTCAAGTATTTGGCTCTCCTCCTCTCCCTCTACTATTATCTCCTCAGCACCAACCACCTTCAGATCGCCGAGATCTATCTTCACAATCATATATTTGTTTGTTAGTTTTGATACTACAGCACTATCCTCTACAGGTAACCCAGCACTGATTGTTATTTTCTCTGTTGTGTCTAGTTGGGCATGTAGACCCACTAAAGTGCCTATCATGTCGAGTATCGGTATTCTTATGGATTCTCCAAGTGCCTCAAGTTTTTCTCTCACAAGTTCTGAAGTCACAACACTAAACTCAGCAAAGGCAACGGGGCCTGATGGGTATACCTTAATCTCGGGTGCCTCCTTGATGGGAGGAATTCTTAGCAACCAGTTGTTTATTGTCCCTTTTATCGCCTCAGCAATACTTTTCCTTCTTAGATATGCTCTGAGGTTTCTTATTTTGCTCGGAATTGGCATGAGTGCTAGGAGAAGCGTTAGGAGGCCGAGATATGGATCGAGGGATGCAACTCCAAAGAATGCTATCGCGGGGCCTATCATCGCGAATGCGGAGACATACACAACATTTATGTAGTCCTCACCAATGAAGCGTCCAGCTCTCCAATATATGCTCGGTGTTAGCTTTTCGACGAACTGATTGGCCACATAGCCGAGTATTAGGAGAATTAAGAGCCCCAGAACTGCATAGCCAGAATTTACTATCCTAGACATAAACTGCTCAGAAAACAGTGTGTGTATTTCGTATATAATGACTCCTATCGACGCTATAATTATAAGTACTAGGAGCGCAGCATAGACTGCCGTTTTTTCACGAAGTTTCTCAGACCACACAAATAGTGCTGCTAGCGGATTAGCAAATGTAACTATGGCGGCGGCCATAACAGCTACAATGTTAGGTGTATGTGTTAGCCAATACATACCCAGCGTCAAGATCAGTATGATGAGGCTGAAGGTGAAGGCTACTCCGAAAACCTTTTTGGGTAGCTTATCATGGATCTCAATACCCATTGCCCTCACCCATAAAGCCAACAAGCCACATACCTATCCTTCTCTACTTCTATGAGGTCAGGCTCTTTAGTTCTGCAAATAGGCATGGCGTATGGGCATCTTGGATAGAACCTACATCCCTTAGGCAGATGGATTGGTGAGGGAGGCTCACCCTTAACTATTAGTTTTTTCTTGGCTCTCGTCACACGCGGATTCGGAATCGGTATAGCTGAGAACAAAGCTTTGGTGTATGGGTGAAGCTGCTCTTCGAAGAGCTCCTCGGAACCACCGATTTCAACCATCTTGCCTACATACATCACCCCTATCCGCTGACTCATAAACTTAACGACAGCAAGGTCATGTGATATGAACATACCCGTAAGGTTGTACTCTCTTTGAAGATGCTTAATCATGTTAAGTATGCTTGCCTGCACACTAACATCGAGCGCGCTTGTTGGCTCATCGAAAACTATGAACTCAGGGTTCATGGCCAAAGCCCTAGCGATAGCTATTCTCTGTTTCTGTCCTCCCGAGAACTCGTGTGGGTACCTATATAGATGGTATTCCTCCAAACCAACCTTCCTTAGTAGTGAAACAACAAATTCTTCTGGGTCGCCCACATCCATGCCGTGGTAGCGTGGGCCCTCAATGATTATGTCGAAGATTGTTTGTCGTGGATCAAGAGAGGAGTATGGGTCCTGGAAGACTATCTGAGCCTTCCTCCTAAATTCGATTAGCCTCTCCTTGTCATACTCGAGAATGTTCTCACCACGGAAGTATATTTCTCCCTCAGTAGGGGGTATCAGTAGGAGTATTGTTCTTCCAAGGGTTGTTTTTCCACATCCTGACTCGCCGACAACGCCGAACATCTCTCCCTCATATATGTCGAATGTAACCCCGTCAACAGCTTTTACATAGTCCTTCGCGAATAGAAAGCGCCTAACCGGGAAATACTTCTTGAGGTTTCTAACAGATATTAGTGGCTTACTCATTTCCACCACCTCCATACAACCAACACTCCACATAGTGACCCTTAGAGATCTCTACACGCTTGGGAACCTCCTTCTTACATATGTCCATAGCTTTGGAGCATCTAGGCCAGAATCTACATCCCTTAGGCGGATTGATAAGATCTGGTACGGTTCCAGGTATCGGGTATAGTTCCTTTATCTCTCTTGTTGGGTCCGGGACACATCTTAGGAGACCCTGAGTGTAGGGATGTAGGGGCTCCTCGAATATTGTGTATACATCAGCAATCTCTACTATCCTACCAGCGTACATGACTCCTACTCTATCAGCCATCTCAGCTACTAGACCCATGTTATGGGTTATCAGCATTATCGCTGTTCTTCTCCTCTTTTTTAGTTCGTGGAGGAGATCTATTATCTGTGCCTGTATTGTAACATCGACATTGGTTGTTGGTTCATCAGCTATGAGGAGTTTGGGCTCATTGACTATCGAAGTGCCTATGACAACTCTTTGCTTCATACCTCCGGATAGCTCGTGGGGATAGTTCTTTGCTCGGGCTTCGGGGTCTGGTATTAGAACACTTCTAAGAGCTTCGATCGCTTTGAGCCATGCTTTATGCCAACTAACCCTATTATGAGCAGTAATTGTTTCCGCTACCTGGTACCCCGCCGTGTATAGAGGATCCAACGCGCTTGAAGGATCCTGGAAAATGTATGAGATTAGACTTCCACGAATCTTTCTGAGTTCATCATCCGGTAGTTGTAGTAGGTCGACCCACTCGGAGTTTATCCTAAACAGCGCTCTTCCTCCCTCGATTCTTCCAGGATCCGGTATCAACCTTGTTATTGCTCTGCTCGTAACTGTTTTTCCGCAGCCCGTCTCCCCTACTAGTCCAAAAACTTCTCCGGTATATACGTCGAATGATACACCCTCCACGGCCTTAACGACACCGGCATATGTATAGAAATATACTCTTAGATCCTCAACTTTGAGTAACAACTCACTCATTCGACCCCCCTCCTCTTACCTATCTCCTCGGCTATCATAACAATGATGACGCCTATTAGCGATACAATCCCGCCGTAGAATATGGATGGTAGGTATTGCGATAGTGTCACTATTGACCATAGGTAGAGCAGTATTCCCACTATGTTTCCTACATAGAATCTTCCTAGGGATCTTATCGCGTTTAGACCCTTCCAGAAGACGAATATTATGAGTACTGGTGCTGATAGTATGACAAGTGCTGGCGCATCTCCGAATACTACAGCAATGACCACAAAGCCAGCGATCAATACGATGTTACCAATCAATCCTAGGATATCATGAAGCATTATTGGCCTCTCCTTGACTCCGAACTCTATGCTTCTCCTAGTCCTAGGATCAAATATATCCCTCAGACCATCACCAAGCAAGTTCCATCCAAGACCAACAATGAAGAGGAATGCTCCCGGAATTATGATCAGCCACCACGCCGTAGGCCAATAGGCGCGTCCATCGCTGATAAGCCTACCAATCTCGGGTAGGGGTGGCTGGGGTCCGAGCCCGAGGAAGGACAGTGCTGCCTCTAGAATTATTATCGATCCTAGGTCTATTGTTATCATGACGAGTACTATGGAGATTACGTTTGGGAATATGTGCTTAAACATTATTGTTCTGTCGGAGAGACCCAAAGCACGTGCAGCCTCCACATATACCTTCTCGCGCTCGGAGAGTGCAACAGCACGTATCATTCTGGTGTATCCAGGCCACCAAACAATTGCCATGGCAAATATTATTGCTACTGTTGTTGCTAGGTATCCTCCATGTTCGGGCCGTATGCCGAATAGGAATATCAGGAAATCCTTCAGTATAGGGACATTTGTTAGGAGTATATCTATTCTCGAAGGTAATGTAGCTGAGAGTGCTATTGCTAGTACCAACGCTGGGAACGAATAGAAAATGTCTACGATCCTCATTATTACCTCATCAACCTTTCCCCCATAGTATGCGGATACCAAACCAAGTATTATTCCGAGAGGAACCCCAAGCACTATGACTAGTATACCAATAACAAGAGATATCCGGGCTCCCCACAGTATCATCGAGAAGAGATCCCGCCCATAGTAGTCAGTCCCAAATATATGTGACACACCATTATAGTCAACATAGCCAGGGGGCATATTCTTAGGATACCTATACACATCCCAGTATGGTTCTGGAGCCAACATAGGCCCAAACACACCGATAATTACGAATACCAACACAAGCATCAAACCGACCCATGCGAGGGGTGACCTATTAAAGGCTCTCAACATCAGTTTAAGTTCGTTGATCCTAGACCTGTTTTTCTCCTTCCAACCAGGAGATATTAGCTCCCTCAGAGCAGCATATCCATCCACAAGCTTATCTGTGAATTTATCGAGGCGCTTAGCTATCTTTATCCATATAACACCCATACTCTATCCCTTCAGAACCTGATTCTAGGATCAATTATCGCATATAATATATCCACAAATAAGCTTGTTACGACCACGAACAGACCGGTCATGAGTGTGTAGAGAATTATCGATGGTATGTCTAGGTTGTTTATAGCGATCATGTATTTTAGTCCTATTCCTGGAATCTGGAATACTGTCTCTGTTATTATTGCTCCAGATAGTAATCCTGCAAACATAAACATTACTATAGTTACGACTGGTATCAGTGAGTTTTTAAGTGCGTGTTTCCATACCCTAAGGCTTGGGAGCCCCCTTGCCTTTGCATAGAGTATGTAATCGGCTGATAGAACATCGAGCATCGTGTTTCTAACATATCTTGCGAGTCCTCCAAACGATATGAAAGCCAATATGAAAGAGGGTAGAACAAGCCTAGATATTATAGCATCTATAATATTATATTCGCCCAAGATCAGTGCGTCGAGCAGGAAGAAACCAGTTATTATTTGTGATGGCCTAGGAACGCCAGCAAGTGTTATCCAGTGGAGTGTATCATAGAAGATCCACAAGAATATGTATGCTATCCAGAAACTCGGGGTCGAGTATCCAATCAGCGCGAGAACTCTAACAGCGTTGTCTATAGCCGTGTCCTTCTTGAGCGCCGCTATTATTCCAAGGGGAATACCAAGAAGAACTGTGAATATCATAGCTAGGATAGCGATGTTGGCCGTTATGATGAAGCCATCCACCCACTCCTCAATAACGTTGTTATGAGTAACTGGAGAGTACATATTCCCCGAGAGTATGTTTCGCATGAAGTAGTAGTATTGAACCCAGAATGGCTCATCTAAATGATACATTTCTCTTATTCTCTCCACTACTTCGGGTCGGGCTCTCTCGCCTCCAGCCCAGGCACGGGCGGGGTTCGCAGGTGTGTAGAATGCTATTGCAAATGTGAGAAGTGTTATTCCTATGACTGTTGGGAGAAATGTTATTGCTCTACGTACAAGATAGCGGCCTAAACCAGCCATACATATACACCTGTTTGGTTATCAGTTAAATTGAAAGTAAAATCGGCTTTATATATAGGGATTATTAATCAGATTCTGCGATGTGGATATATAGGAATCACAGAAAAAATGAGAAATGTGGCTCCATATGCTATTTCTTTCGAAGATTCCTAGATATTTTCGAAAGTTTTCTTCTAATGAAGATGCATGAGAGTGGATATAGGAGTATCGAGAGGTATAGCGGTCTTATAAGCTCAACGACATAAACGATACTAGCTACCAGATATAGTTGATATGCAGACTTATAGGTTCCAAAGAATCGTATCTTATCTTGGAGATCGAGCATTATTGTGGCGACAATAAGCGAAATAAAACCAAATGAGAAAGCATTCAGACTGAGCAACACATCGAGAATATCAGCTCCGATACCTACTCTATTCTCGCCGCTAGTGATGGCCTCCTTAAGAATTTCTAGGTTTTCTGGTAGTAGGACTAGTATCACTATTGTGATTGCCACGGCTAATCCGACGAAGAAAAATCTTGATATGAGTAGAGTTTTTCTTGAGTTCTTCCACCTAAGCAGACCTACAATTTGTTCGGTACACTTCAGAAAGTAGAAAAATGTGAGAGCAAGTGCAAGAATGCCAGTTAGAAATAGAACGTTGAATACGACAAACCCGAAGAGAGCCCCAGAAATTTGATTAGTTGTGTTTGCGCTACTATAGGCATATTCGAAGTAAAGCCCTCCTATGATAGGCAAGGTGACATATAATATGTAGCCTATACCCAGAAATGAAGATGCTTTCGATAGACTCTCAGTTGCCGCTGCTAGGAGCTCTATCCTACTCGGCGTCTGAGATCACCTATAAGTGATCTAAAGAAATCGTTGTTTGATTCCAACCACTCAAAGATTATGCTTCTTTCAAGCTTCCATGCTGGCTCATAGATATTTCCTTCACCCCCCACAACGATGGGGTACCACACCCTCTTCGTTTCTACTATTTCTATTCCCTTCTCTATGATGGAGTCATCTATGCCTAAGCCTTGCTCTATGAGAAATTTTATGAATTCTGCTACGGCATACTCAGAGGCCTCAAAATTCCCAGCAAAGTACCTAAATATTGGTCTATCCCTATCGATGATCCTTCTTGTTGGAAGGAAGATAGCTCTGTATCTAGACCAGTCAATGTTGAGGCTCATTTCCTCTAGGAACTCGCCTCTACTTCGGCTAATCATGCTTCTCGCGGAGATATAGGAGTTCCTAACATCGTCGAAAATCTCCCTAGAATCTGCAATGTATTCAGTAACAGTGTTTTCTACTGACCCAGAAGATTTGAACTCTATGAGATCTGCTTTCCTAGCTAGGAGAACCGTTGCCAATGGGTCTCCGGTCTGCTTACTGGTGAAGCAACTGAACAGTATGTCTCTTCTCTTATCAGCCTTATAAGCTATTCTGATGTATGGAAACCAGAAGACTGTTCCCATATCGAGTATTATGTCGTGTTTTATCGTGGCGATAGTATACATACTTAGTGACCTCATGAAGAAACTAACTATAAAATATAATAGAAAAACAAAGAAGAATAAGTTTTTGATTTTATGGTAATGCTCAGACCAAAAATAGAAAGATAGGAAAGGAAATAGGGGACTATTCTTCTTTGCGTGTTCTGACCAAGATTGGTAGAACTATCATTGGTAGTGGTGTAAGAGGCATGCCAAGTGTTACTGTTGTTGTCTTAAATATTCCGCTCTTCTCGATGAGTTCCTTAGCCTTAGTAATGTTGTATGTGTACTTAATTATGTTCTTCTCAGTATAGCCGAGCATTCCCTTAGGAATGACACCATACAGTGGTACTGTTAGGTTGTTGTAGACTTCACTGTAGATTGTCTCAAATGGGACAGCATAGGTTAGTGCTTGCCTTACAAGCGTGTTGTTGAATGGGAACTTATAGGTGTTGAGCACGATGAACACTATGTCATATGTAAGCAAGTTTGGATTCACAGTGATTACTATCTTATAGTCGGTGCCTGGATACACAGTATTATTCACGTCGGGTATGTTCTCTGCTGGGACGTAGCAGAAGTCTACTCCACCAGACTTATATAGAGATAGCCTCGGTGCTGTCTCATCATAGATAACATAGACGACATAGTCTATCGTACCGTAGTTTGTACCCTCATATAGTGTTGAGTTCCAGTAGTATGGGTTCTTCTTCAGGATTATGAATGATCCCTCCTTGTAGTCATGTACATAGAATGGACCGGTTGCGATTGGGTACTTGTGCAAAATTCTGTGGGATGGTTCCTCCTCTCCAGCAGTCTTGTTTATGTAGTTTGCAAGAGCAGCGATGTTCTTTCCATACTGGATGTCCTCAAGCGCTTGCTCATAGTTCCAACCAGCAGCATCAAATACATACTTCATTGGGACGACAGATAGGAATGCATCTGCAAGAACTGCTAGTATAGCTGGATAGGGCATTGTCAATTTGAGTTCAACAACGCCAGCTGTTGATACGCCCTCAGAGCCAAAGAACTCTAGCAATTCGGTTAGGTTGTGGACTTCTTTAGTCTGTCCTTTATACTCAGCGATTAGAGGCGTTGAATTAAGTAGGTTGTTAAATTCTGTCTCATTTAGAACCTTAGATGCGTTTATGTCGATATATGCATTGACCATCCAGGATGGGTCGGCCTCAAGCCAACCGACTCTCCAAATGCTGAACAGCACGTCAAGAGCGGAGATGTTATATAGCTCCTGTGTTGTGGTGCCTAGATCCTCCTGTATCTTTGAGACCCACCTGTTATAGGCTTTTACATCACCACGAATGACAAAGTAGTATGTCATAGCGTCGGGAGATGCTGCCCATGCGACTGCTAGATCTTTCTCGGGATATTCTGTTTCAGACTTCCAGTAGGTAACCAGCTGATCTCCGATCTCCCAGAGAATCTCCCAGCCAAAGGTCTCATATGTGAAAGCTCCGTCAAAGCTCTCTGGCCAGCCTATCGTTGCCATAGCAATAACAGATTCATTATTATAGTATTTGACAGTAGGTGTGCCAGCAACCCCTCCACCTAGGTCTCCAATCTCTACGTCTGGTGCTTCTGGGTCTTCCCACAGGAGGTCGAATCTAACGGGCTTGACTGGATGATAGTACCAGCCATGTACCCATGTCCATTGGCCATGGACAAGCATGAACTGGCCTAGCCAAATGATTGGTACTTGGTAGTTGGTTATCTGCTGGACTGCTTGATAGAGAGCTCTTCTATGTATCGTGTTGAGATCTCTTACTCCAGCGATAATTAGTGCATCTAGCGTTGTGTTTCTGTACATTGATGGAGCTATGTTGACCCAAGGGGTTGATTCATTAAGTGGTAGTGTTGCCTCCTCATCTACCTCGTATTGAACAACAAGTATCTTCTTGCCAGCAGGAATATTAACACTGGCACCTGTTCCCTTAGGACCAACAACAACATACCAGTCGTCCTCAACCTCAAATACCTTGGCGCTGGATAAGTAATTAGCAACATCACTTGCTGATGCAACCTCATATGTATTCAGCGTCTTAAATTGCGTTCCTCCGTAGGCCATTGGCGTTGCATAGTCATCTGGATCTGCATAGTCTGGTGCCCAACCAATTATGTACACATCAAACGCGTTGGGGTCTAGTATTGTGTCTAGATATACTGGCCATTCCTGTGCTTGGACGACTACCTCAAATCCTAGTTTACCCCATTCGCTTGCAAGTATTGTTGCTATTCTCTCTCGTGCAGCGTTACCAGTGTTATAGTAGATGTTTATTCTTAGTTTCTTCTTTGGTACTGGCGGCTTTATGAGGAAGTATGCCGCTACAACTCCTATTATTATGACTACTAATATTCCTACTACTATTAGTTTTCTACCTGGACCAGCAGCTGCAGACATGCTTCACACCGGAGAAGTAAGTTGTCTATTCATATATATGAAAAATTCCTTTAAAAAGGAAATTACAATTTATTAGTGAATGTTTATAAATTTTGGAAAAAACAGTATAAATATCTCAGAAAAATTGTTTTTCTTACGAGATTCTTACAGTAGTTTTTTTATCTTGATTACTCTTTGAGATCGCAGAAGATAGATCTTTAAGTTAGTCGGCATGTTAATGTTATTTATATATATTGCCCTTCTCACATAGGACTTGTTCTATTGCAGTGAGTTTTCTTGGTGTTAGCCCTGCTCTATTCGCTTCTTCTCTTAGGGTTAATATCATTCTTGGCACATCTATCCGCATAGGACATACTTCTCTGCATTTCCCACACAACATGCATGTGTAGAGGTAGGGGACTGTTTTTTCTAGTCCGTCTATGAAGCTCATCCATATGGCTCCGATTCCTCCGAAGAGGTAGTCTCCGAAGTACCCGCATACTGTCTGGTACACTGGGCACTCATATAGGCATGCTCCGCATCTGATGCATAGTAGTGCTTCTCTAAACCTTTCGTCTTCAAGCATTTTGCTTCTTCCGTTATCTAGTAGTATTAGGTGAACTTCTCTTGGGCCGTGTGCTCCCTCTACTCTCATCTTCTCTATGTCTGCCGTCTTGCTTACATCTGAGATTATTGATACATAGCTAGGGGTGATGAAACCAGCGTACTTTGCTAGGACATCTACTTGTAGGGCGGCATCTACAAATGTAGGTACTATTTTTTCGATTCCTGCGATCGCTATGTGTATTTGTGGTGCGTTACTCACAAATCGTATGTTCCCCTCGTTCTCAACTATGAACATACTCCCGCTATCGGCGGCAATAACATTTACGCCTGTTATCCCCACATCCGCCTTAAAATATTTCTCCCTCAGAAATTTCCTTGCAAAGCTTACCAGAATCTTTGGGTCTGGTGGTAATGGTTTACCTGCGATCTCCGAGAATATCTCCGCTACCTTCTCTTTCGGTATGTGTATGGCTGGCGTTACGAGATGCATTGGTTTTGACTTAGCAAGCTGAATTATTAGTTCTCCGAGGTCCGTTTCCCAGACTTCGGCTCCGAGTTCTTTAAGGTATTTGTTTAGTTTTATCTCCTCTGTTGTTAGTGATTTGGATTTTACGACGAGTTTTCCCTCGCAGATTTCGCCTATTATTCTCCTCGCCTCCTCAGCGTCTTTGGCTAGGTATGTGTTTATTCCCTTCATCTCAAATCTTTCACGTGCCAGATCTACGTAGTACCATAGGTTCTCCAATGTTTTTTGTCTTATTTTTCTTAGCTTGTTGGCTTTTTCCGGTAGGTCTGGAAACATCTTTATGATTTTTTCCCAGTTATGGCGGTAGTTTTCTACGGTTCTGGCTAGGGAGATTCGGAGAAACCTATTTTTCAGGGCTTTGTATAGTACCTTTTTGTGTGTTGTGATACTTTTATCAATACTCACTATCATCACCCATCGCCCATAATATCAGTTCGGATATGTCGATGACTCTAAGGCTGTTATCTGAGCCTAGGAACTTTATTGCGTCACTTAGGATGTACTCACAGAAGGGACACGCTGTGACTATGGCGTCCACATTTAGAGGGAGCACTTCTTTTCTTAGTTTCATAATGGTTATTTCCTGCGAGACCTTTGGGTATAGATACCTCATAAGTCCACCACCGCCACAGCATGTTGAGCGCTCCTTGTTAAGCTTCATCTCCACATATTCTAAGCCTGGAATACTTCTGAGTATTGACCTTGGCTCCTCGGTTAGACCCATATGTCGGGACAGTTCGCATGGGTCATGGTATGTCACTCTTAGCTTAACTTCATTGGAGAACGATATTTTGTTGTCTTTAATACCCTCATATATCAGCTCCACTATATGCTTTGTGTCGTATTCGGGGTCGATATCGAGTTTCTCTGGGACATATTGTTTGAGCATGCGGTAGCAACTAGGACAACCAGTAACAACGGTTTTGCCTCTGAGTAGCTGTCTTAATTTCATATTGAACCATTCATAAGCCTTTTTTGTGTTTCCTATGAGGATTAAGGGGAGTCCACAGCATTCATTGTAGATCTCAGTATCGCCAAGAATTCTTCTGAGAAGTCTAAGCCATAGATCTCGAAGATGTGGTAGTAGACTTGATGCGGCACACCCCGTAAATAGTAGGTATTTCCCCAATTCTAACCACCTAGGATACATAGTTAGTAGTATCATTTGTGCTGGCGTATAATGTATAGCTAAATAGGGATTATAAGTAGTTTGGAGGACTCATTGAGCATGCTAGAGGCAATGAAAAGTTTACTATTGATTTTACTAAGAGTTTATCTGGATGGTAATACGCACCATGTTTTTTGGTGCGAACTTATTTGGCTTCTAGTCATGATTCGGCTTTTGCTCCGAACCGATTGCCATTGTTCTTGCTGGCTTATAGTTTATAGTGATACCTATTATAGGGAGTTTGTGTGGATCGGTGGTGTGGTGTAGTTAGCTTGGATTGTAGCTTTAAAATTTATGGCAACAAATTTGTTGTTCTTAAAATTGTCAGTTTGCGAAAAGACTATTTTATAATAGGGAAGATTGGTTATATCGCGCGTAGTGAAGTGGCTAATATCTATCGTTTGTTTGAGCTATTTAAGAATTTTATTCTTGGGCTAAGCTTATTCGGAGGCAATCTTACCTTCATTGTGTCTCGAGAGGAGGGGGTCTATAATACTCTCCTTGTCTTGCATGCGTCTTCAATAGCGGAGAGGAAGCTTAAAAACTGGGTAAGAGAAGTCCTAGCCTACATTAATAGCTTTTCCAATCTAGCGAACCTAAAGTGGCAATATGTTGACTACGAAAGAGCTCGAGATATCCTCGGTTTCCTTCTGCGCCGATTTGTTGGTTTAGTGGCAATTCGAGAATTCGAAATCAGAAATTATCGCTACCAGATAGCTGAAAGAGCGGGCAGATCTTGGGAATTTGACAGTATTCTTGGTGGAGCCATATCCACTGGTGGGGATGTATGTGGAATATATCTACCAGCTTTTAAGGATGGTACATTCCTCATAGTTGGAGCGAATCTAGACCCTATCAAGCTTAGCATAAAAAGACGCAATGAGGCTTTCTTCAAGATTGATGCTCACCGAGAGAGAAGTATGGATGGATGGGCTGAGCTTGAACGGCATAGATTCAAAGTTATGATCGTAACGGGCATAATGACCGCTCAAGCTCCAAATAAGACGTATTCTCTGACCCTTAATATTCGCAATATTTACCAGAATGCCCTGCAGTTACCAAAGCTGATTTTATCTAAAAGTTTAACTGAAAGAAAATCCAGGGAGAAAATTATAAGGGATACGATTTTGGGTCTACTAATGAATATGCCCTATGGGATCACCATAGATTCTAAGCTTGACAGTTTTCTATGTTTTCTTCTACCTATAATGGTCTCTATACTATTCGTAAGGAAAAGATCCTTTTTTGATCCTCACCTAGATATCTATGAACATGCTACTAAAGGAGAAATTCAGATTGGTTGGCAACTCTATAGTGGCGAGAGGCTAGCACCCTTCCATATCGGGATAAAGGATCTTCGAAGACATGTATTGATATTGGGTAAAACGGGGACGGGCAAATCTAGACTCGCAAGAATAATCGCTGAGGAGATAGTTAGAAAGAAAATCAGTAAAATTTGGATTTTCGATTTCCATAAGGAATATTTAGATCTAACTCGGAAGTATGATTTTGAAGCATATGAACCGGGAACTACTAGGAGGGCCCTCCAGGTAAACATATTTGATAGCCAATACGAAGAAAAAGAGTCTTATGCTTCATTCTTAACAGCAATACTTCTTGAAACCATAAAGATGCGAGGAGAAGAAGCAACTGCGCAGATGGAGAGAGCAATATCATATGCCACATGGGCTACGGTACATTCCCATAATCCCTCACCAACAACATTTCTAAGCAAGCTATATGAGTGGTGTAAGGAAGCGGAGGAGACATTGCCATCCGCTCTTTATACATTCCATGCTGTTGCAAACAGACTAAAACCTCTTTTCTCTGGTGTCAGCAAATATATATTCTGGGTGAGAAGAAGCAATATAGATATCTCGGACTTAGTGAATAAGAATGTTATATTTGACCTTTCATATTTATTCAAAAGAAATCTCAAGAATGAGATATTCCTACTTGTCAACATACTCCTCCGCTACACAGTTATGGCCCTATTCAAACAAGAATATTTACTACTAGAGAACAAGCCTCCAAGACTGGTTCTCTTGGTTGAGGAAGGAAGATACTTGGTTCCATGGAGAAAAATATCATCATCGATAGACACAACAGCTGTAGAGGACTTCGCAACACTAGCTAGGAAATATGG
>Ga0190313_1000802_pt1 | contig 17785 bp, 18 predicted proteins | sample 4870071011_MG_FD_169989 | JGI IMG/M metagenome (GOLD analysis project Ga0190313, IMG submission 169989) | Hydrothermal vent sediment bacterial communities from Southern Trench, Guaymas Basin, Mexico - 4870-07-10-11_MG | ecosystem: Environmental > Aquatic > Marine > Hydrothermal vents > Sediment ...
AATCAACTGCCCTTAAATCCAACCCATATTTTTCACATAATTCTCTAAACGCTTTAACAACAAGCAAATGCTGTGAAATCTTAGGAGTGCAAAAAAACAAACTAGTCCCATCAATTAGTTGTTCAATAACACCTGAAAGCACTGCATCAGTCTTACCAAGCCCTGTTGGCGCATGAGCAATCAAATGCTTTCCTTCAAAAACAGCTTCCCTAATATCAGCAATTAACTTATCCTGACCAGGCCTTACTTTCTCATGCCTAAACATGACCTCCATGAAAATAAGTTATGAGCAAACAAGTAATTAAGCTAATAGGTTACCATGACTCAGTTTTAACCAAAAACCCGTTTTCATCAAGCTTATACTTATGAGAAGGATTATTAGGGCAATAATAAATTCCATTTTCTTCTCTCATTACAATACTATAACCAGTCTCAGCATAACAAGCAGGACACACGACATTATACTTTACAGTAGGATTCTTTGCCATAAAAACCACCAAATTAAATTAGTAAGTTCAAAATATAAAAAACTAACCCCATTTTATTAACGCATGCCTTAATTCAATATTATCCTCAGCATACTCCTTCAAACTAACCCCATTCATCACAGCTTCAATTGCTTGCCTTGCAGCCATTGCTCCTGCAACAGTCCCATCAGGATGACCATGAATCCCACCGCCCATCTGGATTATCACATCCTTTCCCAGATACTTTATTAAAGAAGGCACATGAACAGGACTAAGACCACCTGAAGCAACTGGAAAAACAGGCTTCAAGCCATGCATTTTTGCTTTTAATGCCCTGTTAATCTCCTGAACTTCTTTTTTTCCACCTTCCATCTTACCAACAATAGTGCCAGTATGAAGCTGGTCAACCCCAATCAACCTAAAAACTTTTGCAAGAACAAGCATTGAAACACCATGAGCTTTATTCCTAGTGACAGCAGCATGCATTGCCCTATGAGCATGAATAATCAAACCCTTGCTATTCTCCCTAACAGTCTGTACTGCTGAAAAACCAGCAGTCAAGACATCAACCATAACATACTTTCCACCATGTTCTCTTACAAAATCCAACCTATCAAGCATTTCATCAACTTCAGCAGTAATATTAGGCATGTAAGCTTTTCTCTCTCCAGTTTCTTCTTCAGCCAAGTCTTGTTTTTCAAGAGTCCTCACTATTCTTTCCTTAAAGGGGTTAAACCTCTGAGAAGAAAGATTCTCATCATCCTTAACCAAGTCACAGCCACCATACCAAGCCTCATAAGCAACTTCAGAATGCTGTTTTGGACCAAGCCCTATCTTAGGTTTAACTATAGTGCCAAGTAACGGTCTGTCCTTCACTTTAAGTTTTTTTCTTACTCCATGAAGTCCAAACCTTGGGCCCTTAAAAGACTTCACAATCCCTTTAGTGAAAATCACGTCCTCAAGCCGAAGACTCTCAACAGCTTTCATTCCAAAAATGTTTCCAGCAATAGAAGAAAGAATCTGAGGCATGTTCCCTTTCTCAAAAAGAATCTCAGGATAAGAAACAAAAGCCTTACCTTTACTTAGCTTGAAAACCCTTGCCCTAATACTCCAAGTATGCTTAGTAGCAGTAGTCACTTTAGTCCAAGTGCCTACTGATGATTCTGCTGCAACAGCACAAGCAGCTTCTTTTAAACTAACGCCCTTAGCTGGTTTAATCTTAAACTCACATACCAAATGCTTTGAAGTAGGCTTATGCCTTGAATCATAATAATCTAAATACACATTACTCATGAAATCAAAAACACTGAAAAAGTTTATAAAGTTTGCCATTATTATTGATAACAGGTGAAAAACATGGCAAGAGTACCAACAGGAATCCCTGGACTTGATGAACTAATCCAAGGAGGGTTTCTTGAAGGAGCAAGCATCTTAGTAAGCGGAGGAGCTGGAACTGGAAAAACAATCTTCGCCTTACAATACATTTACAACGGCGCTGCTGAATACGGTGACCCAGGATTATACATAACAATGGAAGAAGGAGCCACTAACTTATGGTGGAACATGAAATCATTCAAATGGAACCTTACAAAATACGAACAAGAAGGCTTGATAAAAATCTACAAAGTTGGAATGATTGAACCAGCTGAGTTTGCTAAAAAATTCACAGATGAAGTTGAAAAAATAAAAAACATGGTTGACGAAATGGATGCTAAGAGACTAGTAATCGACTCAACCACTGCTTTTGGAATGTGGATGGGAAGCGAGGCAAAAATAAGATACGGATTATTCAAGCTTGCTGAAGAACTAAAAGAATTAAAATGCACTACTGTAATGACTGCAGAAACTCTTGGAAAAAGAGACCAATTTTCAAGATTCGGAGTTGAAGAATTCATAGCTGACGGAGTAATAGCCTTGTATTTCATGCCTCCGCAAAGAGCATTATTCGTAAGAAAAATGCGTGGAACAAAACACGACCAAAAAATTCATCCTTACATAATAGGGGAAAAAGGAATAGAAGTAATGCCAAAAGAAGAAATACTGTGGGAAAGCCTTAATAGGTAAATTAAAATTCTTCGTATTCTAAGTCCATTTCAATTTCTTCAACTGCCTCAAGAGCATCTGGAATGACCACGTCAAGCTTTCTTCTCTTCTTAATTACCTCTAATTCTGTCTCACAATACGGACAGTTGATCAAGTCGCCGTCTTTTGCTCTCTTTGACAAGTTGAATTCTTTCCCACACTTAGAACATCTGACTTTTTGACCCTGGCCAGGCATAGCTATTAGTTTGAAAAAAAGAAATATTTAAAGGTATGTTTTTTATATCCTACAGGCTAAACTATTAATGGTGACGCATTTGGAACTAGATTTAGTCTCCTTAATTGAACAACCAGAATGGAAGCAAATGCTTTTTGACATTGTTAAAAAAGAAAAAATGGACCCATGGAATATTGACATCGCATTCTTAGCAGCAAAGTTCCTTGAAAGGATAAATGAAATGAAAAAACTTGACTTCAGAATCCCTGCAAACGCAGTGCTAGCGTCAAGTATCCTTTTAAGATTTAAGTCAGACTCATGGAAGATAACTGAAGAAAAAGAAGAATACCCACTAGTTTTCATTCCAGATTACTTGATAGAAGAACCAACAATACCTGAACTAGAACCAGTGACAAGAATAACCAAAAGGCAAGTAACTTTAGAAGAATTAATAAAAGCAGTAGAAGATGCTATGGAAAAAGAAAAGAAGAAAAAAACAATCAAACGCATTGAAAAAGAACCACTACCAAAGACAATAATAAACTTGGTTGCTTCAAAAGAAGATGACTTTGAAAAACTAGTAAACGAAGTACTGGAAAAAGTAAAAGAAAAAGCAGATTCTCAAAAAATGGTCTTGTTCTCTCAGCTTCTTGAAAAAAAAGACGTGGATGAAGTAATAAAGCATTTAATTCCATTACTTCACCTTGCACATAAAGAAAAAATCCACATGTGGCAAGAAAAGATCTTTGGGGAAATATTCATAAGGCTGATAGGTGAAGATAATGCAGGCTAAAAAAATAGCAGAAGCAGCCTTATTCATGTCACCAGAACCACTAACAATCAACGAACTTGCCAAAACCATGAAAGTAGAATCAATAGCAGTAGCATTAAAAATCCTTGAAGACCTTGAAAAAGAATTCAATTCACGGGACTCTGCACTTGAAATAATAAAAGAAAACGGCAAATACTTAATGAGGGTAAAAAAAGAATTCTTGCCATATGTTTCTCATTTAGCAGTAGCGCCTGAATTTTCAAAAGCAGTGCTAAGAACGCTTGGGCTGATTGCAATAAAACAACCTGTAAAACAATCTCTTGTAGTGCAAATAATTGGAAACAAAGCTTATGATTACATTAAAGAGCTTCTTGAAAAAGGCTTGATAAAAGCAAAAAAACAAGGAAACACAAAGATCTTATCAACAACCTCAAAATTCGAATCTTATTTCGGAAAACAAGTTGATGAAATAAAAAAGATGACTGCAAAAGCGTACCAGTCAACCTTAAGTTTTCAACTTTCAAAAGAAGAGTCAAAATAATTCATTAAAGCTTCTTGCACTTCCTTAAATTCTTTTTTATCCTCACTTATCAAGTTTTCTAAAAACTCTTGTTTTTCCCTAATCCTTTTATTTATTCTTTGCTTGCTAACCCCGCTTAATGCTGAAAGCTCATCAATCTTCTGGCAAGGAACACCTGTTCTTTCAAGCAAGTCAGTCTTTGCATTATAAACAAACAACTCACCGAAAGAAACCCCTACCTCTGACTTCTGCACTTCAACAATAGCACCAATCCTTCTCTTAAGACCTTCAGGGCTCCTGATCTTCTTACATAAAATAATCAAATCAACCAAGCTAAGCATGTTCTTCGGAACATTCATCGGAGGATTAGTCAGTCTTGACACACACTCGCTTGGAGAATTAGCATGAAGAGTTCCCATCGCAGAATGCCCTACATTCATTGCATTAAACAAAGTCTCTGCTTCAGGACCCCTGACCTCTCCAACTATTATCCTATCAGGCCTCATACGCAAAGCATTAATCAATAAGTCATTCATGGTTATTGGCTTCTTATGCTCTACACCAGCCCTGCTCTCCATACGAACAACGTTTTTCCTGTCAAAGAAATTAAGTTCAAGAGTATCTTCAATCACAATAATCCTCTCATCAACTGGAATAAAAGAAGTCAAAACATTAAGAGTAGTGGTCTTTCCAGCACCAGCACCGCCAATAATAAGCAAATTCATTGGGTAATTCCTTTCCCCTTCAATAAGCTCCCATAAAAAAGCAGCAGCCTCTGAAGAAAGAGTATTGTTTAATATCAAGTCAACTATGGACAAAGGATTTTCCCTGAACTTCCTAATGGTTATCGTAGGGCCGTTAGGAGTTGCTGGAGGAATCGTGGCATTAAGCCTTGAACCATCAGGAAGCCTTGCATCCAAAAAAGGCTTTTCCTCACTAATAATATCATCAGCTTCCATTGCTACTTTGTTAATCCACTCAATTATCTCATTATTAGACAAAACCAAATTAGTCTCACACATCCCATGCTCACGGTGATAAACAAAAACAGGCTCATCAGGACCATTAACCATTATCTCCTCAAGCGCGTTGTCTCTTATCAACTCATCCAAAGAAGGATTACTCAACTCATAATAAGTAAGACCCTTCCTTTTAGAAATCTTAGCACCCATGCAGTTATTCAGGAAAAAAACCTTTAAAAAAGTTCTACTAAGAGACTAAAATAATTTTGAGAAATCATCATAAACTTTCTTCCTATGCCCAATGAACAAGACAATAACTTTCTTTTCGTTATCCTTAATCTCATAAATGACTCTGTAATCGCCAACTCTTACTCTCCAAAAATTTGAATACTTTAAATGCCTCCCGACTTCTTCTGGAAACTTCTTCAACTGCTGCAGCTTCTTTTTTATCCTCTCTTGAATACTTGGCTCAAGTTTATTAAGGCTCTCTCTTGCTCTAGGATGGAAAAAAACTTTATACATTTAAATTTCCTCTAAAGGGACTAGAGTTTCAGGGTTCTCTTCTGCTTCTTTACTTCTCCTAATAAGCATCTTGTAAAACTCTCTTGTTTTTTCTCTTTCCTCATATAATGTTATTATTGTCTTTATAGCGTCACTTCTACTCCTAAACCTCCCCTCTTTAACCCATTTATCCAGTTCTTTTGCTATTTCTTTAGGAACTCTAACTTGCACTTGAACCATAGAACAACACCGTAAACAATAGTGTTTACACTAGTTTATAAGCGTTTCCCTATAAAACTCAATGCAGGAGATTGAGTGAATGCGAAATCCCCTTCCCTTTCACTGGACTGAGCGACAGCGAAGTCCTGTAAATGCCAGCTTTTTGAAGCCTTAGGGGATTGAGAACCACGTTAGTGGTTCGAACATCCCCTGTCCGTAAACCGCACGCGGTTTATGCCAGCTTTTTGAAGCTGTATGGGCCAGGTGAGATTTGAACTCACGACCTCCCGATTATCAGTCGGGTGCTCCAACCAGACTAAGCTACTGGCCCTTAACCAAGTATAAATTTTACTGATTTTCTTATTTAAAAAGAATACGCTAAGCTTTTTATTAAATTACCTCCATAGAAAAATGATGGTGCTAAGAAGACTAAGAGAAAGATTAAACAGAAGGAAAAAAATTAACACACTAAGAGAAAACTTTGAAAAAATAAGAAACGCTGGGCTGCTTGATGCTTATATAGCTGAAGTTGAGCAGGCACTTGCAGGAATTACAGATCAAAAAGAAAGGGAAAAAATCATAACTGGAATTCAAGATAAATTCTTATCCCAGGATAGGGGTCTAATTTATGAAGAAGAATTATATGAGCCTGCTCAGGCAAGTCCAGAAATGAAAGTAAAAAAGAAGTTGGGAATAAAATTCTATGGAAAACCACCTCGTTTTGCAAAGGAAGGTGAAGAAGTCATTGGCGCTCTTCTCATTTTAGTGATCTTTATAATAATCCTTATTGGTTTTATAATGAGCTTGCTTCATTAAGCTCCTTTGAATATCTTTATTATTTCCTCGTAAGGAGCGTTGGTTTTTATTCCTGTTGGTGAAAAATGAGTTTCTGTTGTCTTGTATCCTTTTTTTGTCAATTCTTCAATTACTTTTTTCTTCTTTTTTTGAGTTTTGAAAATTTTTCCTAAAGCAACCAAATCATAGTAAGGAATAAGAATTTCATTTTCGCCTGTGAAAAAGTAATCTTTTACTCCTAACTCACCAAGCCATAAGGGCCCTATTTGGATAAACTCCCCACCGCATTCGCATTTTACTGAAAACGTCTCACTTAGAGTCACTGGTTTTCTTCTCTCACATTTAGGACAATACTCATAGTAACCTATTTTTTTAGTTTCACGGTTCACTGTTTTTCTTCCGCTGAAAACTTCTACAAAAACCCTGTAATAGTGAAGTTTGTGATATGAAAAATAAGGTTTTATAGCGTAATTTAATTTTGCTGCTTCTTTTGCAACAAAACCTAAAAGTGCTCTTACTCCTGCTTCATGCATGAAGCTTGTCTTAACAACCCATGCGCCATACTTCCTCCATCCTGCCTTGGGATAAGCACCTGCCAAAGAACCAATATCAGTAGCAGTAACGCATAGGAGAGAGTCTCTTGGTTTTACTGCTAATAAAGCATTGAACAAAAACTTTGCAGGCGATCCAAAAGGATCTATGTCAATACAGTCAAAGTTTTCTTTCCTCTGAGTTACGAGAAACTCGTTAGCTTCCATACAACTTGCTTTTACTTTCACATTATTTAGTGCAGCGTTTTTTTCAACTAACTTAACAGCAGTTGGCTGAATGTCGTTAGCATAAACATCAAGATCCATATCCAACTCATTAGCATATCTTACTGCTCTTGCACCTAAACCTGAAAACAAGTCAAGCAACTTTATTTTCTCCGCCTTTTTTTCTTTAAAAAAATCCTGAACTATTTTCAATGATAAAGTCCTATCAAAGCTCATTTTAGGATTATAAAACACTTCACCATGTTCTGGAACATCATCATGCAATTCTGGGACAAAGAGCTTTGTCTTTCCTTCAATTACTTGCTTTAAGTTCATGAATATGTTTTAAATAATCCTTGTTTTTAATAGTTGCATGCTTGTTTTAGGAATCGATGAAGCTGGAAGAGGGCCTGTAATAGGCCCAATGGTCATTGCAGGAGTATTACTGGAAAAAAAAGCTGAAAAAGAACTGAAAAATGCTGGAGTTAAAGATTCAAAACTGCTTAGTAAAAAACGTAGAAAAGAACTTGAAAAAATAATAAAAGAGAAAGCAACAGAAGTAAAAACAATAATAATCCCTGCTAAAGAAATTGACTCTTTAAGGAAAAAAATGAGCCTTAATGAAATCGAAGCCATGAAAATAGGCAGGCTTATTTCATCTTTTAGTGAAAAACCAGGGCTTATAATAATTGACTTAGTTGACCCATCTGAGCTTGATTTCTTAAAAAGACTTAAAAAATACGTTACTTTCCCTTGTAGGATAAAAGCAGAACATAAAGCTGACTTGAAAAACATAAGCGTTGCAGCAGCATCAATAATAGCCAAAGTCAAAAGAGACGAGTTAATTGAAAAACTATCAAAAAAACACGGGGAGTTTGGAAGTGGTTACCCAGCTGATGAAAAAACAATAAACTTCCTGAAAAAAAACCGTGGTAAAGAAATGGATTTCGTAAGATACAGCTGGGCTACTGCGAGAAAAATCTTAGGAAAAAAGAAAAACCAAAAACAAAAAAAGTTATATGAATGGTAGTTCTTCTGGCTTTTGTTCCTTTTCTGGTTTTACTTTAAAAGCATACTCAATAAACCTGTCAAGCACGTCAGCTATTATTGTCTTTCCATCTTCATCTTCATAAAACAAACACTTAATTACTGTTTTTCCAGTAGTAGCTTCAAAATTAGCTAACGCGTCAAGAAAAGCTTGATTTTTTTCTCTTTCACTTCTTATCATTTCAACTATCAAAGCAAGCTCGTCAACTTCACTAAAATTATTCAACAAAGCTAATGCATCAAATAAGTCCATTGCCTTTTTCTTTTTACATACTATTCCTTCAACTTTTTCAAACAAGTACTCTTCAAAAAAATCAGCTAAGCCAGCGTTTCCTACTTCAACAACACCTATTATCATGGTTAAAACAACTCAAAAATAATTTAAAAAAGTAAAGGAAAAGGGTTTTTACATTTCACCCATTCCTTCCATTCCAGGAGCTCCTGGTCCTCCTGACTGAGAAGTCTTTGGCTTTGAAGCAGCTATTATGTCATCAATCTTTAAAATCATTTCAGCTGCTTCTGCTGCTGAAGCAAGTGCTTGTCTCTTCACTTTTGCTGGTTCTATAATATCATCCTTTAGTAAGTCTTCTACTTTTGCGTTTGTCACGTTCACTCCTATTGTCTTGTTTCCATTAGCGTGTTCTGTCCTAAGCCTTACTAAAGTGTCTATTGGATCCATTCCAGCTGACTCTGCTAAAGTCCTTGGAATAATCTCTAAAGCATCTGCAAAAGCTTCTATTGCAAGTTGTTCTCTTCCACCAACCTGAGTAGCGTAATCCCTAAGCTTTACTGCAAGCTCTGTTTCAATAGCTCCACCACCTACTACTATTTTTCCCATTTCTATTGCTGAAACCACTGCACCAATACCGTCTTCCACTGCTCTTTCAGCCTCATTCACAACATGCTCTGTTCCTCCGCGAATGAGAATAGTCACTGCCTTAGGATCTTCACAGCCTTCTACAAAAGTCATTGCTTCTCCTGAAACTTTTCTCTCTTCAACTAACTGTGCGTGACCCAAGTCTTTTTCGCTTAACTCTTTCAAATTAGTTATTATTGTTGCTCCTGTTGCTCTTGCAAGCTTTTCCATGTCTGACTTCTTAACTCTCCTCACAGCAAAAATCCCTGCTTTTGCAAGGAAATGCTGTGCCATGTCATCTATTCCTTTCTGGCAGAACACTACATTAGCTCCTGAAGCTTTTATCCTGTCAACCATCTCCCTGAGCATTTTTTCTTCTTGCTCAAGAAAAGCTTCTAACTGTTCAGGAGAGGTTATCCTAATCTCTGCATCAGTTTCTGTTTCTTTTATCTCTAAAGCAGAGTCAATCAAAGCAATCTTAGCGTCTTCAACTCTTCTTGGCATTCCAGCATGCACTCTCTCCTTGTCAATCACTATTCCTCTGATAAGCTTTGAATCGTCAACCTCACCACCTTCTTTCTTCTCAACTTTGATGTAATCCTTGTTTATCACTATGCTTCCGTTGTTGTTTTCTGCGACTTGCCTTACAGCATCAACTATTATCTCTGAAAGCTTATCTTTGTACTTTCCAACAGCTCCTTTTGAACTCATAGTAGTAATACAAACCTTCACCAGCTTATCCTTATCTTCTATGCTTATAGGCTCTGCTGCTTGCTCAAGAATTTCTATTGCTTTTTCTTCAGCCATTTTAAACCCGCGAATTATCACTGAAGGATGAATCTCCTGTTCCAAAAGTTCTTCAGCTTTCTTTAACAACTCTCCTGCTATGACAACTGCTGTTGTTGTTCCGTCTCCTGTTTCACTGTCCTGAGTCTTTGCTACTTCAACAAGCATTTTTCCTGCCGGGTGCTCTATGTTCATTTCCTTCAAGATAGTTGCTCCGTCATTGGTTATGGTAATGTCACCCAACTCATCAACAAGCATTTTATCCATTCCTTTAGGGCCTAAAGTGCTTCTTACTGCATTGGCTACTGCTTTAGCAACCATTATGTTAATCCTTTGAGCGTCTCTTCCCAAGATTCTTGTTGACCCTTCAGGAAGCACCACTATTGGTTGGCCTGACAACTGAGTCATTCGCAATCCCTCCTTTTAAAAATTTAAAAACAAGTCAACATGAAGAACACATTAATAAATATAGTATTTAATATTAAGTCATGAAAGGGGTATAAATAAGTTTTGTAAGCTGAAAGACTAATCCTTAAAGTTTTTCAACAATAATTCTTACTTTTTGACCTTTTATCAACCATTCTCTTTCATTTCCCTGAATCTCAGTGTCAAGAATTTGCTCTGCATTTACTGCTTTCATCACTTCATCATAATAAACATCCTGTCTTGGGATTATACTCACTCTCACCTTATCCTTTTCGACCAAGCCCATTTCTTTTCTCATCTGCTGAATTCTCCTAATAAGCTCTCTCGTAAGCCCTTCTTTTAACAACTCATCATCAAGCCTCGTGTCAAGGAACACTTTGATTTCTCCAGCTTCTGCTTTTTCAAAACCCTCAGGCTCTTCTCTTGAAAAGGTTACTTTTTTCACATTAGCTTGTCTTGCTATCACATCCTTTAAATCTTCAAAAGGCTCTTCAGTTACTATGACAAGTTCTCTTAAAGGCTGTCTTAAGTTTATCTTTACACTGTTCCTGACACTAGCAGCTGCTTCGACTACTCTCATTGCTTTATCCATTCTCTTCTCAAGTTCTTCATCAATCAAGCTCTCATCTGGCTCAGGCCAATCCTCCAAGTGAATGCTTTCTTTTTCCTTGAACAAGTCAAGATAAATGAACTCAGTCAAGTGAGGAGCTACTGGAGCATACAATCTTATGATTCCTTCAAGTACTTTCCTCATCGTGCCAATAGCAGCGTTCTTATCCTCGCCTTCATAAGAAGCCTTAACCCTTGGCCTGACCAGCTTAACATAAGTCTTACTAAAATCATTAATCATGAAATCCTCAACTGCCTGCACTGCCTTATAATGCCTGAGATTCTCAACTTCCCTGTTAACTGTCTTTATCAACTTGTTCAACTTGGACAAGATCCACTTATCTTCAACCAACAAGTCCCGAGAAACCACATTAGAACCACAATAAGTCTTCACAAAGGAATACAAGTTAAACAAAACACCTAACTTATTATTTCCTTCTTTTATTTGATCCCAACTGAAATTAAAGTCAAGAGAAGTATCCATTCCTAAAAAGTACTCACGCACCACGTCCCTACTGTATTTTTCACATAATTCTCTTGGCGAGACTCCTCCCTTTGACTTTGAAAGCTTTGACTTGCCATGCTCTTCTAACACAAAACCATGCACCACGACCTGCTCAAAAGGCCTTCTGTCAAAAGTTATGACTCCTGCAATCATCTGAGAGTTATACCATCCTCTAAACTGATCAATACCTTCTATTATGAGCTTAGCAGGCCATAATTCCTCAAACAACTTCTTTTCTTTAGGATACTTCAACGAAGCCCATGAAGCTACTCCTGAGTCAAACCAAACGTCAAGAACGTCTGGTATTCTTTTCATCTGCTTCCCGCACTTCGGGCATTCAAAAACTATCCTATCAATGTACGGCTTGTGAAGATCCTCTGGTTTTTCAGGAAGCTCATCAACAGAACCAACTACTCTAACTTCACCACACTCACACACCCATATTGGCAATGGAATGCCCCAATACCTTTGTCTTGAAATAGGCCAGTCATCTAATGACTCAAGCCAGTTCTGGAACCTTTTACCAGCCCATTCAGGACTCCACTTAACCTTTTTGTTTTCTTCTATGAGCTTGTCTCTTATTGATGTTACTCTGAAAAACCACTGAGGTACTGAAATGAAAAGAAGAGGTGACTCGCATCTCCAGCAAGTAGGATACTCATGCCCAATCTGCTCAGTAGCCACGAGCAGGCCTTTTTCCTCAAAGTCTTTGATTATTTCAGCGTCACAGTCTTTCACAAACCTTCCAACATACTTCCCAACACCTTCAGTGAACCTGCCTGACATGTCCACTGGTGAAAGTACTGCTAAGCCGTTTTCCTTACCCACCTTGTAGTCTTCAAGACCATGTCCAGGAGCAGTATGCACGAGGCCTGTTCCTTTTTCAAGAGTAACAAACTGGTCTGACATAACTACCTTGTGCTTTACTCCTTTCTGCACTTCCCACTCGTCAGCAAAAGGATGCTCGTACTCAAGGCCTTCAAGTTCTTTTCCTTTGAATATGTCAATCACTTCATACTGCCTACCTGTAATCTGCTCGAACTTGTCTTTTAACTCATAAGCTATTATCAAAACTTCTCCTGTTTCTTTATCCTTGAGCTTGGCATAATCAAATTCAGGATGAGCCATTATGCCAGTGTTTGCTGGAAGGGTCCAAGGAGTAGTAGTCCAAATCACCAAGTACTCTTTCTCTTTTCCTTTCACAGGAAACTTCACATAGATAGAAGTATCCACCAACGGCTTGTACTCTATCTCGTTGTAAGCCACTACTGTCTCACAATGAGGGCATACCGTGACTGGGTAAATGTCCTTGAAAAGAAGGCCTTTCTCATAAGCTTTTTTGAAAGTAAACCAAGCTGACTCCATGTAATCATTATCCAACGTCAAGTAAGGATTATCCCAATCCATCCACACTCCTAAGTCTTCAAAGTCTCTGCTCATCACATCAATATACTTTGTTGCAAACTCACGGCACTTCTTGATGAACTCCTCAACACCTATCTTCTTCTCTATGTCTGACTTTTCTTTTACTCCTAATTCTCTTTCTACTTTTAGTTCTATTGGCATGCCATGGCAATCATATCCTGGCTGTGCCCTCACATCAAAGCCTTTCATCCTATAGTAGCGCAAGTAAAAGTCTTTGATTATCTTATTAAGAGCAGTCCCAACATGAATATGCCCACTAGCGTAAGGAGGCCCGTCCAAGAAATAATACTTTGGCTTTCCCTGTCTTGCCTTTAATACTTTTTCCTCTATGTTGTTCTTCTGCCAGTATTCTTTTACCTTCTCATCAATTTCTTTTAACTTCATCAACACTCACTTCAACTTATGCATTTTTCTCAAGTCTTCTTCAAAAGGCTTAAGGTCTTCAGGAACCTCGATTCCTGTTATTTCAGAGTTAAGAGATAACCCCTGGTCTTTTTTCTTCTTCCACACGCTTGAATTAAACTCAACAAGCCTTTCAGTAAGTTCAAGGAACTCTTCTTCTCCGCCTGGTTCTGGAAGCAGTTGCCTGTGAACGCTTTCACCATACACTTCCCTGTAAACCTTGTCAGTTACGAAAGGAGCTATTGGAGCAAGAAGCTTTGTAATAGTCTTCAAACAATGATGAAGAGTAAACAACGCTGACTCATCACCTTCATATGCTCTGTGTTTTACCATTTCAAGGTAATGAGGAGCAAACAAGTTCCACACAAACTCCCTTATCCTCGTGGCAGGGATGAAAAAGTTATAATCATCATAGCCTTTCCTGCATTCTTTTATCAGTTTGTTAAGCTCGGAGATTATCCAAAAGTCAGTTGGCTTAAGCTGCTCTGGCTGTTCTTTTTCATCAAACCCTGACACGAACCTAGCGACATTCCAATACTTAGTCAGGAACTTAGAAGCTCCTGCTATTCTCTCCTCACTTATCCTAAAGTCTTCTCCTATGCTTGTTTCTGAAGCAGCCCAGAACCTGTAAGCGTCAGCGCCGTACTTGTCAAGCACTGGCTCTGGGTCCATGAAGTTTCCTTTGCTTTTACTCATTTTCTTCCCATGCTCATCCAAGCCCATGCCATGAATCATAACATGCTTGAAAGCAGGCTTTCCAGTAAGCTGGTAGTTCCTGAGAAGAGTATAATAAAGCCATGTTCTTACTATGTCTCTTCCCTGCGGCCTCATGGCACAAGGATAAGCTTTCTTAAACAATTCCTCGTCTCTCAAGTAACCAGTAACGTACAGGTTTGAAATTGAAGAGTCCATCCAAGTGTCAAACACTCTTGTCTCCCCAATGAATTCAGTAGACCCGCACTTGCTGCACTTGCTTCCTTCAGGAGGATCTTCTTTCCAAGGCTGGTAATACTTTCCAGGCTCTGGCACGAAAGGCTCCCCGCATTTCTTACAATACCACAACGGGATCTCAGTAGCATAATACCTTCTCCTGCTAATAGGCCAGTCAATAGTAATGCTGCTTATCCAGTCAAGAAGAATCTGCTTATGTTTTTCAGGATGAAACTCTATCTCGTCAGCTATCCTTTTAACATCCTCAAGGAATTCAAGTTGCTTTAAATAATACTCATTCATTGCTATTATTTCGACAGGAGTGCCTGACCTCTCACAATAGGGAGCTCTATGAGGCACCTGCTCTTGCTTCACTATTAATCCTTGTTGCTTGAGATCTTCTATTATTACTTTCCTCGCTTCTTTCACTGTCATGCCTTTGTACTTTCCAGCAGCATCAGTCATCCTAGCATTGATGTCAATTGCTTCTATTGGCTTCAATTTAAGTTCTCTGAATATTTGCACGTCAGTAAGGTCTCCATAAGAACAAACCATCACAAGACCTGAACCATACTCAGGAGAAGCAGAATGATGACCCCTTATAGGAACTTCTCTCTCATAGATTGGTATGACTGCATGCTTTCCTTCCAAGTGTTTATATCTTTCATCTTCTGGATTGAACAACACCACCTGGCAAGCACATAATAGTTCAGGACGAGTAGTAGCGATTATTATCTCTTCTCCTGTTTCTTTCACCTTGAACTTCACGTAGTTCAAGGTAGTTGTTTCTTCTTTATATTCCAACTCAGCGTCAGCTATGGTGGTCTTACATTCAGGGCACCAGTTGTTAGGTTTTTTATCTTCGTAGATAAGCCCTTTTTTCCACAGTTCTATAAAAGTAGCTTGAGTAATTTTTCTGTATTCTTCCATGTCAGTGTAATAATAGTTTTCATAGTCAGCTGAAATGCCAAGTCTTTCATAAAGTCTTCTAATCTCTTCCCCGTACTCGTTTATGGTCTGCTCGCATAACTTCAAAAATTCTTCTCTGTCATACTCATGAGCTGACTTACCATATTTCTTTTCAACAGCTGTCTCCACTGGCAAGCCGTTACGGTCAAGGCAAAAGGGGAAGTAAACTTCTTTCCCTTTCATCCTCTCACAGCGTGCGATCATGTCAATAAGAGAATACCCCGCCATCGCCCCAGGATGCCATGAACCTGAAGGGTAAACAGGAGGATTATCTATTACAAATACTTCATCTTTTGTCTTGTCAAAAGAGTAAAGCTTCTCTTTCATCCACTCATCAAACAACTGTTTCTCAATCTCACGGCTTATCCTCTTATCTTTAATTTTCATGAACCCACCTTAGAACAAGCTACTGCAAAGACTAGCAGCAGCTTCTTAAGCTACTACACGTATTAGAATAACACGGGTCATTTTTCATCCCAAATTATTTTTAAATTAAGTATTTTTTAAAACTTTTACTCTTTTAAAGTTTTTAGTTTAAACCTTATTATTTTTTAAACAAGCTCAACCCATAAGAACAAATGATGCGAAAACGTTCTGTTAAAAAGGAGACATGGGGTCTTTCAAGAGAAGTTGAAGGGAGTCTTGCTGATCCTTTTGTTAAAGCAAAGCAGGCTTTTAGTCTAAGAGGTAAAAGAGAGCATTTTTTAGCATCGACTAAAATGAAGATTGGTGGGAAAGAAAAGAAGGTAACAATTCTCTCAGCAAAGAAAAAAGCTTTAGTAATAGTGAAAGGACCAGAGGGAAAACTTGAGGGAATAGTAAAGATAGAAGGCGGGAACGTTTATTTGGATGGTAAAGTTCCAAAGACAATAATAAGAAAAAGCTTTGAAATTGCTGGTAGGGAATCGCAAATACAGGAGTATGATTTAAAACGTGAAATAATTAGTGACGTTTCAAGCATTTACAGGTCAGCTGGTTTTAAGAAAATCACACTCGCAGATCTTGAAAATATTCTTGGAGTAAAAATCAAGGGAATGAGACAAAGATAAAACTTTAGTATTCTCTTGCCACGTAAACCACTGCTCTTGCAGGCTTCCCGCATACAATGCATTTGCCTTTTGGCTTTTCTTCTCCTCCAACGAGTGTTCCTCTTACTTTCCCGCCATTAGTTTCTATGCGTAGTTTTTCAGCGCATTCTTCTCCGTCAAAGTCTCTTGAGCAGAATTCTACTCTTACAAATCCTCCTTTTTCATCAAGGATTTTTTTCACTTCTTTCAGTGTTTTTGCTTCGTGGATGCATTTCTTAAAAGCAACATCTGCTTCTTTCCTGAGGTTAGCAAGGAACTCTTCAGGGACTCTTTTAAGGTACTCGTCAAGTTCTTCTTCTTTGACTTTTTCTTTCTTTCCAGTGTCCCTACGTGCGACTGTTATGAATCCTTTTTCAGCTTCTTTGGGGCCTATCTCGAAACGCAGGCAAGCTCCTTTAAGCTCCCAGTAATAATACTTCATCCCTGGCCTTTTATCACTTAAGTCAAGCACGACTCTTATCTTTTTCTCCTTAAGCTTTTCGTAGAGTTGCTTGCATTTCTCGATAACTGCTTGCTTGTCAGCTTCTTTCTTAAGCACTGGCACTATGACTACTTGGTAAGGAGCAATGCTCCAAGGGAACTTCAGCCCTTTGTTGTCACCATGCATCATTATGACGCTTGCTAAAATCCTTGAGATTGCCGGGCCATAACAAGTATGCCAAACGTAGTGTTCTTTTCCGTCATCATCCACGAACTTCACGTCATAGGCTCTTGCAAAGTTCTGACCAAGAAAGTGAGTGCTTGGTTGTTGAATAACAATACCATTAGGCATTACGACGTCAGCAGCGTAAGTATGAACAGCTCCTTTGAATTTGTCCCAGTCAGGCCTCTTGAAAAACAAGAAAGGCAAAGCTAATTGTTCATGGAGTACTTTTTCAGTTATTTCCATGTCTTCAAGCACTTGTTTTTCAGCTTCTTCTCTTGTCGCAAAGGCATTATGTGTTTCTATCCAGTAAAACTCTCTATCACGCAGTAAAGGTCTAGTGTGCTTTGTCTCATACCTCCATACTTGGCATTCTTGATAAGTCTTGAGAGGTAAGTCTCTCCATGAACGGATCCACTCGCTCATCATAGTATGCACGACTGCTTCAGAAGTAGGCCTAAGGCCTAGTTTTTCAGGAAGCTCATCATCACCTGCTTTTTCAATCCAGAACACTTCAGGAGTGAATCCTTCAACATGCTCCATTTCCTTAGCAAATACTGAGAGAGGAATCAGTGAAGGAAACCTATGAAGTTTGTGTCCTGTCTTCTCAAGTTCTTCTTCATAAAGCCTGTATATTTCTCTTTCAGCAACAGCTGCTATTTCCCTGTGAACTAAAAGCCCTTTCACAGGATACCTTTGATCAACTACTTCTGCTTTTTTCAAAAGTTCAAAATACCATTCACTCACATTTTTTTCCTTGTCTTTGTTGAATAACTCTTCAGCCATGCTCCTCAACCTTGTCCAACAGGTTATTTGAAACAAGAATGGTTTTTATTCATTTGCTAATAAAC
>Ga0190313_1000803_pt1 | contig 17783 bp, 18 predicted proteins | sample 4870071011_MG_FD_169989 | JGI IMG/M metagenome (GOLD analysis project Ga0190313, IMG submission 169989) | Hydrothermal vent sediment bacterial communities from Southern Trench, Guaymas Basin, Mexico - 4870-07-10-11_MG | ecosystem: Environmental > Aquatic > Marine > Hydrothermal vents > Sediment ...
GAGAAAAAGGTGATCAATTATGAGAAGAGAGTTTTTATTTATTTTTATTGTTATGTTTGGATTATTAATGAATCCAGTTTTAGGATATGCGAATAATCAATTCTATTTGCGTTCAAAAGAATCTGTATCCGTGGAATTTCTCGTTGAGGACACTTATTGGGGAACTTACGGTAATCCAAGGTCTCCAGAGCCTGGTGATAGGAATGTTCCCTTAACAATAGTAATTCAACAAAATTCCCCATATTATTTACGTGGAATTGTAGGTTATTTGTATCTCCCATCTGGATTTATTGATTCACATAGTGAAACAAATGTATCAAAGGCTTCTGGCGTCGCAATAGAAACTGATAATGATGCTCATGATATCATTCCATACGGTTCATTCTATTTAACTTTCTACCTTAATCTTAATAATAGCCTAACTAAGGGAACCTATAACATGAACCTAAATATAACATACTATGTCATAAATAACACAATATTCCTCGAGGGAGAGCCTCAAATCATTCGGATATCAGTAATAATCCCGAATAGAGCTCCAGAAATTTATACTGTCGAACCGTCGAACGCTAGAGTTACTGTATATGCAGGGGATAATAAAACATTTTATGTCGAAGCAAGAGATCCAGATAATGATTCATTAACATACACTTGGTACTTAGATGGAGAAAAAGTTGGTGAGGGACAAAATTACACATACTTTGCAACTGAAGAAGATTTTGGAACACATACTCTTCGTGTAGAAGTTTCTGATGGTGATTTGACAACATCTAATACGTGGACAATTGATGTTGAAATCCCAAGTGAGACAAAGATAATTCCTTCCACTGATCATGTATACGCCGGAGAGAAAACTACATTAACTTTCACAATAACAAACAATCTTTGGCATGGAACTGCCAATATTCAAGTTAGTTGTCCAGATTATGTAGTTGTGTTTGGAGATACTCAATGGGTAATAAATGGACTTTCTCCAGGTGATTCAGTTAACATTAGTATTACCATTTATGTACCGAAATCCGTCATAGCTGGAGTATACGGTGAAATTGAACTTATTGGACAAACAATGGATGTTACAATTAGTATTGATTTTACAGATGAACACGGAAATACATACAGTGAGGACCACAACATTGGTTTTATAATAAGAGGACGAATTGTATTGAGATTTTTTGACATCCGTGTTGAACCCATGGTCGCTTTTCCGGGCGATACTGTTAAATTATCTGCAACAGTTCTAAATATGGGAACTGCAACAGCACAGTTTTGTAATGCAAGTATACTTCCAACAGAATTTATTGAATTGCTAGCAGAGAGTTTCTATTATGTGGGTGATGTTGAACCAAACTCGCCAACACCATTTACTTTACAATTTAGAATATCGACAAGTGCAATAGTGGGAGTATACAATGCAACAGTAATATTTAACTACTACGATGAAATGTATGATGAGCACAGTATTCAATTTAATGTAACAATAAATATAGCTAATAAGACTAGTGAAACGACCAGCGAACAAACAATGGTTTCTTACTCTGATTACCTATCATACATCTATGCAAGCTTGGCAACAATCGCCGTGATTTCAGTGATAATCTTTATACGAAAAAGAAGGTCGTAAAATATGGAATTGCTCATTTTAGCATTTGAAGCATTAAAAGAACGAAGAATAAGATCCGCGCTTACGATACTAATGGTCGTAGTTGGGACGTCTCTATTAGTGGCTGTAGATGGGATTAGCACTGGTACTAGGAATTTCATAGAAGGAGAATTTCAAAAATTTGGAACAAATATAATAATAGTTTCTTCAACGAGAGGAAATGTTATAATTGATGATTCGCTTGTAGATGATGTAAGCAAAATTCCTGGAGTAAAAACAGTAATACCTGTAATCTCGAAATTCATAACGATTGAAGCGCATGGCCAAACTAAAGATGTAATTGCGGTCGGAATGGATTTATCCAAAATAAATTACTTAATGCCCGACCTTAAACTAGAATCTGGCACATTACCGTCAGAAACAGATATGTTTGGTATAGTATTAGGTTATCAAGTTGCATACAACCCTGACGGAACGAAATTTGCATACACTGGCGAAGCAGTCAAAGTAATATATACGACGTTTGAAGAGGGACGGCAGAAAACCAAAGAGAAGAGTTTCATAGTAAGAGGCGTATTTGCGTATTTTGGATCCTTCTTCATTCCAGTAGACCAGAATGTCTGGATGCCGATTGAAACTGCTAAAAAATTCTTTGAACAAGATGAATATGATGGTCTTTACATAATAACAGAGAATAGTACAATTAACGAGAAAATAGCAGAAATAATAAGCCAACAATATAAATTAGAGGTTCTTACTCGCCAGCAGATAAATATGGTGGTCAATAGAATCTTAACAACAATAGATGTTTACATACTATCGATATCATTAATCTCACTGCTAGTAGCATCAATAGGAATAATCACAACATTATACACGTCGGTACTTGAGCGGATAAGAGAGATTGGAACTCTAAAAGCAATTGGGTTTAAGAACTCTGATATAATGAGAATGTTCTTATACGAAGCTCTGATTATTGGAGTCATCGGAACTGTCGTTGGAGCATTTATTGGAGTCTTTGGTTCACATTTATTAAAAACACTTTTCTTTAGTCAAATTCCATTTGTTAAACCAGAATTCGAGGCGGCTACATTCATAAAAACTGCTGTTTTGGCAATAGGCTTAAGCATAATATCTGGCTTGTATCCAGCTTATCGTGCAGCAAAGTTAAATCCTGTCGAAGCACTCAGATGGGAATAATCGCTAATAATTCGCCAAGAAGTCTTTTTGGTTATTTCAGAATTCTGTCCTCTATTTACTGCGAATTTTATCTAATATTTTCTTGAATCAATGTTTTATGTGTTAACTTTAATTAAGTAGTTAAGCATGTTGGTATTGAAAAAGCACTAAATATTGAAACCAATCCCTATACGTCAAATAATAACATTAAAATAGTATACTTTTAGCATCTTTGAATGCAAGTTAAAGTTACTAGGCGAAGAGAAATAATTTTGGTTTTTTAAAATGGACCTATTAATGATTGATTAGGTGGAAAAATCGTGAGTGTGCTTTTCCAAAAAACATGGACAATTATAGTCGTTGATGTAGAAGCGTCAGGAAATTTGAGAGCTTACAAGGGAATTGTTCCATATCATAATCTGCTCGAAATCGGTGCCGTTGAGGTAATTTTATCCAATACTCAAAAAAGAATAAACAGTGAATTCTATGCAATATTAAAACCAATGAACGATAGATACGACCCAGAAGCAATTAAAAAGACAAGCGGTAAGTTTCTGGAGTTTTATAAAAAACGTGGAGAGGATCCTGCTGTTGCAATGAAGCGTTTTTACGAATACTTAAAATCCATTAAAGCAAGGACTAGTCGAAAAGTTCTATTAGCATCCGATAATCCGGAATTCGATGTTGGCTGGATAAGACTTTATCTGGAATTATTTGGCTTTAATGCTTATGAAATATTGCATCATAATCCAATGAGCTTGAAGGATTTAGTTCGTGGGATATTTCGTGACTTAAAAATGAATTTGTATCGTTTGCCACCAGCTTTTTCTGTAAAACTTCCACATACCCACAATGCTTTGGATGATGCTAGGAGAAATGCCCATATATTATTAAAACTATCTCGGGTTCTAAGATTATGAAATTACGTCTTAGTTTCTGAAATACGAACGCCTATATTATCGATTCTTGAAACGATTACTTTAATTGGTTTCTCTTCTATTTCCCCTAATATTCTTTCGATTTTAGTCCTTAGATCATCACCAAACAAGAATACTCCGTCGCCTATCATCAATTGTGATCCAATCAAATCGTATTTCTTCGCTATATCAAGTATTCTTTCTCCTCTTCTAGTTAGTAATCCACTTCGTTTAGCAAATTCTAATGATAGTTCACAGAATTTTTCAATAGAGAAAGCTGAGGCTAATATTTCGTTCTTATTGTCAAATGCATTTTCTATCTTCTTGATTTTTTCTTCTGATTTAAGAACCTCGGGCGTTGGTATTTCACCAAAGACGATTATTGCCACCTCAGCATCCACCGGAATTCTTTTAACCACACCAATACCTGGAGCTCCTGGTTTTAAGCGTATTTCGAATTGCCCCTCATATTGGGCAATTACACTTCCCAAACCAGTCTTGTTTTCGACTTCAGCAACATGTGCTATTTGTGCGAGTTCAACCTTATTTATTCCCATACTAAAAAGCTCATTTAATCCAAATACAACGCCGAGTGCACCAGCTCCACTTGTTGCTAATCCGCATCCGATTGGTGCCGGAACTTCGTGGAAAATATCTACGCCTTCAAATATTTCGCATCTTTCGAAGAATTGTTCTGCTGCAGTATATGATGTTTTTGCTTCTTCTGTTTTTTCTTCGCCATTAATGAAAATTCGTATTTCACCAAGTTCGTTTATTTTAACAGTTGTTTTCAAGTATGTTTGGAATGAAAAGCCGGCACCAATGGAACCTGCATATAGGGGGTTTTCGTGTAAATGGGCTTTAAAAAACCCAGTGACATGAAGAGGAACTTCAATACTTACGGACATAATTACTCCCCTAAGAAAAAAGATTAATCTTTTGGAAAGATTATATGAGTAAATACGGGATGTTTAAGGAAAAAAGGAGTTTAAAGCAATGATGAAGCGAATCTTGGAAGCGACTAAGAATAATAATCCCACGCTTAATGTAATCCGAAGGAAAAGATTGATTATGAAGAAACCTAGAATTAATAGAGAAGAAACAATTGAGGTTTTCTTGAAGTGAAGTTTCTAGAACTAAATACATAAGACGGTGTCGGGAATAAGAAGAGATTAAAGAGCTTGGATGAAATCCTCGTTTTTGCTTATGGAAATTTCAAGGTAATTGGATTCTAAAATTGTTTTAAGAATTCTTGTGAAATATTCAATTGAATTTCCTTAATTATTTCGTTCTTTTCATTTAATACAATTACTCTTGGATGTGTTTTAAGTATATCTTCCTTGCTGACATACGCGAATGCGAATATGATTAATTTATCGCCGATTTCGCCTTTTCTTGCTGCAGCGCCATTTAAACAAATTTCACCAGTTTTATCTGATGGAATAGCATATGTGATGAATCTTTCGCCGTTTGATATATTCGCAACAAGAACTTCTTCCCACGGTAATATTCCTGCCCGTAACATTATTTCTTTATCAATTGAGATGCTACCGATATAATACAAATTTTTTGATGTTACTGTGGCATTTTGGATTTTCGCGATAAGGATTTTTCGTAAGATCATTTCTTAATCCCATTTTCCTCTAAGTATAAGTCTTGATTTTGTATATAATTTAAATCTATATTTTCTGCGAAAGCCAAAAATCTATCAATTGTGGATTTCAAGTTTCTTTCGTGTATTTTTCTTCTGGTTTGATTATTATATATTAACTTCGCATGAGATTCATAAAATTTGCTTTATTTTGGGGTAAATGATGAGTGAGGAAAAATCATGGTGGATTCCACAAACGCACCCTCGAGCCTGGTCTTTAGAATTAAGAGAAAGAATAATCGAGGGTTATAAGAAAAACATTGTGGCACTAGCGGGTCTCATCGCACATGGACGAGGAGAGTGTTTTGATTATATTCTTGGAGAAAAAACTCATGACTTTGCTGAAGAAGCCATGCGTGCTGCTGTTGCGAAATTTCTTTTGGCAAAACATCCTGTTTTCAGCGTTAATGGAAATGTTGCTGCTTTGGTTGCTGAAGAGTATGTAAAACTCGCGAAGCTTGTTAATGCAAAATTGGAAATAAATCTTTTCTATAGAACAAAGGAAAGGGAACAAGCAATAGCTAAAAGATTAAGAGAAGCTGGCGCAGATGAAATCCTTGGTGTTGATGATGAGTATCGTACTACAATTCCCGAAATAAGCAGTGCAAGGCGATTTGTTGATAAACGTGGCATCTATATAGCAGATGTGGTTTTTGTTCCTCTTGAGGATGGCGATAGAACGATGGCATTGAGAAAAATTGGAAAGTTTGTTGTAACAATTGATTTAAATCCTCTTTCAAGAACGGCACAGTGGGCGAATATTACTATCGTTGATAACATTGTTCGGGCATTGCCCAAAATGATTGAATTTGCAAAGGACATGCGGAACTGGGATAAGAAGAAATTAAAGCAAATTGTGGCAAATTACGATAATCGAAAAATATTATCTGCAGCATTTGATAGAATTCGAAGAAATTTGGAGGAATGGGCTAAGAAAGGAATAGTAATTGAGGACGTACTAAAGTACTGATATACCATTAATTACAGGCTATCGTTTATCTAACAAAGGTAAACTAATTATTTAGAATGCCTTCGTCATTAAACTAGTAATCATATATGACCATTTACATATATAAGCTTTTAATAATATTTCACCTAATTTCTATTCCCCTAAAAATTGCGTATCACAACTTTTTTCGTGTGTTGAACATGGGTGAGTATAAACTGGAAATGCGAATTTCAGAGCAAATGCTATTAAAAAACGTAATTAAAGAATTAAGAGAAATTCCTCAAAAAGCGAGGTTAAAGAAAACAAGCAGACTTGTTGATAAATTATTATCTGATGATATACTTCGTGCTATGCTAAATGCAGCAAATGTCTTGCTTGTGAATTACTTAAAATATAATGATCACGGTTGGAATCATTCCTGCATAACTGCGAGAAATGCATTAAAGATTCTGTTGGTTCTGAATGACGCCGGAATAAAGCCAAATATTGTATCTCATGGTTTTGGAACACTTGATGACGCGGCATTCATAGTTATTCTTGCATCATTTCTTCATGATATTGGAAATATATATCATAGGAAATTACATTATCTCAGTAGTGTGATTGTCTCAGAGCCTATTATATGGAATTACATTAATGAGTTCTATCATGATGAAGATTTGAAGAAAAAGTGGTTAATTTACGCGCACATTACTAATGCGATCTTTAGTCATGATGAAAGCGTGCAAGCATTCACAATCGAGGCGAGTGCAGTCAAAGTTGGAGATGGATGTGACATAGCCGCTGGTAGATCGAGAAGACCATATAATCTTGGCAAGGTTGATATTCATTCAGTGTCTGCCCTAAGTATACGTGATGTAACAATAACACGGGGGAAGGAAAAACCTCTAAGAATTCAAGTTGACATGACCGATCCAGCAGGAATATTTCAAGTAGAAGAAGTGCTATGGCCAAAAGTAAAATCATCTCTTCTTGTTGATAAAATTGAGATTCTATGTACTGTTGACGGAAAACCAATTAGATTAAGTAGGATAATTGTTTAAATCAAAATTTTTCTAATCTCGTGATAGATATGTCTAAAATTACTGTTGCAGTAATTGGAGATTCAGAAACGGAGAATCAAGAGGAACTAAAATTCGCCGAGCAAGTTGGAGAATTAATTGCCAAAAGGGGATATATTTTAGTATGTGGTGGTAGAGGAGGAGTAATGGAAGCAGCTGCACGCGGAGCTAAACGAGCTGGAGGAATAACAGTTGGAATCTTGCCAGGATTTACAAAAGAGGAGGCGAACCCATTTATAGATATTGTAGTTCTAACTGGTATTGGATGGGCGCGAAATCAAATAGTGATACTCTCTGCAGATGCAGTAATTGCAATTGGGGGGCGTTCTGGAACTCTTTCGGAAATTGCATACGCTTGGATGTATAATAAACCTATCTGCGCTGTTGTTGGATTCGGAGGATGGTCCGAAAAACTGGCTGGAAAACGAATTGACGATAGGAGAAATGATATGATATATGTAGCGAAAACTATTTCTGATGTAGCTAGATTTTTAGATACAATTTTTATTCGTGAGAAAAAATGAATTACGTTTTGTATTGTATAATCGCAGGAATAATCATAGGTGCGATTCAAGGAATACTTGAGTGGATACCCGTAAGTTCAGAAGCCTTTGTTTTTCTAGCAGCAATTCTTTTAGGATTATCCCCATTGGAAGCATTATCCATTGCAATATTTCTCCATTTCGCTACTGCACTAGCAGCAATGATTCGTTTTAAACAAGAATATGAAGAAGCTATAATATCAATTTTTCGTGAGAATCAAAAAGGACGTAAATTGCTAATGTTCATCTTAATAGGGACGTTCTTTTCAATAATTGTTGCATTACCTTTGAGATTATACGAAAACATATTACTAAAGAGTTTTTCACTAGACATTATTATACTTCTGATAGGAGTTTTGATGGTTACCATAGGCCTTATAATTTACAAAACAAGAAGAATTGGTAATAAAGTGTTAATCAATATTACTAAGAAAGATGCTGCTATTATCGGGTTTGTTCAAGGTTTTTCTGTATTACCCGGTGTGAGTAGATCAGGTGTTACAATAACAGCATTATTATTAATGCAGTATAAAAACACTGAAGCGGTTAAAGGATCGTTTTTATTATTAGCTCCAATTTCTATTTTGGCAGGATTATACGAGGTGTTTGTTACAAGAAGTATTCTTATTGTTCCAACTTTAGTAATATCTGCCTTTGTCTTTACATTACTTTTTTCTTTTTTGACTATAAGGTTCATGCTTAATGTTGCGCAAAGAATAAATGCTGGTAGTTTTCTGATAATGATTGGTATACTCTTCATGATTAGTTGTATTTTCATATGACATAAAGTATAATTCTTTTTGGCGGCTCTTATTAAGTTTTTATTATATTAACTTCGTTATTATAGTGAAATAAATCAAATGTAGACTGATATGTTTTCTATTTGGTGATGTCATGGAATGTAAGGGTGTTTTTATTGCATGGAGTCGTCTTTCAAACAGGACCGTGAGGTATTCGAAATTATTGGGATTAAGATTGATGTTTATAAAAGATAGACCTCCCTACCTCAAAGCTTTTTTTAAAACACTTAAATTTTTGTTAAAAAACAATCCTAGAGTTATTTTCGTTCAACTCGCACCAGGACCATTGCTCCTTTTAGCAACTTTCTTTAAAGCAATAAAACGCTATTTCCTAGTTGCTGATATGCACTCCTTTTTCTTGAATCCAGTATCTGTTGGTGGGGTTATAATTAACAAGCCATTTAGTATGTTTTTGCGTTTTTGTGATTTAATACTAGTTCATAGTAATGCAGTAAAAGAGAAAATGCCAAGTAAACTGAAGTGCAAGAGTATTGTTGCCTACGATCCTCCTGTGACCATGAAAAATTTAGAGAAGCAAGAGGAGTATGAAGAATTCTCACTAGTTTTTCCAGCATCTTTTGCAAAGGATGAGCCAATAGAAAATGTTATAATCGCCGTTAAAAAGTTAATTAAAAGGGGTTATAAGTTAAAGCTCTTTATTACTGGGAGATATGAACGTAGAAGAGAAATCATCAAGTATGCTGACAAGAACATTATATTTACAGGATTTCTTCCAAGTGAGAAGTATTATGAACTCTTACAAAAATGTCATGTTATACTTGCCCTTACAAGAGTTGGATATTCATTGTCAGCAGCGGCCCTCGAGGCAATGTTCTTAGAAAAACCTCTTATATTGAGTAATAAGCCAGTATTCAAATCTATCTTCACGAAGGGTGTAATATACACTGATAATAGTGTTGAAGATTTAGTTAAGAAAATATCCTATTTAATCGAAAATAAGAATGTTCTTAGTGAGCTTAAGTATCAAATGAGAGAAATGAAGAAAAGGTACATCAAGAAATTCAATTTGGTCTTAAGGATACTGAGGAATATTATCAAGCAATTATAATCTAAGATTAATGAGTAATTTCGATTTTAACAACTTCTGATGGATTTTGGAAATAAGTTGTTACTAATCTGAAGAAATCAGTTAATTGTCTTGGGCGTTTCTTTAACTTAAAATTGGAACTCCAAAAAGCATGATCTGTATGCAGTCCTCTCCGCATTCCATGATCAGAAAGTATGAGAATCCATACTGGTTCTGTGTAAGTATTCAATATTGTTTTCCACTCTCTAATCCAACGAGACATAATTTTATATGTTTCTAAAAGCATTATTGGTTTATTCCAATACAAATGCCCAACAACATCAGTTATGTAAAAATGAACCATAATTAAATTCCAATCACCATGATGTAAAAGTTGTTCTAAGATTTTCTTCTTTTTCTTCTCAAGAAGCCATTGTAATCTGAGTCTCTTCAATGTTAATTCGCGATTACCAATACACTTAGTTAAGGGCAATAATAAATCAACGAGAAATTGTTCTCGCCACAGATTATATCCAGGAATACATATAGGATACGATTTTGGGATTATCTCAAATATCGTTTTTACTTTCAAATCCTCCTTACCCATTGGTCGTACTTTTACTCCTCTTCTATAAAAAAAGAAGGCAGTGCCACTACGATCCCTTTTTCTTTTTCTGAGGTTTTCTATAATTTTCTCAATTTTTTTGTAAAGAATTGGATGTGTGAGAATTTTTTCAATGAAGTATAGTACCTTGCTTTCATATTTGACAAAGTGTGTGATTCCCGTATCGATATGACCGGAAATAATAATAGACCAAAGCCAAGGAGTAATTAACTTCATCTTGTATGGCGTTAGATCAATTTTCCCATAGTCTCTTTGAAGAAGAGTTTTAAAATAAAACGCTGTTACAATATTATATTCCAACGCATCAAGCCCAATTATTAACACTTTTGGCAATTTTAAGCCCCTTAACATTAATATTTATTCTTAACCAAAATTGATTTTCATTTTTCATTTACTAAAATTGTAATTTTGTGAATGGTTCCCAATATTTAACTTAATGAACTTTTAGCTTTTTACGCTTTAGTTTCCTAAGTATTCTATAGAGCTTTGCCTCTAGTATGTGTTCTGATAGTTTCCTTCTTAGAAAATCAGCAATATCAGTTTCGCTATCTATGATATTTTTTCGCTCATGCGGATCTTTTGCTATATTGTATAACTCATATGTATTTTTAACTGAATTGTAAATCATTTTCCACGGGTAATTAATGACTGAAATTATAGGCTTATTTAAATCAAAACGTTGTGTGTCTCGTCGAAGCATTGCACTATCGGCATATGCGATACGATGTATATGTTCGCTTTGATGATTCTCATAATATACTTTAAGATCCATACCCTTGATTGTTCTGCTGTGCTTTATTTTCAAATAAGATAAAATCGTTGGCAATATGTCTATTAGAAAAACTGGTTGATTAATCTTTCCGGAATTTCTACCGTCATAGATAATTAAAGGTACTCGTAGCACTTCATTATATAAGTTATAAAATTCATGGCCTAAAAAGCCATGTTCTAGGAAAGCATCACCGTGATCTGCAGTTACAATTATTAACGAATTTTCTTTTAGATTGTTTTCTTCTAAGTAATTTATCAGCCGCCCGATTTGAGAATCTAGAAATCTAACTTCTCCATAATATAATTTTCTAAGTTTAATTACATCTTTCTTTGTTATAAATGATCGATGAAGAGAGTAATGGAAAATCAAAGCATCAAGCTGTGAGGAGAATTCTTCAGGTAAATATTCATCCGGTGGTGCGTATGGAAAATGGGCATCCATATAGTGTACCCACATAAAAAGGCGTTTCCTTTTTTGATTAGAAATGCAATTGATAACGAAATTAGTCAATTTATCTGCACTAAGATATGGTATTTCTGGTCGCATTAGACGCCAATATATTTTTTTAATTTTCCTAAATACTGCACTTTTTATCTTATTTGGGGAAATTTCTAATAAGATTTTCCTAATGCGGTTTAATGTTCTTTTTTCCTTTATCGCTTTTGTTTGAAAGAATAACTCAAAATATTTCATGAAGCCTCTTGAATATCCAAATTTTCCAAACAAGAATGGATTAGTATTAAATCCTATTGTTACAAATCCTCTTTGTTGTAGGTATTCAGAAAGAGTGCGAAATTTCGGGTTTAAGTTATATCCATAGTGATACAAGAAATAACTTGATGTCATAATAGCTGGAAATGCTTGTGCCGTCCCTGGACCATTTGAAAATGCGTTTAGGAAAACAATTGACTCCTTTGCAAGCTTATTAAGATTTGGAGTATTACTTCCGTTAATAAGTTGAACAGCATCGGCCCTTAGTGCATCGCATGTGATTAATAATATTATATTGTATTCCATAATCTTTCACAATATCAAACCATCTAAGAATTAATTAATATACCAACTTAAATGCTTATCTTCATGGAACAGCATCATTATATTTCAATTCTGGAGTAATCTGATATCGCTAGTTTTAAATTTCCGTAGAGCTCTCTTTTGGCAATTACTTTACAGTATCTTCCAACGACGCTATCAACGAGCCTAAGTTTATTTATATCAATAAACGAATCGCTTAGTACTAATGTTCTCGTCAAAGTACCGGATTTTACATTTGTATTCTTTTCAATGGAAACATAGTGTTCAATCACAGCATTCTTATCTATAACTACATTCTTACCAATATATGCAGGACCATAAACATCTCCATAAATTTCTGCGCCCTTTTCAATTATGACCTTTCCATAAACATTTCCATCTATTTTCCCCTCAATGCGCGGACTAATTTTATCAAGCAAAAGATATAGTGCTTCAAGTAAACTTTCTGGTGTACCCACATCTTTCCACCAGCCAGTAATAACATCATATGTGACTTTATAACCATTATCTATAAACCATTGAATCAATTCAGTTATTTCATATTCGCCTCGCCACGATGGTTTTAATGTACTAAAAGCTTTTTTGACTAAATCTGGATCACGGAAGAAATATACTCCAACTAATGCTAAATCAGATGGGGGTTTCTTAGGCTTTTCAATCAACTTTACGATTTTTCCATCCTTTATTACTGCCACACCAAATCGTGATGGATTCTTTACTCTGCATAGGAAAATATGCACATCTGGATCCTCTTCCTGAATTTTCTTAACAAACTTCTTTATTCCGTCACTTAAAATGTTGTCACCAAGATAAACAATAAATTCCCTGTCAATAAATCCGTGTTCTATACCCAAATATATAGCATGAGCAATTCCTAGTCTGCGCTCTTGTGTAATGTATGTGAACCTACAACCATATTTTGAACCATCTCCTAAATAATCTTGGATAAGATAACCAAAATGACCAATAATTATTCCAATATCCTTGATATTCGAATTGATTAGATCTTCAATTACATATTCTATAATTGCCTTACCGAGAATTGGAATAAGGTGTTTTGGTTGTGATAAAGTGAATGGTCTAAGCCTTGTTCCAAGACCTGCCGCGGGTATTAAACCTTTAAACATGCAAATCACTAAAAATAAACATCTTAAAAAAATACTTGTTCTGAATTTAGAAAAAAAGTGATTCTCCATGCCACTGCTTGGTAAGGTTAAGGAATTAGCATTACCTGGTGTTAGACTAGTTGATTTAGTGACTTTTCCAGATGATAGAGGATCGTTTACTGAAATCATGAGATTAGATTGGAAAGAATTATTAGGAGAAGACCAAATAGTCCAGGCAAATCTATCATTTTCATATCCTGGAATTGTAAGAGCATGGCACAGACATGCTAGGGGTCAAATTGATTATTTCTTCGTTGTTAAGGGTGCTATTAAAGTTTGTGCATACGATGATGAACCTGGATCTCCAACAAGAGGTCATTTAGTTGAAGTAGTTCTTAGTGAGCAGAGACGGCAGATATTAAGGGTTCCAGGCAAGTATTGGCATGGTTATAAGGTTGTAAGTCCAGAGCCTGCATATGTTATATATTTCGTCACTAAACTTTATGACTATGAAAATCCCGATGAATTACGTCGCCCATGGAATGATCCTACTGTGGTTCCAGTAGCAATTAATGGAAAAAAAGATGATCCCAGAGTAGGGAAACCATGGGATTGGTTCTATCCACCTCATAGATAGTTTCTCAGATTTTTAAATGCCCTTTCTCAATTAAGTAGTCTTTTAAAGCCTCTTTCCAATGTCTCATTTGAATACCATATTTTGGAAGTTTCTTACTAATTAATGCAGAGAATTTTGGTCTTCGAACTTTTGATGGAAATTCTGATGAAGTGACTGGAATTAAATTTATATCCCATGAAAGAAGCTCAAATATTGCCTTTGCAAATTCATACCAACTGACCACTCCTTGGTTTGTGACATGATAAACCCCATATGGAAGATTTCTTTCAATTATCAACTTTATCGTTTTTGCGGCATCAAATGTGTATGTTGGGCTCATGTACACATCATTAACAACTTTTATCGTTTCGCCTTTTTTCGCCTTTTGTATCATTACTTCAACAAAATTCAGCCCACCCTTTGCTCTACAACCCCTCACACCAAATAGGCTAGCTACTCTAATTATATAGTGTTTTGGAGCGTATCTTGTGAAAAATTCACCAGCTAATTTTGAAATTGCGTACGCATTTAGGGGATTTGGAACATCATCTTCGTCATAGGGTGCTTTTTTTCTTCCGTCAAAAACATAGTCTGTACTGATATAAATAACAGTAGCTCCAATTTGTTTTCCAATCAGTGCCACATTTCTTGCTCCAATGGCATTAACTAAAAACGCTTTTTCTGGATTTTCCTCACAAGCAGGAACATTATGATATGCGGCAGTATTAATGATTACTTCCGGTTTTATCTTCTCTAAAATTTTACAACTTTTCAAGTCCGCTACCTCAATGTCAGCGTGTGAGAGCCCAATTACTTCATGATCTTTGCTTAGAACACGGACAAGATCATGACCCAATTGACCAGTTGCACCAATCACTGCAATCTTCATAGTAATCTCCCATTTATCTCAACTTGCTTTAGAAATTCTCGCATTTCTATGAGATGCTTATACCATTTCACAGTAATCCAACGAGGATCGTCAGGATTAATCTCACCATTAACTAAGGCGTTATAGATTTCTCTAGCTCCGTCCTTAACTGTGTATTCTGGCTTGAAATTAAGAACTCTTTTAATTTTGTCAAAAGAAACTCTATAACTCCTAGTATCAACAGTCTCCATCCACTCATAATTAAAAGGCATGTTCAATGCTTCTGTAATTTCCTTTGCCAAATTAAAAATTTGATAATTCTGCTCATTTGAACCAACATTGAAAATTTGACCATTAACCAATTCATCATCCGCCTCAAGAACCATGATGAAAGCTCTTGAGGTATCCTTAACATGAACCAAAGGTCGCCACTGAGTGCCAGGTCTACCAATGAAAACTTTCTCATATTTATACAATGCACGAACCATCGCATTAACGACAAGATCAAAGCGCATTCTATAGGACAAACCATATACGGTAGCTTGTCTAAGTGCAGTGACACAGAAATTGCGATCAGCAAGAGCTAAAGTGCCTTTTTCGGCTAACATGCTTGCTTTAGCGTAAGTAGTTAGTGGATTAGGTTTCGTTTCTTCCGTGCATATTCCCTTATGTTGTCCATACACACTACATGTACTTGCAAGAACATACTTTTTGACTCCATTTTTCTTCGATAATTTGGCTACACGAACGCGACCCATGTAATTTATTTCCATAGTTTTTTTAGGATCTAATTCGCCAGCGGGATCATTAGATAATGCGGCCAAATCGAAGACTGCATCAATATTTTTGAGGATTTTCGGATCGAACCAACGGATATCATCTTTAATTATCTTTATTTGATCAATAATGTCTTTTATTGAGTCCATTCCGAAGAAAAATCTATCTAAGCATACGACATCATAGCCACGTTCTAAAAGGAGTCGTATTAGCATAGATCCGATGTAACCAGCTCCACCAGTAACAAGAATACGCATGTAAAACACAACATTCTTCACTTATTTAATTATAATAATCATAAGAAATTAATTAAATCTGAGCACCTTAGGTAGATGTATTACTATTTTTCTACCTTTGCTAAAAGTATTTCTCGAGGAAACGCTGTATCTTTTGGCTCAGCGGATTGTTATTAGAATTTTCAAATAAGATTTACTATCAACTTAGCGATTAGAAATTAAAATGATGATTGACTTTATGTAACTAAGTGTCTATTTTATAATTCCGAGCTTTTCTAAGATCTTTTTCTCCATTCTTCTAAATGAGAATGGATGAGGTAATAGTATTTTCGATAAGTTATCAAAATTAGGTTTCCTAATACGAGTTCTAATGAGTCTCCTTTGCATAAGAAAGTGCCCCAAATTCTTAAAGAACCAAACGTATCCAAAAATTGCACCCATGATATATTCTGGAATCCTTTTCATAAATGCCCTAATTATCGCATATGCAGTCCATGCTACGAGAAATTCCATTACTTTTAACACAATTAGTTTGGGTTGATACAATTCTATAATGAGTGCAATTCTTGATGCAGTTTCATATAGGAATTTTTCTTTAACTTTAAATTTACTTATTGTTGCGGATCCCTTATGATATATTTTTGAAGATAAAATAGTCGCAACTTTATATCCGGCAAGCCAAGTCAAGAAACCCCAATAACTGTCATCATGAAAGATTTTGAACTTTTCGTCAAAAGGCCCAATCTTCTTTAGTATTTTTTTTCTAATTATCAAGCATGCCCCCAACGCATATGTACATGGTAGAATCATTCTTATTTTTTTCTTAGGAAACCTTCTTCTATTTCCTAGCGGCTTACTGAGCATTAAAATTTTATCCATATAAATTCCAAGTGTTTGAATTACGTTTTTATCCATATATAAAATCGCAGGTTGAGCAATACCAATGTCTTTTCTCTTCTCCATAACACTTACTAATTCCCTAAGCCAGTCAGGTTCAACTATCGTATCGTTATTCAATAAAACAATGTATTCCCCCCGTGCATACTTAAGTCCTACATTAACACCCCCAGCAAATCCCAAATTCCTTTTATTCCTAATAATCTTCAAACGCGGATCAGATCCAAATTTATTGACTACAAGCTCAAAACTTCCATCAGTTGAGCAGTTATCTACGAAGATTAGTTCAAAGTTATCATAATCACTATTTAAAACGGATCTAATACAATTTTCTATAAATTCTTTTCCGTTATAATTCAGAATTATTACCGAGACTAATGGATTCTTTTTCATAAAGCTTCTCCTTAATACTCCTCTCCTAAAAATAAAATCCCTTTCTAATTTCTTACTCACACATATTTTGGATTACAAAATTATGCTAAGTTGTTTTCATGCGTCAGAGCTATTCCTATTTAAATTACCCCTTCTTGAACGATATGTGAATATCAATTGAATTTCTTAAAAGGGCAAGTGTTTCATTAATTGAGAAATAAATCGGAAGTGAAATCATAGACTGCCTTGTATATACTGAGAAGCCAGTTTTTAGAATTATCTTTGATTTAATTAAATTAGTTTCAAAGATTAAGGCTAAAAGGCGTTTTCATGAGTTTATTGGGAGTAAATATTTAAATGTTTTTCTGTTTTTTATGCAGTTTTGAATAGCAGAGATTTAAATGGGGAATGTAAATGGTCAAATATCATGCGCCAAGAAAAAGCTCGGTAGCTTTCAAACGAGTAAGAGCAAGACGAATATATCCAAGAGTATTCACTTGGCCAAAAACGAACCAAGTTATGCTCCTTGGTTTTCCAGCATATAAAGTCGGTATGTGTACGATATATGAGAAAGTTCTAGATAAACATTCCCCATTCTTTGGAATAGAGCGTGCAGTAGGTGCAACTGTACTTGAAGCACCACCAATTAGGGTAATGGCTATAAGAGCATATGCATCTACTCCCCTCGGATATAGATCGGTCACAGAGGTTTGGACTCCAAACATCTTTGATTTTGAAAGGAAGTATCTCGGT
>Ga0190313_1000804_pt1 | contig 17748 bp, 14 predicted proteins | sample 4870071011_MG_FD_169989 | JGI IMG/M metagenome (GOLD analysis project Ga0190313, IMG submission 169989) | Hydrothermal vent sediment bacterial communities from Southern Trench, Guaymas Basin, Mexico - 4870-07-10-11_MG | ecosystem: Environmental > Aquatic > Marine > Hydrothermal vents > Sediment ...
CCATCTAAGCAAAGGAGATCGTTAAGCAAAGGTCAGAGAAGAGCAGAAAGACGCAGAAAGGGTCATGGGAATCATGGAAGATATTCAAAGCGTGCAATTAGTCAGTGGAAGCTTCGTACAAAGACTACGAAGAAAGTTGACCTATTATTAACTTGTAAAGAATGTGGAAAGTCGCATCACAGGAGCATCAAGCGCGTAAAGAAGACTCCAGAAATCGTTAAAGTATAGGTTTTAATCTGCAATAGCTTCTACTTTCTTTTATGTATGTGATATACTTTTTATTAAGATATATGATTATGTATTTACTTAGTTTATTTATATTAGGGATAAATAATTTTTCCAATTACTGTTTGTTGAGGCTGGGGAGGAAATGGAAAAATCAGTAAAGGATCTTCTTCTTGAAGTTAAGAATCATGTTATTCCACTCATAGACTTGGCGTATGTTGCTGTTTTGCTGGGTGATCAGAGTCTTGCGGAAAGAATTATTCGAACTCGAGACTATCTAGTTAACTTACATTTAGAGTTGTCATACAATGCTATACTTGGTGGAAGATTCATAAGCGATGCAAGGAAAATGGTTGGTTTGATTGAATTATCTCGTGCGCTCCTTGATATAGCTGATGCGTGTGCCGATTTAGCAAAGTGTGCGAAGGAGGGAGTTCGTCCATATAACATTGAAGAGTTTCTTGAGGCAGGAGAAATTATTCTTGATGCAATTAAAATCGAGCCTAATTCGAATTTAGCAGAAAAGAAAATTTCTGATTTAGAAAAAATGGGTATTTATGCTGACATAATTGCAATAAAGCGAAATGGTCAGATATTAGTCTATCCAAAACCAGAAGAAGTTCTCCATGCACATGACATAGTAATACTACGTGGTAGAAGTGATGTCCTTAGAAAACTTCTAAGAATTCTCGGAAAGAAGATGCCTACAAGAAAAGCCATTGATAGCGAATTCTTGGCGCGATTGATAGAGTACAAAGAGAAAGTTCAATTAAATCTGGAGCTAGCACTATCAGCAATTTTGCTAGATGATGAAGAATTAGCAGAAAGTGTGCTAGAAGAGGAGGATACAATAGATCAACTTCACTCAAAACTTCAAGATTATGTCCTTAAATCCATTTTCACAAAAATACGTGAAATTGAAACTCATAAAATGAAATCGCCTGAATTTAGCTTGCGAGGATACATCTTAGGATTATTACGACTGATTTCCGTAAATGAAAGAATTGCTGACGCTGCATGGAGAATTGCAAAACTAGTGATAAATGATTATACACCTCCCGAGGATTTAATACGTGCAATTATGGAGTCTGGAGAAGAATTCCTACGGGTATTCAAACTCAAATCTAAATCCAAACTAGTAGGAATGCAGATTAAGGATCTCGAAGAAAAATATGGAGTACGCATTGTTGCATTAAAACGCAAAAATACGTGGATTCATGATCCGCATCCAGTAGAAAAACTTCAGCCAGGTGATGAGATAATAGTGCACGGATACATTGAAGCATTAGATGATATCAAGCGAATCATATAATGCGCGAATGTTCTTTCTTGGACGAGGTATAAAAATAAAAGTATGAAGAAAGAATTACTAAAAATTTAAACAGTTATCAATTTTTAAAGTGCATCATGGGGAATTTGATGTCCTCCGAAATTCATATTGGTCCACCACGATTGACTATTTATGAAATTGCGCGAATCCTTGCTATTAGAGCTGCTCAATTATCCGCTGGAGCGCCACCCTTAATTCCTGTTCATCAAGGAATGTCAATTGCTGATATCGCACGAGAAGAATTAAAGAGACGCATTATTCCAATAGTAGTTATTCGTGTGAGACCCGATGGACGATGGCAAGCAATCCCGCTAGCAAAACTCGAGATTATGGAGGATATTTAACATTATTGAGAAACAATGACAATTTCTAGCCGAAAAGAACTTGAAATTATTTTATCTTCTTTAAAGGATTTTTCTAATCCGAAAGAAATCCTTGAACAATGGATGACTCCACCAGATGTCGCTGCTTCGATGATTTGGTCAGCACAAGAAGATTTAAGGAATAGACTTGTTGCTGACTTTGGTGCAGGAACGGGAATTCTCGGTATTGGTGCATTACTGATTGGTGCTAAAAAGGTTTATTTTGTTGAGATTGACAAAGAGGCTCTAAAAATATGCGAAAGCAATATTAAACTCATTGAAGAAATGCTTGAAATAGAGTTTAATTATGAGTTAATAAACGATGATGTTAGGAATTTTTCCTATACCATTGACACCGTCATAATGAATCCACCATGGGGATTAGAAAAGCGTAGGCATCTTGATAGAGTTTTCATATTAACAGCATTTAAAAATGCGGAAGTTGTATATACCCTAATTCACTATAGTAAAGAATCTCTTTCTTTCTTTGAAAAGTTAGCAAAAAAGCATTCATTTTCGATGGAAACGATAGCATTAGTTAGATTTCCATTAAAATTTCAATACAAACACCATCGGAGGCCGATTAAGTATGTATCGGCGAGCTTCATTTGCTTCAGAAAGAAAACTTGCTGCTAAAATCATCGTGAAAGGCATAGTTCAAGGAGTCGGTTTTAGACCATTCATTTGGCATTTAGCAAGAAGATTTGATTTGAAAGGATATGTAAGAAATGTTGGTGGATCAGGTGTTGAAATTTTCGTCGAGGGAACGAAAGAAAAAATACTGAAATTTTTATCCTCCATCAAAAATGAAAAACCTCCTCCTGCAAAAATTGAGAACATTTGCGTAAATTGGTGCGAACCACAGGGGTTCTCATCCTTTGAAATAGTAAAAAGCTCCAAAAAAGAAATAATACGATCGATAATTCCTCCAGATTTTGGCATGTGTGAATACTGCTTAAAGGAAATCACTAATCCCAAATCCCGTTTTTATCGCTTTCCATTCCATAGCTGTGCCTGGTGCGGACCACGTTTTTCAATAATTGAAAGTCTCCCCTACGACCGGGAGAATACCACAATGGTAGATTTTCCACTATGTGAAGAGTGCCTATCCGAATACAACGATCCAAACAACATTAGGAGATTTCATATACAAGGAATTTCCTGTCCTAAATGTGGACCAAAGGTTTGGATAACAGACAAAAAAGGCAATCTGATAGAAACAAATGACCCCATAAAGGAGGCCGCAAAATTAATAGATGATGGATACATCGTTGCTGTAAAAGGATTAGGCGGTTTTCATATTGCCGCATTAGCAACGGATGATGATGTAGTATTAGAATTAAGAAAAAGAAAGAGAAGGCCTCAGAAACCTTTTGCATTAATGGCATTAAACTTAGAAATTGCAAAAAAGATTGTTGTAATAAATAAGAAAGCGGAAATTACCTTAACAAGTCCCGAGAGACCAATTATACTTCTGCCAGAAAAAGAGGATAATCCTGTTTCTCGCTATGTTGCTCCCGGGTTAAGCATGCAAGGAGTAATGCTAGCCTATACACCACTTCATTATCTTCTACTATCAGAAACAAAAGACAAATTTCTCATAATGACTAGTGGAAATCCTAAAGGACAGCCCATGTGTACTAAAAACGAAGAAGCATTAAAGAAGCTAAACACAATTGTTGATTTCTTTTTGTTACATAACAGACGAATAGCTAATCGCGTCGATGATAGTGTTGTGAGGTTCACTGATGGAAATCTCACATTCATAAGAAGGGGAAGAGGATATGCTCCTGTTTGGATAGAAATACCAATCGAACTAGAAACTTCAGTCATAGCTTTTGGAGCAGAACTACAAAATACGGGAGCCGTAGCATTTGAAAATAAAGTAGTTCTTACTCCTTACATCGGAGATACTGACGAATTCACGACATTGATGGATCTAGATAAAACACTCAGGAAACTCATAAAATTCTATGAAATAGAACCTGCAGAATCAATAATTGTAGCTGATAAACACCCATTATATTCCTCACGCAGATTAGCAGAAGAGTGGGCAAACCACTATGGAGTAGACATTATCTTTGTTCAACATCACGTAGCACACGTTGCATCAGTTCTAGCGGATTATGGTTTACTAGATGAACCGATTGTTGGTATTGCTATAGATGGTATTGGATATGGAGATGATGGAAATATCTGGGGATGTGAAATTTTTGCTGTAAAGCATAATAATTTTCAAAGAGTTCATCATCTTGAATATTATCCAATGCCAGGTGGTGACTTAGCAGTTAGGTACCCAGTGAGAATGCTAATAAGTTATCTTTCAAGGATATTAGATGAAGAGGAAATTATTTCATTTCTAAAATCAACAGAAATAATCAATAAGCTGAAATACGGTGAAAAAGAGGCAAAAATCGTATTAAATCAATTGAAAAACAGTGTTAAAACATCCAGCATTGGAAGACTACTTGATGCTATTTCCTCATTGTTAAAAATCTGTTTTGAAAGAACATATGAAGGAGAACCAGCAATAAAACTTGAAGCAGTAGCATTTAAGGGACGATATATCAATCCCGAACCAGAATTTCTCATTAAAAATGATGTAATTCTAGTAGATAAAGCATTTGAGTGGATCTTAGAGCATTTTGATAAGAGAAGAGAAGACATAGCAAAGACGATTCTATTGTCACTTGGAAAGAAGCTTGGGGAAGTAGCAGTCAAGAACGCAAAAAGAATTGGCGCAGATAAAATTGTTGTAAGTGGTGGTGCTGCAGTCAATGAATTTTTGATTAAAGGAATAAGAATGATTGCAAAAGAAGAAGACATGAATGTTCTATTACCTAAGAGAGTACCTGCCGGAGATGGTGGCATTTCCCTTGGCCAAGTCTTTTTTGTGGCACTTAGGAATTATTAAAGCTTTTAAGTATTGGTATTATTAAGAATAATGGACTGAGAATCTCATTGGGGCCGTAGTCGAGCCAGGTAAGATGCCGGCTTTTCGGCTTTGCGGGCTAAGGGTGCCGGTGATCGCGGGTTCAAATCCCGCCGGCCCCACCAAATTAATCCTAGGGCAATTTTGTACATCGATTTAATGATTAATTTAAGTTTATAGAAATTAGTTTTAATTTACATTATTAAAAACCTGCCAAAATTACGTTTTCAAGAGCGTGCTTAAGATGAGACTGAAATTGATGTCAAAATTAAACAAAAATGAATCGATAACGAAACTGAGATTTTTCCTTAAACAGAATTATGAAAAAGTTACAGTATTTTGTGTCTTTATTCTTTATTTCATATTTCTCTCCTATATATCTCTTCAGCGGTATTACTCTTTCTTGAGCACAGCACTGGATCTAGGAATATTTAACCAAGCTTTTTGGACAACTCTATTTGAGGGTCAATTTTTCTACGAAACGCCCGATTTTTGGTTTAATCCTAAGGGTTGCTTCTTCGGTGTTCATTTTTCACCAATTCTTTTTCTTCTTTTGCCTATATATGCTCTATATCCACATCCTGAAACATTGTTGGTGATTCAAGCTTTCTTCATTTCTCTTACAATTATTCCGCTTTACTTCTTGGCAAAGATGAAGATTAGGAAATACAGTCTAGTGGTGCTATTTTTATATGTCGTGTATGCGCCAGCGATTTTTCTTGCGTTATTTGATTTTCACTTGGAAGCTCTTATTCCAGCATTGTTACTGTTCACAATATATTTTTATGAGAAGAGGGAATTTCAGAAATATTTTATCTTCTTGCTTTTGTCTTTGTCAGTAATTGAATTTGTTCCCATATTAACTGCTACCTATGCTTTATATAACTTGTTACGTGAATTTGCTAGTGCATTTAAGGCAAAGAATTTAAAGAAAGTAGTGAAACAGAAATCTTTCATTGTTTCTGTATTAACACTTTTCCTATCAGTATTTTGGTTATTTTTATCCCTCTTTATCAAGAGTGTGTGCAATCCCTACGCACATCCTCTTCCTTCCTCCTTTGCGCATATAACAAATCCTAGACAATGGTATTTAATTCCAGAATATCTTCGGACAAAATTAGATGAAAAGCTTTTATATATCATTGAATTACTTGGGCCATTGGTGTTTTTACCAATCCTTGGGCTACCCGAATTATTCCCTGCTTTTGCATGGATTATTTTAGCATATTTAACTGATTATGTACCGTATTTTCAAATAACATATCAATACAATGGTTTTGTAATTCCATTCATCTTTTATGCATTCATCAAAGGACTAGAAAGGATTTCTCTTGACAAAGTATTACGAAAAATGAACAAGAATGTTTTGAAAAAAGCACTATTGCTCTCAGTAGTAGTCTCAATGCTATTCTTTAATTATGCTTGGACAAAATACAAGGCCGATAAGAGAATCTTTGGACATTATGATCCAGAGCACCTTAAATTGTTGCGATCAATAATTGCATTAATACCTCCCAATGCATCAATTCTCACGCAAAATGATATATTTCCACATGTTTCTAATAGGAAAAATGTATTTTTGTCTCCTCCCAACGAAACATTTGAACCAGATTTCATTTTGATTGACATCAAACTAGAATTTTACAAGAGCCCGCCACCATATCCGCCTTATGTCATTTTTCTGCCTAATTTCTTACGAAAGCACAAAAATTATGGGATTTACGCTGAAGCAGATGGTATTGTATTATATAAGCTAAATTGGACAAGAAGTCCTGTTTTCTACAAGCCATACATACGAATATTGACATACAAGGAATTAAAACTTGGAACTGGACATACTGCATATGATAAATCATCATACTCTAAACGAATTCTTGTACATACAAAGCATGATGCGACTGGAGTTTTTTGGTTTGGACCTTATGAATTATTTCCGCCAGGGACATACGAGGTTATTTTTCGATTGAAAGTTAGTGAAATTGTAAATGAAACAATAATGATTCTTGATGTAGCTACAAATTTGGGCTCTAAGATTCTTGCACAAGTTGCTGTCAATGGAACACAGTTTCAACAGCCAAATCAATGGGAAAACATAACTCTAACATTTACAATTAATGTGCCCTTAGAATTGGAGATAAGAGGAATTTGGGCATCAAATATAACAAACATATATTTGGATTACATTTTCGTTAAACAAATAGCAGTTTAGCTTTTCATGATTAGAATTGGGAATCTGATCATATGTTTACAACAATATGGTGATAAGTGATTATTGTATTAAAACAATATGACTCTGGGGAAAATAATGAAGGCAAAAGAAAAGAGACGGACACTTTATGTAATGATTTCAGCAACGGTTTACTCTGTCTTTATGTCGATATACACGATCATGAGACATGAATGTTTCATGACGCGAGCTTATGATTTAGGAATATTTATTCAAGCACTTTGGACAACACTTTTCGCGGGAAAGTTTTTTTACGAAACACCAGATTTAGGTATATCAACATCAGGTAGTTTCTTTGGTGTTCACTTTGCACCGGTAATGTTTCTTTTATTAGTAATTTACTGGATTGCTCCGCATCCGTATACTTTGCTGATTCTTCAATCATTTTTACTTGGTTTTGCAGCTGTTCCAATTTACAAACTCGCGCGAGAAATAACGAAAAATGAGAATGTTGCAGTTATTTTTGCAATAGTGTATTTATCATACCCACCAATTATAGCAGCAAACTTGTTTGATTTTCATTTAGAGTCCTTCTTTCCAATAATTTTTTCATATGCACTATACTTTCTCGAGCGAAAAGATTTACGCAAATTTTACATAATGGTTCTCCTATCCTTACTAATTCTAGATTTTGCATCAGTAGTCTTCGCTCTCTCATTAGTCTTTTACGCAAGCTTTGTTAGACATTATCGTGAATTAATTAACTGGGTAAAAATAAAGAAAATTGATAAGAAAGTCGCAAAGCACATATGCGTTTGTATCGTATTAGTGATCATATCTATAGCTTACTTCGTTTTTTCAATACGCATAATAGAAATGTTTGGAACAAAACCTTTTTCTGAAACAAAAAACTGGCCAGATTTAGGATCAAACATTTACGAAATATTGCTAGGTTTATTAAATCCAAACAAAGTAATCAGAGCTATCACTTACGATCTCGAAGCAAAAATCTTATGGTTAATAATGCTACTTCTCCCATTATTCTTTTTACCAATATTTGCGCCACGCGATCTTTTTCTATTTCTTCCATGGTTTCTCGTTGCGGCTTTGTCCAGATACCCACCATACTATCAGCTTGGGTGGCAGTATGGTGCTATTTATGCTCCTTTCATACTATTTGCGGCAATTCACGGTTATAAAAACTTAGTAAATGCGTCTGCTCATGAGAAAAGCAGCAAAGTAATTGTTCAATACTTCTTACGATTTTTCAAGAAGCTTACAAGCAAGCGACTTTCATTGCTGCTGCTGAGCATGTTGTTACTTACAATATTACTTGCGATAACTTTTCCAAAATGTAGACAAGTTTTTACGGGCTCTGCTTTTGCTGATTCAATCCCAATTCCAAACGAACATATGGCAAAATTAAGACAAATTTTATCACTAATTCCTGATAATGCATCAGTTTTAGCACAAAACAACATATTTCCGCATCTTGCTGATAGAGTTCATGCATATGTCTGGGTGCCACCTAATGAAACATACATAGTTGATTATGCAATTGGTGATGTGCTTCATCCAGAATTTTACATGTACATTCCAAACAAGGACTTTAGATATAGCGATTTGTTCACCAAGATATTCTCATCAAGCATGTACGGTGTTTTAGCCGAGGCGGATGGAATTATCTTGCTTAAGAAGAACTATTTTGGAGCACCAATAATATATGAGCCAATAATTAAGTTCTTCAATTATCAAAATCTCCGGACAAAAGTGGGCAAGCTCTGGAAAGAAGCAGATTCCGTTTCTAACTATGTTTTAATGTTTGACTCCTGTAGTCCTGGTACTTGTCTATGGTACGGTCCATACGTAGGTCTCCCACCTGGTCTTTACAAGCTAGTCATTAGATTTAAGTTCAAATATACAAGCAATCTCTCTGGGAATTTAACTATTCTAGAGTTGAATATTCATGCATTTAACAAACAGAAAAGCATTTACTGTCACAATATAACATCAACTGACATCGAAGAAAACACTTGGATCGAATTTACAATTTTCTTCAGAGTTCTCTTTCCGGATGTCTACGAATTTAGAGGATTTTCGGGCTCTGCATCTATAAAGCTCTTCCTTGACTACATAAAAATTATCCAATTGCACTACTTGCCTTAGATTTCTATGCTTAAAAATTTGATGAATTTTAATTGATTTCATAATGAAATTTATTGAATTTTCAACTTTCTAAACCAAGAAGTTCCTTACTACCAAACTAAGACAAAAAATATATGAAAATATATGTAATGTTATTGATTTGTTATAAAATTTCATGGATACAACATGGTGGCAACAATGGACATCTTTATAATCAGCGATGCGATTTTTCTGATTGCAGCGTCTGCGAGACCACCAATGTTAATAGCACGGGAGTTAGCAAAGGAATTCGATGTGATATTCATAGCTCCAAAAATTTGCCTAACTGCTGCGAAAACACTAAAATCCATGGGTATTAATTTTTTTGAAACGGGGGGAATCCTCGTTTTTCCAAGTAAAAGCCTCGTAATGTTTTATTCCTGGGCAATGGACGTAATCCTAAACAACATTTCATATAAAGTGAATGAAATAATTAAGGAAAAAGAGGATGCAATAATCCTCAATTTTAGCAATACAGCAATGGTAAAATCATCGGCATGGTATGCTCAGGGAATGTTTTACCCAGCATTGATTGACATAGTAAATTCAGCAACTAATCCTTCAACTCAAATTACAAAACCAGGTCTATGGGTTATCAAGTTATTAGACGCGATTCATGTAAGAAGAATGAGAGCATTTTCAAAATTGATAATTGCAAATAGCATTTTCACAAGGAGAATGTATGAATCGGCCGGAATAAAAGTCGATAAAATAATATATCCTCCACTCGACACGAAAGAATATAGCCCCACAACGAATTCACCAACGGAAGATTATGCGTTAACTTATATAGGAAAAGAAACTGATTTTCGCGTTATGAAAAAAATATTAGACAGCGGAGTAAAAATTAAAGCATTTGGAGGAAAATTCGGTATGATTCCTAAAAGTGTTTTAAAACATAAGAATTTCGAATACCTCGGATTTGTACCAACACGTGATCTAATAGATTTATACTCCAATGCACTCTTCACACTATTTCCATTTTCTCATGAGCCATTTGGATATGTTCCACTAGAAAGTTTAGCATGCGGTACACCAGTGCTTACATATAACAAACAAGGACCAGCAGAGATAATTCAGCACGGGAAAAATGGATGGCTGGTAAATTCCTGCACAGAACTTGTAAGACTTGCGAAAGAAATCTGGGATAAAGGCGTTCCATCAGAAATGAGAAAAGAAGCTAGGAAACGTGCACTTGAATTCAGCGTTGAAAAAATAGCAAAAGAATGGATTCAACTCATTAATACTCTAGCTGGTTAATCAATTAGTGAGCACGCTTAACTAACTTATAACGCTCATAGAGAAGTTCAATACGATCAGGCTTAATATGGAATTCAATCGTATACTTCACGCCCCTAATAAGAGTGTAAAAAATAGCTCTATCTTCTTCTAATTCGCTAGGAATAAGAGGAACTCTAGTTTCCATTAGCTTGTCCTTAATTACAATATAGAGAAAATCGCCTTCTCGCACAACATCAACAGACATTGTTCCCTTATAAGTTTTATAAGTGCCAACAAGCTTACGAAGAATTCGATCATTCTTTACAAAAGGAAGTTTCTCTGGATCCTTACCAAGCAAATACGTTAACACATACATCCCAATGAATGATAAAGGATAACCACTTGCATTTGCGAGTATTGCTACACCTAATTTCTTCTCAGGGATAAATCCAACGTATGCCGTATGAACTAATACTGAACCAGAGTGACTAATAACTGTGTGTCCGTGGAAATTCGGTGTAATAATCCAACCATAGCCATAAGATTCACCACCCCAGAGTTGCCATGGTACTTTAATATAACCAGTAAGCATTTTCTTCAATAAGCCTCTATCAATAATTCTTTTGCCATCAAATTCACCATTGTTGAGATACATCATAATATAATTGGAAAGATCAAGTACATTGCTTATTAGGCCGCCGTCAGCGGTAATACCAAACGGGAAAGAAGTAGGAATATGCCTGCCTTCCTTATCTATCATATAGGGAGTTGCCCAATCGCCATCCTTTTCCACCTCCTCTTTAAAGAAGTATGATCGGTTCATCTTGAGTGGCTTTAAAATTTTCTCTCTAACGAAATCTTCGTAGCGCATTCCACTTACTTTAGAAATGATGTAACCAAGTAACACGTATCCTTCATTTAAATAAAAGAATTTTTCTCCCGGTTTGGCCTCAACCCACTCTTGCGCATCACTCATGAATGTAATAACATCTTCTGGCTTGCAAATCGGGAGCCAACAGTGATCTATTCCAAGGAAGCTTCTTATGAATGCCTCAGCATATGCAAGAGCTGGAATTCCTGATGAATGAGTTAGAAGATGATGTATTGTAATTTCTTCTCCAAATGGTCTGATTTTTAACGGAACATAGTGTTCTATAGAATCATCTAAGCTTATCTTATCTTCCTCTACTAACTTCAAGATTGCAAGAGCAGTAAAAGACTTTGTTACAGAACCAATACCAAAGAGGGTCCGAGGAGTAATTGGTTCAGCCCTCTTCAGATCTCGATATCCAAATCCATTCCTGTATATAACCTCATTGTCCTTAACAACTGCAATACTTAGGCCAGGGATACGTGTTTCGCTTATTTTCTCTAAAATAAATCTCTCAATGGGCGTAAAATCTATTCTCATAGTCTATACCCTTTTATCTCGCATTTATAAGTTATCATTATCAAGTCAGACTTAGTGAACGAATTCACGTATTTTGCTTAACAAGGGAGCAGAGTGTATTATCTCTATAACAAACTTTGGTTTGTCTATTAATGCATCGGTTAATTGACGCGAGAGAATCAATTATTGTTTTCGTCTTTAATATTAATGAGCCTTAAAGGGGGACAGAAATGTTTAAACAGTTACAAATTAAGAACTTTAAGTCACTCGAGGATGTCAGTTTAGAACTAAGGAGAATTAATGTGATTATAGGTGCACCTAATACGGGTAAGTCAAATGTGCTTGATGCGTTGGTCTTGTTTACTAACACAGAAGACTTGCGTACTTTTATGAGATTTAGAACTCCTGTGGATTTAGTATATCAGCAAGATCGTTCAAGAGAAATCTTAATTGGATTAGATGATAGAAGGCTTAAGGGTATATTTAAAGGATGGGAGGTTCTATTCTACTTTAATGATCAACTTTACTGCAGAATTTCATTACATGGTCAGCAACGTGAGAAGAGTATTTCTTGGAATGATATTGCGGTATATCGTTTTTGGGAAAATGAATACTCCTCGTTGGATCCACCTCCTCTTAGGCCTCCTACTGGAAAGAATTTGTTAGGGGTGCTTTTACATGATGGAAAATTAAGAGAATTTGTAGGTGATATTCTTTCTAACTATGATTTGAGGCTAGTACTTATCGAGTATGAGCAAAAAATTAATATTGAGTGGGAGCGAGAAAAAGGTATTGCAGTTGCTTTAGATTTCAGATTGTTATCAGATAGTTTAAGACAATTGATACTTCATACTGCAGCAGTTTTCACAAATAGTAATGCGCTAATTTGTTTCGAGGAACCGGAAATACACACTTTTCCTCATTATGTCAAATTCTTGGCTGAAATTATTGCGTATGATAAGAATAATCAATATATCATTACAACGCACAATCCATATTTTCTGTTGAGCATTATTGAAAAAACACGTATTTCTGACATTAATGTTTATATTACATACATGCGAAATCATACTACAAAGTTCCGCAGAATAACAAATGATGAGCTTTCTGAGATTCTCGACTTAGGTCCAGACGTGTTCTTCAACTTGAATAGATTTATAGAGACTGAGGAGCAATGATTGCTGTTGAATGTGGACCAGATGTAATTTTAGTTAGGGTACTTGGAGTTCCATCGAAGAAAATATACCATGCGGGTTCAAAAGGACGTGTAGTTAAAGCAGTTGAAAAATTTGGAGGAATCGGAATTATAGATGAGGATCCTGGTTGTCCTCAACCAAAACTCCTATTGAATTATTCAATTGCAGTAACATACGAGCAACTCGGTATTAGAATTTTAACACGAAATAACAAGAGAATAATTGTAATCTGTCCGCGGCTTGAGGAGTTCATTATTGAAGCTTGCAAAGAATCTAAGATAAATCCAAGAAAATTTGGTTTACCATTGGATCCAGCCCAATTTCATAGAAAAGTAAACTCTAGATTAAGAAACTTCAAAATGCTTCTGGAAACGTTACTAAAAGTTAAGAATCGCAGAATGAAGATCCTTAGGAAAATAATCACTTTCCATAATTAAATATGGAATTACCAATTAATCTTTATCATTTTTGGAATCAGATATAACGGAGATTATTTCTGAACGCATTAGTCATATTTAAACTAGAAATCGAACTAATGAATTTCAAATTAATCTTTAAAGATGTATTTTAGATTAAAGCAATTTTAAGTAATCAACAAGGATGCTGCTAGATGTTATGCGCAAAGATAAATCTTAAGATTAATTTTCATCGTATGTGGAATAACTAATCGTTGCGAACTAGTTTGCTTCCCTTTATTTATTATTCCTGTTATTTAGTCTAACACTAACTAATGTAGAATTTAGTTATCGTCTTTCCGTTTTGTACCAATGACTCTTGAAAGGTGTTAGAAGAGCATAAAGTGCGATTAATGCGGTTATGAATAAATAAAAAGGAAGTAAGAGAATCACAATTGGGTTAAGTTTCCATTCTCTAACTGTATTTATAAGCGAGATGAAATCAATAAATGTTTTCGGCATATATACAATGAACATAATAATTCCTAAGAGTGTAATTATGTATTGGTTACATGAAATTAAAATCGCAAGAGAAAAACTTGATTTAATCCTAATTAAAACTAAGAGCATATCCAAAATCGTTAAACACACGAGAATTTGCCCCACTGATGTAATGAAAGGTAACCAGAAAGCAAATTCAATTTTTATTTTTTGAGTGAATTTCAAATCCGATGTAAGGACATAATACATTAACTGCGCAGTTCCGCGCATCCATCTTGTTCTTTGCATCATTAAGCTAATTAAATTCTTTGGTGCAAGTTCAAGAATAATCGCATCAAGCATGCAAGTCTTAAATCCTTTCGCAAATGCATAGAATGAAGTAAAGATATCTTCACTTAGAACTTCTGGAAAACCACCAATTTTTTCTAATAATCCTCTTGAAACGAAGAGACCCTCCCCTGAATGTGGATGAAATCCGGTTATTTTCCAAAAAACTGGTAAATGGAGATCGTACCACAATTTAAGTTCTAAATGAAGAAGTTGACTTGATAAATTTTTCCTAAGTCTGTAAACACGTGTGCCGATGCATTCATAGCCGTGACATATTGCGGAAACCGCTTGAGAGATGTAATCAGGGGGAAGAGCATCATCAGCATCCAAAATACCAATGACTTCCCCTGTTGCAACCTTTAAACCAAAATTAAGTGCATGCGCCTTTATTTTTTTCTTACCGTCAGAAACTACAATTCTTGATACTATTCCATGATTTCTTAATGTTTCACACATCTTTTTTACGCAAATTTGCGTTTGTACATCGTCTGGCTCCGTTATAAATATGACTTCGAGGAACTTCTTTGAATAATCTTGAGCGATTACACTTTTAACCGTAGTCCATATGCTATCATATTTTTCACGATATACCGGAAAGAGCAAAGAAACACGTTGCAATTTCTTAGGTTTGGGAAATCTCTTGTAAGTATCTCGTGCAGAAAAGTACGCAATGTTCCAAATAAGTCCACTGATTGCAAAAAAGATTAAAAAAGATACATGAATAAAGAAGCTCCACATTTTTTATTCCCCGAAAACATTAATAAATATTTCACACGACTTCTTTCCACTCGTTGTCACAAATGCGGAAAGGATATGTTTCAGTGAGTTTTTGAAAATGAAAAAAGAGAGAGGCACAGAATCTCCTTATGAGCTTATCTAGTATAATTTTATCTTTAACTCTTACAGTAGTGTGTATTTTTCTGGAGAAACTTCATTTGAATCTCAGTAAGACAATTTTTAACTGAGTAGGACTAAATATTTAAGGAGAAAATCATGCTCTCAGCGATCCTAATCATAGGAAATGTATCCTCAGAGGAAGTAGAAAAGATTACGGGAAGAAAATTTATGAAGGTCGTTGGTGGAATCTGGGGAGCACAAGATTTTGACAATGATTCTTATATGATCAATGCAAAGGTTGAGGGGCAAACCAGGATTCATAATTGTACTTAAAGATATTGATGAGGAAGAAGTTAATAAACTAAAAAATCAATTCTTTTCAGATGAAAGAGTTGCAGCTTTGATGATTGGTTTCGATCTTGAATTTTCAAGTTCTTATACACTAAATGGAGTTGATATTATATTCGTTCGGAAGAGATACTTGAGAAGTAGGTCTGTAGTCGAGGATAAATGTGATGTAGTTTATGAGGACGAGAATATTGTTATCTTTAAAAGGAAAGAACAAAAACATCCTTCAGAAAGTCCGCAAGTAAAAGCAGATGCCGATATCTCAACTAAAGAAAGAAATACCGAACAAGAAAAGACTGAGGAGTCTTTTCCACCAAGCATAGCAGTAGAGCCATTCGAAGCAAAGACTAAATTTGTATGTCTCAAGAAGTGTCATAGGAAATGTTGCGAGGAGTTTGGAGTTACATTCCTTGCAGTTGATATATTCAACTTAGTGAAAAAAGGCTATGGAACGAAACTTATTGAGTTTGTTGCTAGAAAAGAACTCGTAATGGCAATAGATGCAAGAACTTTTGGAATCATCGGCTTAATTAAGAAACCTAAGGTGAAATGTCCGTTTCTTAAATTTGAGGGAGAAAAAGGAGTATGTGAAATTTACGACATACGTCCAACAGTTTGCAAACTCTTCCCATATGGAAGGCTTTTCATGAAAGGTAAAGTATATGCATTAATTCCCGTAATGTCAATTTGTTCAGAAGAAGCACTTAACGCTGGACCAGAAAGAACAATTGCAGAGTATTGGAAAGAGCAAGGAGTGGATCCAGAGAAACTTCCTATTCCAGAAGAGCTAGCTAAGCTAATGCGAGAAAAGTGCACTAAACTTCTTGAGGAACTGAAGGAGTACATAAGTGGGATCATTCTTCCCAAGGAGTTTTTGATGTTACTTGCGATGTTGACTGGATTTATTCGAGCATGTGAGGAGAGTAAGAGTTTTGAAGAAGCCGTAAAGAAATTCGTTAATATGGATGCTGGGACAATATTAGCCGAGGGAATGCGGATTTTATCCCGCATGCTTAAAGAATAAATGATAAATGCACCTGGGTTCATCTTATTTAATAATGAATATTGACTTGTCTTGATAATGTGAAATGAATGAATACAATACTGAAAATAGGTTAAATGAGAAATTTGTGCGACCGTACTAACTAAAAGTGAATGAATTCTGACATTTTGAAGAACATGATAAAGCCCGCAATGATAGCTAAAACCTTACATGAAGGACAAGATCATTACTTGTCGTGAGATAAATCCTGAAACATTTGAACTTACAATATATCTTGCAGCATTTGCAATAAAATCCGCAATTTGTAGTCCAGAATCTCGAGTTGATATTCCAATCCTTACATTACATCTGATTCCTAAATGTCTTATTGCTGCTTTAAGTTTCTTTAAGGGTGCAATCCCTTGATCAATGATTATTTCTGATGGCCACCGATCTAGAAAAAGTAACTTCATAATTGATAACAATTCATCCATTCTTTGTCCAAATATTTTCCTTATATTATGTATTCCCAAAAATTCTTGCAATTTCAAATTTCCTTCGCTTTTTTATAGCACGAACAATAGAACCATGTGATTCTATGATTTGCAATACTGGTCTTATTAAACTATGTTCTAACTCCATTAATTTTAATGTAATTCCAGCGTCTGCTAATTTTTTCATTAGAAGAGAGAATTTAAGTTCTTGATAATCATAACTAAGTCCAAAATTTCTTTAGAAATAATCTGTATTTTTAAAGCACTAACCAGCGAACAGTATCTTCACCACCACCTATGATAAGACATCCATACGCTATGAAATTCTTGTCAGATGACTCATCAATATAAGCACGCATTACGACACTTTTAAAATAGTAGGCATATTTTTAATTTTTGGCATGAGCCCGGGAGAGGATAGTCCCGACCCGGGTGAAATTAAAATCTACTTTCTATGAAGACAAAAAATATTCATAACTTTCTCAAGAAATCATAATTCACAATTAATTTACCTTCATAGACTTTCTTAGTTGCTCTTGATAACTCTTTTACATCCTTTTGTCTAAGAACTCCTTGTTTTTAATTCTTTGATTATTATTTCAATGGGTAAATAGCGAAAAACTTCAGACCTAGCTTTAGAAATTTCTAGCAATTACAATCAATTTAATAATTAAACAGACGATAAAATCAAAAATCATAAAATACGAAAGAGCGACCAAGAAATGCTAAAAAAATTATTACAACTATTTTGCTTAATATTTTTCAAAATCAAGTTATTAGATTTTCTTTTAGATTTTCTTAAAGAAATTGTTTAGAATCACGTATATTCCAAGAAAATTAGAATTAGATAAAAA
>Ga0190313_1000806_pt1 | contig 17740 bp, 11 predicted proteins | sample 4870071011_MG_FD_169989 | JGI IMG/M metagenome (GOLD analysis project Ga0190313, IMG submission 169989) | Hydrothermal vent sediment bacterial communities from Southern Trench, Guaymas Basin, Mexico - 4870-07-10-11_MG | ecosystem: Environmental > Aquatic > Marine > Hydrothermal vents > Sediment ...
CTTAAATGCTCTTGGAAGGGCGTATAGAAAAGCATCTGCCTGGAAAGATGCTGTTTTTTATTATGAACAGGCTATTAAATTAAATCCACTTTCTGTGGAAACATATATGGAGCTTGGAGATATCTTTTTTGAACAGAAACTTTTTAAAAAAGCGGCAGGTTTCTATGAATCTGCAGTAAAATTGAAGCCGGATTCTCTGGAATTGTATAATAATCTCGGGCGAACTTATGTGGAAATAGATGATAAGCAAAAGGCAATAAAATGCTATGAAAAAATTGTTCAAATCAAACCTGATATTGTGGAAGCTTTTTTTTGCCTGGGACTTTTTAATTGCGAAATCGGCAATATAAAAAAAGCCGTTGAATATTATGAAAAAGCCATAAAAATTTCGCCAGAGCACCCTGGCGCATATAGTTGTCTTGGAAATATCTATTTATTAGCCGGAAACAGACGAAAAGCTATAGAATATTTTGAAAAAGCAATAAATGTCAATCCCGATGAGGCAAGTTGCTACGGCGAGTTGGCTGGTATTTATTTTGTAATTAATCAAATTGAAAAAGCAATAGAATGCTATAGAAAGGCATTAAGCATTGACCCGAAGAAGTACAGTTATTGCAGGGGCCCGCTGCTTTTAGTTCTTCGTCAAAATTGTGCCTGGGAAGAATCTCAGAATGAAGCTGCTCTGATAGATCAATTGGCAGAAAGTGAATTACAAAAAGGAAAGCATATTTCTATGAATCCTTTTTGTGCCATCGCCATAAGTGATGACAACAGGTTTAATTTTTTAGCCGCAAAATCATGGGCAGAAGCTATTTCTAAATCGGTATCAGATCTTGTCAGTTCTGATACCTTTGAAACCCATATCTCTTTATCCTCAAAAAAAAAGAATGGAAAAATTGTTCTTGGTTACCTGTCAAGTGATTTTTATAATCATCCTACATCCCATCTTCTTTTGAATTTGTTTAACCTGCATGACAGAAAAAAATTTAAGGTCATATGTTATTCCCATGGAATTGATGACCAGAGTCATTATAGAAAAAAAATAATGGAGGATTCTGATGAATTTGTAGATTTGAGGTTTTTAGGGGTTTTGGAATCAGCAAAGAGAATTACCATGGATGGGGTGGATATTCTTATAGATTTAAAGGGTTATACAATGGGGCATCGAATGGGGATATGCGCCTGTAGACCAGCGCCTGTTCAGGTAAGTTACCTGGGATTTCCAGGAACAACTGGATCTGATTTTATCGATTACATTGTTACTGATAAAATCGTAACTCCTTTAGAATATGAGGAATTTTACAGTGAAAAATTTATTTATATGCCCGACTGTTATCAGATAAATGACAAATGGCAGCCTGTATCAGACCTTATATCTAGTAGAGAAGATTTTGGGTTTTCACAGGATCAATTTGTTTTCTGTTCTTTTAATACGCCTTATAAAATCGAGCCGGTTATGTTTGATTCGTGGATGAGAATATTAAAACGGGTTCCAGAAAGTGTTTTGTGGCTTCTTAAAATAAATGATAAAATGGAAGAAAATATTAAAAATGAAGCTGAAAAAAGAGAAGTCGATCCAAAAAGAATTATTTTTTCGGAAAAGATCTCCAAAGACAAGCATCTTGCCCGGTTAAAACTGTCCGATTTAGCGCTGGATACAAGAATTGTTAATGGGCATACTACAACCAGTGACGCCCTGTGGGCGGGAATTCCGGTGATAACCTTGCCAGGCAGGCATTTTGCCTCCCGTGTTTCTTCGAGTATTTTATCGGCTGTTGGGTTATCCGGGCTGATTGCAAAAAACTTTGACGATTATGAAGATCTTGCGGTGGGTTTGGCAAGGGATTTAAATAAAATGGAAAAAATAAGGATGAAGCTTGAAAAAAACAGATTGGTCAAACCCTTGTTTGATACGCCCATGTTTGTTAAGCATCTTGAGGTGAGATATAAAGAAATCTGGAAAATTTTTCAAAAAGGGGAAACCCCACGGCATATCAATCCTGGTTGAAAAAATAATGCATCTGAAATGATTTTTTTAAATTTTATAGCTCAGTCTATTGCTGAATTTATTTATGTGACGGTAACTATAGTTACCTGATTTCAAGATATTAAAAAGCCTGAAAGTAATTTTGTGATGAATATTAAGCAAGAACTAAAAAAAGCTGTTTTATATCATCGTTCGGGAAAACTGGAACAAGCGGAAAATATTTACATTCAAATCCTGGCGAAGAATCCTGAACATGCAGATGCTCTTCATCTTATGGGCCTTCTTGCTTACGAAAAAGGGAAAAACAATGAAGGAATCAATTTGATCAAAAAAGCCATAGAAACAGATCATAGTCAGCCATTTTTTTTTAATAATCTTGGAAATATTTACAAGGCTGTGGGTAGGTTTGACGATGCTCGTTCATGTTATAGCAGTGCTCTGACCTTAACCCCTGAATATGCGGATGCCTGTTATAATATGGCAAATATTCTCCGGGAACTTAAAAATCCGGATGAAGCAATCTCTTATTATAAAAAGACTGTTAAAATAATACCGGAGCATATCGAAGCTTATAATAACATGGCAGTGCTTCTATGTGAACAGGGAAAAGCGGAATCTGCTCTATTAATTTATAAAAAAATCCTGGAGATTAAACCGTACTTTTATAATGCTCTTAATAATATGGGTCATATTTATAAAGATCAGAAAAATTTTGATGATGCTATGTCCTGTTATAAAAAATCTATTAAAGCCGACCCTGGCCGTCCCGAGGCCTATGCCAGCATGGGAAGCATGCTGCAAATAACAGGTCGTTTAAACGAAGCTGTAAAATATTATAAAAAAGCTATTAATATTAAACCCGATTTTTATGAAGCGTTTAATGATATGGGTACAGTCTTCCTGGAACTTAATATGCTGCAGCCTGCAATGGAATGTTTCATTAAAGCCGCGACTATAAATCCTTTTACGCCCAACGTGTATAATAATATAGGGAATGTATATAAAAAAAAAGGCCGGTTTAATAAAGCTGCAAAATGCTATGAAAAAGGGATTGACCTAAACCCCGATCTCTTTGAAACGTATTATAATCTGGGGCTTGTTTATGGAAAAACAGGAAGGTTTGAGGAGGCTGTAGGGTGCTACAAGAAAGCTATTGAGAAAAAAAGTGACTATACTTTTGCATATAATTTTTTAATATACCAACTGCAGCAGATCTGTTCGTGGAAGGAAATTAATCCATTAATTTTAAAACTGGATAAATTAACAAAAAAGACTTTAAAAGATAAAGAAACATCAGCGCAAATGCCTTTTTTGGCATTTTCATTAAATGATGACCCTTTGCATAATTTTAATGTGGCAAAATCCTGGTCGGACAATATTGAAAACTCCATGGGCAGTTTAATTAAATCAGTTAAAGGGAGTAAATTTCTGTTCAGTCCAGGACTGAGCAGAAAGAAAAGGATTATATTAGGTTATCTTTCAAGTGACTTCAAGAACCACGCCACCGCCCACTTGATGCTCAGTATGTTTAAAATGCATAATAGAGATAAGTTTAAAATTTATTGTTATTCAGATGGTGAAGATGACAAAAGCAGTTACAGAACAAAAATAATTAATGATTGCGATGGGTTTGTTGAAATTAGGGGATTAAGCCATTTTGATGCTGCAACACGTATTTATAATGATCAGGTAGATATTCTAATCGATTTAAAAGGGTATACAGAAGGGGGGCGGCTGGAAATCTTTGCTTTGCGCCCGTCACCTGTTCAGGTCAGTTATCTTGGCTTTCCAGGTACCACCGGCGCTGATTTTATCGATTATATAATTGCTGATAAAATTGTTATTCCATTAAAAGATAGAGAAAATTTTAGTGAAAAAGTTGTTTATATGCCCAATACATACCAGGTCAATGACCGGTTTCAAATTATTTCAGATCAGAACATTTCCAGAAAAGAGGCTGGCTTACCTGAAAATGGATTTGTGTTCTGTTCTTTTAATGGGACATGCAAGATAGATTCTGCAACCTTTGATTTATGGCTTTCTATTCTCCGTGATGTTCCAAAAAGTGTTTTATGGCTTTTAAAGAGTAATGACCTTGTTGAATATAATCTTAAATATGAGGCTGAAAAACGGGACGTTGATTCTGATCGGCTGTTTTTTGGTGAAAAACTTTTAAAGGACCGGCATCTTGCACGTTTAAAACTGGCTGATCTGGCAATTGACACAATAATAGTAAATGGGCATACTACAACCAGTGATGCCTTGTGGGCAGGCGTTCCAGTTATAACTTTGCAGGGGAGACATTTTGCTTCCCGTGTTTCATCGAGCATATTAAACGCAATTGGACTAAATGATTTGATAGTTCATAATACTGATGATTACAGGAATCTTGCCATTCTATTGGCAAAAGATCCTGCGAGATTAAAATTTTATCGTCAAAAAATTGACGATAATCGCATGAAATATCCTCTTTTTGATACGTTAAGGTTTGTGAAAAATATTGAAAAAGCCTATCAGAAGATGTGGAAAATCTATGAGTCAGGAAATGTTCCTGTACATATAAACGTGACAAATTTTAATAATTAGTAACATGATGGGGGTAAAATGAAAACAGTTGATCAGCTGTACCAGGATGTGAAGCCTCTCATTGACAATGGGTGGTATGAAGCGGCTTTAGCCGCTCTTGAAAAACTTGTTGTATCATACGATTTTGCTCCGGCACATTCTGATTTGGGGGTTCTCTATTTTAATTCCGGGGGTAAGGAAAAAGCTTTATATCATTTTTGTAAATCCGTGGAGCTTGAACCGGAAAACATAATTTTTAATAAAACCCTGGCAGATTATTACCTTTCAGAGATGGATGCCCCGCAGAATGCCTTACCCATATATGAAAAAATTTTGACAATCCAGCCTGAAAATATTGAGGTTCTGCTCATTACAGCTCATATCCATGTTGCCATGAAGCGATTTCTTGATGCGGAAAATCTCTATAAAAAGGTTCTTGAAATAGAGCCGTCGAATGAAGATGTTCTTGAATTTCTTGATAAGTTGAAACAGAATAAAACTGCAGTTAATGAATCTGAATCGCCTGATGAGATATATGATGAAATTCAAGAGAAATATGGTATGGAAGATTCCGAAGAAATAATCATGGCATTGGAAAAACTCCTCGATTTATATCCTGATTTTCCTTTTCCGTATAATGACCTGGGACTTTTGTATGTCAGGACAGGTCATAAAAACAAAGCACTGGCAAATTATCTGAGGGCTGTTGAACTGCAGCCGGAAAATATTACGTTTCAGAAAAACCTTGCTGATTTTTGGTATGCTGAATCAGGTAGGCCGCAAAAAGCTCTGGAGATATATGTACAAATATTGGCTAAAAATCCTTGCGATATTGATGCACTTATGATTGCTGGAAATATAAGTGCCGACATCGGGAAGATTGATGACGCAAGTTTTTTTTATGACCGGGTGATGGAAATAGAGCCATGGAATACTAAGGCCTTTGAAGCAGAGGCAAGGCTTAAGGGGGAAAATAAACCTGACATATCCATTTTATAAATTATAAAAGGTAAACAATGAATTCTGAAGATAAAAACAGGCTTGTGGATAAAGCTATCGCTGAAGCAGATCTTTTGTTTCAAAGGGGGATGATTCGTGAGCCAGTGGAAATCTTTTTAACAATTATAAAAAATTGGCCGGAATTCAAAAAATGTTACTATGCCTGTGCGAAAATTTTACTGGAATGTGAGGAATATGAACATGGGTTTGATTTGCTCGAAAAAATTCCAGATGGAGATAAAAATTTAATCATGCTGGAACTTGCAGGATATTGCCTGTCTGGTATGAATAAAATTACAGAGGCTTTAGAGTATGCAGATAAGGCTCTTTTTATTAATCCTTTTTCTGCTCCGGCTTTAAATTTAAAGGGGGAGCTGGCTTTTAAAATAGGTGATTTAAAGAAAGCAGAAAATGTGTTTAAAAAGGTGGTTGAAATAGATCCAGTATATCCTTGTTCCTATACCAATCTTAGCCTGACAAAGCTGCGAGGAGGTTTTAAGGGAGATATTCTGGGTCTTGCCGAGAAGGGATTTGACCTTTTACCCACCGTAAAAAAGACTGTAATGATTTATCATGAAATAGCTTCGGAACTTGGTGAGTTTAAACGTGCAGGGGAACATTTTATTAAGGCGTATCAAAGGTATCCTGGTAACAAAAGGTTGATATATCTCATCATAGATATTTTTACACAACAGAACAAATTTAAAGAAGCAATGGAGTATATAGAGACTCTTTTAGCAAGGTTTGATGTAGATGATGAAATAATAATTCCAGCACAAAAAATCAGAGATGAGTTAGGGCCTGTTGGAATCAATGTGGGAAAAAAAGGTAAAACCATCTCTTTATGCATGATAGTAAGAGATGAGGAAAAGGATCTGGCAAAATGCCTTAAATCTGTAAAAGATCTGGTTGATGAAATAATTATTGTAGATACCGGTTCAACTGACAGAACCATTGAGATAGCAAAAATTTTCGGTGCAATAATTTACGAATTTAAATGGAATGACAGTTTTTCAAATGCAAGGAACTTTTCAATTGACAGGGCAAAAGGAGACTGGATATTTGTATTGGATGCGGATGAGGTTATATCCCATGTGGATGGAGAACATATCAGAGGCCTGATAAACAATAGTATGAAGAATCTGTCTTATCAGTTTACAACCAGAAATTATATAAATGATTGGGGCATGGAGGGGTGGCACCCTAATGACGTGAAATATCAGGGTGAAGGCGCGGGCATAGGATGGGTTGGCAGTGATAAAGTAAGGCTCTTTTCCAATGATAAACGTGTAAGGTTTGAAAACTGCGTCCATGAATTTGTTGAACCTTCATTGGAATCAGCAGGAATAGTAATTAAAAAATGCAGTGTGCCGATACACCATTATGGAAGGTTAAATACCGAAAAAATATTAACAAAAAAAGAAGAATATTACCATTTGGGAAAAATAAAACTGAAGGAAAACAAAAAAAATCCCAAGGCGTTATTTGAACTTGCTCTCCAGGCCATTGAAATCGGAAGGTATGATGAGGCACTTGAATTGCTGGACAAGGTAATTATTATTAATCCTGAATTTGCCCAGGCATTTTTTAATAAGGGGTATGTATTAATAAAATTAGAGCAATATCAGGAAGCACTTAAATTTTCCAGAAAAGCGTTAGGATTGAACCCAGACATAAATGAGGCTTTAACGAATTGTGCTGTTTGTGAGATCAGAGTAGGTTCTGTAAAAAAAGCAATTTTGGAACTGGAAAGCTTCCTGATGAATAATTCTGCACATATTATGGGATATGGTCTTCTGGCTCTTGCCTTTTTTATAGAAAAAAATGTAAAAAAAGGCGTTGAATGTGTTGATGTTTTGAAAAAACATAATATCGATTTTTGTGAATATTTTTACATCCATGCAAAACGTCTTGTTTCGGCTGGAAGGAGAAACCGCGCGGCATTATTACTTAAATCGTTAAAAGAAGCAGATCTTGCAAATTCTGAAATGTCAGTTTTTTTAGAAGAAATTAATTCTGGCAATTTCGATAAAAATATTTTTCTCAAACAATCATGACCTGAGCCCGGCTGCGATATTTTGATTAATATTTATTAGAACCCCAAGTTTTTCAGGAGCCGGAAATGCCATTATTTCAAAAATACGTTTATCAATAAATATGCTGAGACTCAAAATATCTTCCTTTATTTTTTGGGGTAAAGGATTATTTTCCATTGCCAGTTCTTCCTGAAAAATACTCCAAACTCGCTGGTTATATCTTAATGCTTCATCCAGTTTGTTTTTTCTGTCAGGAGTATTCCAGTTGTTTTTGCATTCTTTTAATTTGAGTGCAGCCCTGGTAAGAACCCTTGCTTCAGTTTCACGGCCAGAGAGTGTGGCATTGTCAATATTTTGGTATGCTTTTATGGCGCCTGCGTTAATTCCTAACATGGTTAATTATCTCCTTTTCATATTCGATTAATTCTCTGGTTAATTTAAGCGCCTGGTAATATTTATTGCAGAGTATATTCTCGTTTATCTGATCTATTAGTCCTAGAGAGCTTGGTGCGGCATCGACAAAATTTTTTACAAACTCCCAGTATTTTTCATGGTACAATTTAAGGTTACTATTATCTATATACATTAACTGTATTGTAAAATAGATACGTTTTCCTAGTGTGTCAGCATCTTTTTCGCTTAATATATCTTTTTCACGCAAAACAGGGACATCATTTTCAATAAATAAATCTGACCTTGATTTACCGTTTCTTATAACAGCTCCGCCAATTATCACTTTTTCATTTGTCTTTAGGGATATTTTAAGGGCCATTACACTAAAAGCTCCGTAAACCTGCCATCTCCTCCTGTTATGCTGTTTGATTCAATGCCCAGGCTATGGCCGATTTTGGTACTTAGCTGGTCAGCCATATTTCCATCTATATTAATAAATTTAAAACCTGGTAATACTTTGCTTAAAATTTTTGTATCAGCCAGCTGGGAAATTTCTTTTTTTAAATTATTTTGTTCTTTTGTCAGATTTTTCATTGAATCTTCCAGGTTCTGCCTGGAGTCGGTGAGCTGAATATCAGATGATTGCCTGGTAATTGAGTCTACATGTTTTTGTATCTCCGCCACTGCATATGATCTGATTGTATAAGGATGATTTGTTTCATCTATCTTGATGGAAAGGACTCCGGATTTTGTTCCCACGGAACTGTCTGTCATTTTTATTTTTTCTGCTGTCTCTTTTAAATTCGTAAGATCATTGATCTGTTTTTGATGCTGGTCTATTTTATTGAAAATTTTTTCCCGTTCTTCACTTCCAGCAGGGAGGGGAGGATAAGTGTTAACGATGTTTGTTAACTGATTTTTTATTTCACTGGCGTTATTATTAATTTTATTTAATGCGGCATCTGCTGCCCCTATTTTTTTAGCTGCATTGTTTAATGAATTATTTGCAGATTCCAGCCTGCTAAAATTTATTTGATCAATATTTTCCCCGACCTTTTGAGTGAAGGTATTTTTTGTACTGCGGAGCCTGGAAGGATTAACCGCGACCTTTGCTGTATCGCTTAACTGCCTGTTTACTCCCATCCTGGCTTGTGTTATGTTGTGGGTCGATTCTATCATCGAAATACCTCCCGGATAACTATTGCACAGGGGGATTAACTCTCCCTGTGCAATTTGCCGCTTTAAGAAAATTATTTTGGGCTTGTTATAGGTTACTAATCTGCTTTAAAATTATTTTTTTTACAGCCTTTCCCAAATTAATTTTCCAAAATCTTATAAAGACTAAAAGAGCCTGAGAACAGACTGCGCAGCCTGGGATGAAAGTGACAAGGATGTTGTCCCAAGTGCCTGCCGAGTCTGGAGCATCAGCATGTTAGCTCCTTCCTCGTTCATATCTGCAAGAGTGAGTTTATCCCCACCTGAGTTTAATGTATTTGCCATTTTATCTGTAAACTCTTCACGAATTGAAATGGTAGAAAGGGCAGATGCAAGTTGCTGGGCTTCAGATCTAAGATTCGAAATTGCGCTGGTCACTGCATCCATAGAGGATGTGGCCCCGGTTACAGAAATAGCAGAGCCAGAATAGAAAGATGCCTCAGCAACCACTGCCTCGGCAATTTCATGGGTGGCAGTAGCCTTGCTTTCATAGGCAGTAAAACCGGATACATCAAGCTCATTATCTCCTGCCGCATTAAAAACAACAGTCATAGTTTGAGCATCCAGCAGGTTTGTTCCACCATAATTTGAATCATCAGCCATGGCCCCTATTTGTGAATGAATGGAATTAAACTGTGTTTCAAGCTCACCTGCAACTGTAGTGCTTGAAGCTGTTTTTGCCGCGGATGCCAGGGATTTCATCTGCTCAAGAAGATTTATCATCCCTTCAATACCAGTATTGGCAGCTTCAATGGTTTTGATACTTTCACCCATTTCTGTTTTTCGATACAAAAGGTCGGATGCTCTGTTATAATGATCACGTGCCTTGAAAAATTTCACAGGATCATCAAGAGCTGAATTGACCTTTCTGCCTGATGCTAAACGTGTTTGCGTGTTCCCCAGCATTTTATCTGTCTGCTGCAGACTGAAAAGATTTTTCCGCATTCCTGCGGTAAGTGTAACATTAACAGCCATTGTTTTTCTCCTTTCCTAGGATTTATTTTGGTTATTCTGCCAAAATTTGTTAATATGCTTCATGGGTTATGCTTTAAAACTTTTTTTAAATTAATTCTTTTTTTACCTTATTTACCCCCTTTTTTATTTTTTTTCTGCTTTTAAAGAGGTTATCGGATGAAAAAAATAAAACTTTAGGATATTTTTTCATAATAATATCCTTGAAGTGTGTCTGTAATTATCACAGCGGAAGAGTTATATGTTTTCTGTAGTTTTTATGAGTTTTAAAATAAAGTGGATTGGTTTTAGTTTCGGCCATTTTGGGATATAAGGTATGACTATTGAATAGCCCAAGATAAAACCAGGCCAAAATAAAGATTTTAGGGATGTTACAGATCAAAGTTTAGAGGTAACTTTTTGCGTCAATATCGTTTACTTTTGCAAATCGAATAAAAAATGTTGCGATTTGCAAAAGTAAAAGCATAAAGTATAATTTCTCTTATAATCATGCATGTTATCTATTATTTATTTTAAAGTGTAAGGTTTTTTTGTTACATAAAACTCCTGTTTATTTGCAAAATGCAATAATTCTATTTCTCCTGGTATATGGTTTGTTGGTGGTTACAGATATGAACCTTTTTTGTTTCCCGCCGGCTATGCCGTATTCATAGCCACTTGGGGTATCTTTAGCTCTGTTTTATTTTTGATAGCATCTTACTGGTATACATTTTGCAATTTGCATTTTTTGAATATTTTTTTAAATATTTATATGGAAATTTATGATCAGGGCAAAAAAAATTTTTGCTCAGCCGCGTAAATCTTTGTTCATATTAGTATGCGAACGAAAACGATCTTGACAGGGGGATGCAATGGTTGATTTGATGAATAAAAAAAATAAACAAATTTTAAAAAATTCGGATCAATGTAATTTTCCTCATGCTGATATATCTCAAGACAGAATGAGAAACTTTGAGATTATCGGACATAGCAAAAAAATGCAGGATATTTTTGCTATAATTGACAAGGTGGCTGATTCGGACAGTACAATTATGATCAATGGAAACAGCGGAACCGGAAAAGAGGTAATAGCAAGGGCTATTCACAGGAAATCTAAAAGAAGGAATAAACCTTTTGTTCCTATTAATTGTGGTGCTATCCCTGAAAACTTACTGGAAAGTGAATTGTTTGGGCATGTAAAGGGTGCTTTTACCGGCGCAACGGTGTCTAAAACCGGAAAGTTTGAACTGGCTGATGGTGGCACAATATTTTTGGATGAAATTGGCGATATGAGCCCCGACCTTCAAGTGAAGCTTCTTAGAGTGCTGGAAGAGAGAGAGTTTGAACGTGTCGGCGGTTGCAAAATGGTAAAAATTGATCTTAGGGTCCTGGCGGCAACCCATCGTAATCTGGAAGAGGAGGTGAAAAAAGGGAGATTTCGTGAAGATTTATTTTATCGCCTCCATGTGATTCCTATTATGCTCCCCCTCCTTTGTGAACGAAAAACTGATATTCCTTTGTTTATCTCAAAATTCTGTAAAGATTTTAATAAAATAAATAATGCTGAAATTATGGGTGTTTCTGATAAAGCAATGGAGCTTATGCTTGATTACCCATGGCCGGGTAACGTAAGAGAATTGAAGAATGTAATAGAATGTATTGTGGTTTTAAAAAGAAAAGGAAAAATAATGCCCGATGACCTGCCTGATAAAATAAGAGGCAGAGGGAAAAATGATTATATACCAATACCAGAAATTCAACTTGTAAAGGAGGGAATATCTTTAAATAGTGCGGTAAATGAGTTTGAAAAAGCTCTTATCTTTCAGTCTCTTGAAAAGACAATGTGGGTAAAAAACAAGGCTGCAAAGCTTTTGCAGGTTAACAGAACTACTCTGGTGGAGAAAATAAAAAGACATCGCATAACTCCCCAGCAGTTTGAAAGTTGTGCTGTGTATAAAGTATAGATGTTAAAGAAGTGACACATTTTATTATAATTTAACTCCACTGCTTGCTAAAATTTTCGGTCATCGTAGTATTGATTTCCACATAAATAATTTTACTGAGCTATCGGTCGCCTGCGTATTTAAATACGCTTTTTCCCCTCTGGTCTGGCTATAATTTTAGGTCTAATTTTGAGGTCTAATTTTAAAATAGGGTAATTATTTGAAAATTTATATCCCCCGCCTTTTATAAAATCCCCTTATTAATCGTTCAAGATTCATAATTATTTTTTTACTGCTGGCGTGATTATTGCTTTCATATATTTGTATGGCTTAAAAAGCAATTTTATTTTTCAGGGGATATACCATATGAATTTACAAAGCCTTAATAAGGACGGTGTGGATAAAATTCAGACTTTAAACAGGGCCATTAAATCTTTTAATGGAGCAGCGCAGAAGTTTGGTAAATATTATAAAGATCTTGAAATAAGGGTCAAAGAACTGAATGTAGAGTTAAAAGAAAAAAATGCGGAATTGGAGCTGAATCTTGAAGAAAAGGAGAAAGTCAAAAATTATCTTAACAATATTCTTGAAAGTTTGAACACCGGCGTTGTGGTTGCTGATCAAAAAGGAAAAATAAATATTTTTAACAGGGCTGCGGAAAAAATTACCGGGTTCAAATCGGCGGATACTTTTGGCCGGCAATTTGATGATATTTTTAAAAAAGATTTTTTTAAGAATCTTGATTTAACTTTTGATAGTATTAAAAAATATCAGAAAAATACTGAATTTGAAACAAAATTATTGGATATAAATAAAAAGCCTGTTTTTGTAATAGTTTCCATATCTTCTGTTAAATCTTCAAATCAAAAAGATGCGGGAATTGTTCTGACAATACGGGATATAACAAAAGTAAAAAGGCTTGAACAAATGGCGAGTCGTACAGGACGTTTGTCCGCCATGGGAGAAATGGCCGTAAAAATTGCCCATGAAATTAGAAATCCCCTGGGAAGTATTGAACTTTTTGCAGGTGTTTTAAAAAGGGAGCTGGAGGGCTTTGGGGAATTAAAACTCCTTCCTGATTATATTTCCGGCGGGGTAAAGAATATCAATAACATAATTTCAAATATGCTTTTATTTGTAAAGCCTGATCAGGAATTGGAATTTGAAAAGACAGATATTCATAATATCATTAATGAAGCCTTAATCTCTTTGGATAACCTTGTTGCTTTAAGCGATGTGAATATTATTAAAAAATTTACAGATAAACCTTTATTGGTTTCAGGTGATGCAGATTTGCTAAAGCAAAGTTTGCTTAATCTAATATTAAATGCTCTTCAGGCAATGGGAACAGGCGGAGAGCTGACAATATTCACAAAAAAGATTGCAGGCCATGGGCAAGGAGAAAAAGTTATTGAAATTAAATTAAACGACACAGGCCCAGGAATTACTGCAGCTGATATGCCAAGAATATTTGATCCTTTTTTTACTACTAAAAAAAGGGGTACTGGTCTAGGACTTGCAATTGTTCATAATATTATTAAGGCCCATGGAGGATCTGTTGATATTACAAATTCAAACTCAGGAGCTGAGTGTACCGTTAATTTGCCTGCATAAGTAACGCTTCAAGGCACCCTTAAGGAACGAGGACGAAATAACTTGGTATTTTAAGCGTCGATCCATCCTGCCTGACTGCGTTACAAAAGCGTAGCAATATCTTGATATTCCTACACTTTCGCGCCTTGCCAGGCAGGCGCCTCAACACTTAAAATTGCGAACTTATTTCGTCCCCGTTCCTTAGTCATTTTTTAATCGACCGGCTGTTATAAAACTAAGCAGAATAATAAGAGAACTTTTATTATGGAATCTCCTATATTAGTTGTAGATGATGAACCTGATATGAGGATCGCCCTTACCCACGTTTTGAATCGGAGCGGTTATTTGGTTGATACTGCTTCAAACGGGACTGAGGCGTTGCTGAAATTTAAAAAATATAAGTACCGCGTGGTGATAACCGACGTTAAAATGCCGGGAATGTCAGGGATAGATCTTCTCACGGCGTTAAAAAAAATATCTTCTGAGGTCCCTGTGATAATTATGAGTGCGTACGGGACAATCGGTAAGGCCGTGGAAGCAATGAAGATGGGTGCGTCAGATTATTTACTTAAACCATTTTCATATGAAAAGATGGAAAATCTTATTAATAAGCTTATCTCCAGTAATGAGAATAAGGCCAGGGATAAATCAGAGGAGCCTTTTTGTAAAGCTCAGGCTGGTAAAAAAATAATAACCCAAAATCCCAGGATGCTTGAGATTATAGAGCAGGCTAAAAATATCGCTTCCACCAATGCAACTGTTCTTATTCAGGGGGAAAGTGGGACAGGAAAGGAATTGCTTGCCTTATTTATCCATCAAAACAGCGTTAAAAAAAACGGCGCATATATTCCTGTTAATTGTGCAGCTCTTCCCGAGGGACTTGCTGAAAGTGATCTTTTTGGTCATGAAAAGGGCTCATTTACAGGAGCTGTGGTCAAAAAGGTGGGAAAGTTTGAATTGGCCAATAACGGTACAATCGTTTTGGATGAAATAAGTGAAATGGCCAAGCCCCTTCAGGCAAAACTTCTCAGAGTTCTTCAGGAAAATGAAGTTTATACAGTGGGGGGGTGCAAGCCTGTTCCCATCAACGCCAGAGTGATTGCGATCAGCAATGTTGTTTTAACGAAAGCCGTTCAGGAAGAAAAATTCAGGGAAGATCTGTTTTATAGAGTAAATGTAATTCCATTTATAATACCGCCCCTGCGTGAACGAAGGGAAGACATTCCCTTACTTACCGATTTTTTTTTGAGTAAATATAATCCTCCATCCGGTAAGAAAAAAGTCAAAATAGCAAAGGATGCTGTCACATTATTGGCCAGACATGATTGGAAGGGGAATATAAGAGAGCTGGAAAATGTAATTGAACGGGCTGTTCTCCTGGGAAATGGGAATGTTATTTCAGCCACGCATCTTTTTTTAAATGAATCAGAGATTAAATCTAATCCAAGGATTCATATAAAGGCTGGATTATCTGTAAAGGAGATGGAAAAAGAGCTGATTGTTCAAACCTTAAAAGAGGTTAATAATAATCGAACCCATGCAGCTGACCTTTTGGGAATCAGTATAAGAACCTTAAGAAATAAATTAATGGAATATCAATAATTTCAGGGCGTGGTTTTAATATTCAGTAATAAACAATACCTTCGCCCAACTAAATTTTAGTTTGGACCACTTATAATATTACTTTCAGTATTCTGCTGATTCCTGACAACTCATTGCTTATTATCTTATCAAGATTCTGCCGCGCATCTCTATTTTGAGGCTTTATTTCAAGAACTCTATTGTAAAATACCTTTGCATCATCAAATTTTTCTAACGAGACACAGATATGGCCGATAATCAGTAAAATTTCCAGATTTTTCTAAGAAGTAATATTATCCGGTTCAAGCCAGGTGGCTGCTTCATAAATATTTTTATCTGAAGAATTAATATCTTTGTACAACTTAAAAATTTTATTATTTTCTTCTCTTTGCTTTTCCCTGTTTGAATGTTCAATACTTCCGGGTGATCGTAGATAAAGTCCCAGGCGAACCGGAATATGTAAAAAATTCCTGGTCTGAGAAATCCTCAACCAAAATTCATAATCTCCCGAAGTAATAAATGAATCATCAAAATAACCGTATTCATCATGAACATCCCTTCGCCACAGAGGCTGAGGTCCCATAAAACATCCTTTATTTAACAAATCCTCCCTTTTCCAATCCCTCCAGTGAAAATAACCAACCGGAGTGCAGTTTTTAAATGTCTCATTTTCTGTTTCGGTGATTACAACATCTGCATAAACAAGAGCAATCTCCGGAAGTCTTTCAAGCGTTTTAGACATAACTTCCAAAGCATCCTTTCGATGGCGGTCATCTGTATTTGCATTTGTAATATATTTTCCGGATGACGCTTTTATACCTCGATTCCAAGCTGCATAAACCGTTTCACGCTGCTCGGTTTTTATGTATTTTATGTTTGAATATTTTTCCTGAAATTCTTTGACAATTGCTTCTTCATTCTGCTCTGATCCGCTGTTAACAATGATAATTTCTAATCTGTCAGCAATTGTTTGCGCTTCCAGATTTTCAAGGCAGCCGCGAATAAATCGTTCGGAATTATAGGTAGATACAATGGCAGAGACAAAATAATCATCTTTTTCCAGATTTTTCGCTTTTACAGCGAGCTCTTTTTTTTCTAGTTTTAATTTATAATATTCCAGTGTATCAAAATTTTGTCTGGCATCTTTATTAGCAGGATCAAGCTTAAGTACAATTTTATAAAAATCAATGGCATCATCAAATAATTGCAGAGTTATAGAAATATGACCCATTATCAGCAAAGTCTCGACATCCTTTGGATTGACAGCTATAATTTTATTGTAAATCTGCATTGCCTCTTTTACCTGACCCAGTTCAACATAATAAAAATCCGCCAGGTTTTTCTGGAATGTAATATTTTCAGGCTGGAGCTCCGCCGCTTTTTGATAATGCTGCAACGATTTATCTTTATCTCCGGTTTTATAATACAAAACTCCAAGGTCATTATGTGCTAACGCATAATCAGGATATAATGCCAAAAACATTTTTAGCGCACCGATTGCCTCTTTTCCTCCTTTGCTGTTGATCAACTTTTGAATCTCACAGTACAAAGCCTGAAGTGATTTTACAGAACCAACCGGAATTACCATTATCTATACCTTTTTATTCTTTAAAGAAAATGACGATTCATTAATTTGTCTAATTTTTCCCAATTACCGAATAATCTCATCATCTCTGCTCTCTGACAGCCAACTTTTGATCTTTGTCCCTTCGTTCTTTCCTCAACAACCCATTTCCCCACATTTCGGTCGGTAAATTCAATACCAAAAAGATAAATTTTTTTACCAGTGCCCTGATACTTTTCGAAATATTTTTTTCCTTAATCTGGTTTAAAGCTTTATTTTTATTCCCATTGAATTCGAATCCAAAGATGTAAATGTCCTTATCAATAATTACAGCATCTATCCTGCCCTTGTTTGTATATACAGATAATTGCCATCTATCAATTTCCGAAATGTCTGTATTCCTATTGGAAGATTTTTCATATTATTGCCTTTTTTCAAAGTCTATGAAAGCATATCCTCTCAAATCCCAATGCCACCACTACAAACTTTTGCAGCCGCAGGTTCCCATGCCTCTGCTCAAGCTTTTTACCATACTCTTTCACCTGTTTTTTGCCATCGTCCATTTGCGTTACAATTTCAGGTACCTGATACAGCTCATCTTTAGACAGCTTTTTTGCCTGTTCGCGCTTAATCCTGAATCTTTTAGCTTTACAAACTTAAACTCAATCAAAACATCAAATACTTTGCCGTATCTTTTATCCGGCCTGATGATCATGGTCAGATCTGCATATCTGCGGTCAATCTCTTTTTCAGAATCCATAATATAGATAATATCATTGTCAAGAAGAGTCAGAAAAGCAGTTTTTGAACCCGCTCCACATATAGACTTTGCATAACAAGATTGGGAACTTTTAAAATAACTTCCATATCATCAGTATCACCTGCAATAGTCAATACCCCGAAATAGTAGAGA
>Ga0190313_1000807_pt1 | contig 17720 bp, 2 predicted proteins | sample 4870071011_MG_FD_169989 | JGI IMG/M metagenome (GOLD analysis project Ga0190313, IMG submission 169989) | Hydrothermal vent sediment bacterial communities from Southern Trench, Guaymas Basin, Mexico - 4870-07-10-11_MG | ecosystem: Environmental > Aquatic > Marine > Hydrothermal vents > Sediment ...
TTATTCTCCTTACCCGCCTCCGGCTTCTTTGATGAATCCATCTGAGAGCCCTTCAATGCGCGGATTCCAGTTTAACTCAATGATGTCAGGCGAGGGTCTTTGTCTGTTGTCCACACAGACATTTCCCTCAAGTAACTGTGCAACGTATTCTTTGATTGAGGGCTTTGTTCCACGCTGGTCATTCAAGGAAACAAGCCCGCCGCTTGCCCCAGTTGTCTGCGATGTTGACTCGGCTGTTCCGCCAAGTGGTTTTGCAGTCAGCACAGTTGGCTCTTTTGCGCAGACAATTTCAAGGCTTAAGCCTGTTGCGGTTGCTGGAACGAATGCAATCGAGTCCCAGGGTGAAGTGTTTCCAAGCATTACCTTGCCTGCCAGCATGCTGTCACTCCAGCCAGAGCAGCCAGGCGCTGGTTCGAATTCCTTGAAGCTGTCAGAGCGTGGCTCGTTGTTCCACCACACAAACAACTCCTTTAACTTGTCGCGGTCACCGTAAACCGTGCTTGGTTGCAATGCGTAATACAATATATTGTTTCCGCTGCTTTGCCAGCTTGCCTCGAGTGCAACTGGTGAAGAGGGATAATAGCTGAAGGTTCCCTTTCTAAGGTTTATTGAGAGAATGCTTCCACTGCGTGTCTTCTCATACTTTTGCGAGTAATCCGGCGTAAGTGTTATAAGTCCGGGCATTCTTCTCACTGGCTTCATCCACTTTCCATCAGAGTCATAGTAGTAGAAGATGTCCTTGTCTGCCATGTCCTTGCTGAACCCAACGCCGTAGTCTGCGTTTGCCTTTCCCTCGCCTACCTCGCCATCGAACGGCAGGTAGAAGAGCGGGTTCAGGTCATACAAGGTGTTTTCCTGTGCGGCAATTGCCGCAATGTTTTGCTTGAAAGCCATTTTTACCAATATCTTGTCGACTGCAATGGAGTACTCGCCGTTCTCTCCAGCCACGAGTTCAACGTACGGTTCAACCTTGTACCAGTACTCGCCTGTTTGCTCTAGTTCCTTTGTGTTCATTTCATCATAGAAGCCCTTTTCGTCGTCATAGGAATAATACTGCCTGAACTCTATGTCTGAAGCATTGAAGCCAAGGTCTTTGTAGTATGCAGTGAAGTCCTGCACGAACGTGTCAGAGTAGTTGTCTCTTATGAGGCGCGCTGTGGACAGGTCAGTGCTTGAAAGCTTTGAAAAGTCTTCATCGAGCTCGTTTCCGGCTTTCTCCTTTATGTAATCCTCGCTTTCTTTGCTTAGCCCTGGCTTGTTTCTCACGCCGACCATGAACTCTATGCCGCTTGAGTTCAAGATGTCAAGGAACTCAATCCATGCATCGCTTGACTCTGTCACATCAAGGTTGCTGAGTTTTACTGTTAGTGGTCCCTCTGGATTGGTGCGCCACTGGATTAAAAGCTGGTTGTGCAGTGCAGAGTACTCGTTGAAAGTAATAATGTACGCGTCAAGGTCCTCGTCATACTCGAAAACCACGTGCTCTGGGTTTTCAAGGAAGTTCCAAATGCCGCCAGCTCCCCCTTGTGATGCATCCATTGAGTCAACTATGTCCGAGGGAATGATGCCAACAACGTTGAGTTCGTCCACGTCATCCCCATAGCATCTCCCCAGCTCTCTCTTGTAACTCTTCAGCACTCTCTGGACTTTTTGGGAGTAACGCTCTTCGTTTTCCGCGCTGAGGTTATCAATGATGGAATTAATGCTGTCAATAAGGTCCTTTGGATTACAGTCATCTGCATCGCTAAGAGCAGGCGCTTTGAGCAGTGTTTTGTCGTCCTTTTTGAAGAACAGCAAGCGCTGGTCTTTTGCGTAGTCGTGAACAATCAGCTGTTTCTTGAACACCCTGTACAGCTCGCCTGGCTTGCTGTTTATTTCCTTGAGCAAGTCCTTGTCCTCGCCTATAACCGATGCAACGCTTGTCAGTCTGTCATCGTTGCCGAGCTTTCCTGAAATCGCGTCCACGAGGTTCCACACCTCGCTAAACTTCTTGCTTAGCGCAAGCGAGAACTGCACTCCGTCACAAAAGAAGTAATCATTGTTTATGGCATTGGTTTTTGGCAAAACCGGGTCACAGCTCGTGCTCGCAAAGTCTCCCTCGCGCCAGTCAAACTTCAGCCTGTCAAAGCCGAACTGCTGGAATGCAGCCGAGCCAGTCAGGTTGGGGTCACAGCCAGTGTCAGAAGCCCACTCTGGAATTGGCCTCTGCTCCACTTCCTGCTGGTCACAGCCATCAGTCCACTCCCTTACGCCCTTGTTCAATACTCTGACCAAAACCGGCAGGGTGACATCGCTTGCCTCTGTGTTGTAAAATGCCCTTTTTACCCTCACAGTGAGATTGGTTTGCACAAGCGCGCACTTTGTAAACATCTTGCTCCTGTCCACGGTCATGACAACATGATGCGCGCTGTTCTTTATCGCAAAGCTCAGCTTGACGCCGCTCTCACTGTCCTCGTAAACAGTGGGCTTTACTGAAACAATCTTGTCAGCCGAGCCACAGTACTGTTTTTCCACAACTTCCTCGTTTGCGACAGCGTATGGCAACAGCATTTCCCTCTTGGGAACGTTCGCCTTCCACACAAACCTGTTCTCGGTGAAATGCGAGTCTCCTAGTTCCTTCCACTGGTCACCCCAGCTCTCAAGCACAAAGTAGTTCTGGTTTGCAATGCACTCGCCTGGCAGCTTGTTCGGGTCACCGTTTGAAATCAGCATGCCTGGCATGCTGAGCCACTCGAACGGGTCCTCGAATATTACTTCTCTCGGAATCCACTTTGGCTGCCCCTGTGGGTTGACAATTGGCACGGAGATTACGCCTGGCGAAACAATTGAGTTCATGAACTTCGAGAACACTATTCTAATCTTTCCAACCCTTTGCTCGATTGTTCCCTCCATTGGAATCTTCATTTGCTCGATTATGTGCGGGTCGTACTGCAACCCAAACTCTAACACTTCCATTCTCTCGCCCTTTCCAGCCTGCTGGATGCGCGGCGTGCCACTCCACACATTTGTGATAAGCGGGCACTGCCCATGCATGTCGGTTCCCTGTGAGTCAGGGCTGTAACAGTGGAACACATCTGCTGTAAGAGTCCTCAGCCTGTAGCCAAGGTCAACGCACCTGTTGATTATCCTGCCAGCGCTCTTCTGCCAGCCCAGGAATGTTGCCCTGAAAGTGGTTGGCTCGACAACTGGCTTGCACTTCTCGCTTATTTCATCAAACCGCATGACTTTTACTTTTACAGAGCCAATGTCCTTGTAAAAGCCCTGCTCGCTCTCAAGCTTTGCCCTCACCTTTACCTTGAACAATCCAATTCTTGCAGTTGGCTTGACTGAAACATCATGCGTTCCATAAGGCTCAACCTCGAACGACTTTTCCTCGATCTCAAGGGCTGAGGGAAGCTGCAGGTTCACCTGCACCTTGTCAGTGCAAGCGTTCTCCAGGGTAAAAGTGCCTGTTTCAACATCATCGTTTTGTGGCTGCCACTGGTTCTGCTGGTTTCCCCAGGGATTAAAGCCAAAACTGCTCTGCCATGGTGGCTGCCACTGGCTGTTTGGCCAGGGCTGTTGTATGCCCTGTTGAGGCTGTGTTTGCGTTGTGTTCTCCTCAGCATACGGGTCACGGTCAAAGTAGTCCTGAATGATTCCCCAGCCATAGTTGTACTGCCTGCTCTTGAGGTCTATTTCTCCCTTTTCGTCTTCTGTCACGATCCTGAGGCACTCGCTAAGCTTGTTCACTGAAAAAGAGGTTTTTATGCTGCTTTTTATCTCTTCAGTGCCCTTCTCAGAATAGTGCTTTGCCTCGAATAGAATGCTTGGAGTGCTCTTCGCGCTCTTCGTGTCAGAAGAGGGCTCGAATGACAAAGCGAGCGTTCCGTCAAAACCAGCAGGAATTGTGTCAGTTATTGGAGTGAAAGACTCTGAAAGCTTTGAGTCAACTTTTTCTTCAAAGGAGTCGCTTGTCAGGGTGAATGTTCCAACTGCGTTTTCGTTCAGCCAGGAAACCTTTGCTCCAAAGTCCTTTAAGGAAACAGGGTTGCCGTTTACGGTGCAGTTGTTTTTTACCTGGAACGAAAAAGTTTTGCTCTTACCATAGGTTGAAAAATTCCACTCAGCTGGGTCAACCGACAGGCACTCCTTTAAGTCCACCTCACCGCCGAGCTTTATTCTGAACCCAACTTTCAGGTCAGAGGCCCATTTCTTGTTAAGCTCGCTGTTTTCAAGCTCTACTGCAATTGTTTCATCAAGCGAAACACTCTTCTTTACACCAAGCCCTTTCTCTGTGAGCTTTGAGTTAACCGAAATGGAAAGGCTCTCGCCAGGCTTTATCTCCTGGCCAACCACTTTTTCGAGGTCTTCGAGTTCAACGTACTGTGCAAGCTCTGAGCTTGGAGTGAACGAGGACACAGTGAGTGGAATTGCAGTGTAATTCTCGATTTCGAACTCCACAGGCTTTTCGTCCTGTGGCAGTGGCTCGAACTCTAAAGGCAGTTCAGCTGGAACAAGGGAAAAAATCTTGTCGTCAATGCTTATCTCGCTTTCAAGTGCCTTGAATCCCTTCTTCGTTGCCCTGATTTTAAGCGTGGAACCGGCCTTTGGCGCCTCTAGCTTTATTCCAAATTGCCCCTTGCTGTCAGTGCAGCCAGCGCCAATCTCTGTGCCATCAAGCAGCACTGAAACCTTCGCGTTCTGCACGTCCTGTTGCCCGTCTTCCACTTTTTCGAATGTGTGGAACACGATTTGGTTGTCAATCATTGGAATTATTTCTTTTGGCGCAAACTCGAGGTTCATCTCCCTCGCGGCTTCCACAGTAACATTTACTGCCAGCTCCAGTTCAGCTCCCTTGTCTGACTCGATTGAAAGCACAAGGGTGTTAACGCCTTCCTTTGCAGTGTCAAAGTTAATCCAGCCAGAGAAGGTCTTGTACTGCTCGAGCATTCCAAGGTCCAAGAGCTGTTCAAAGCCGCCTGTGCTGCCACTCACCTCTGCCCCGCTGGCATTCCTTAAAAGGTAATCTTTGAAGTAAAGCCCCTTCTCGGGGCTTGAGATTCTGAACTTTGCATTCTTTATTACTCCAGCGCCTGCCTTGTTGATTGTAAAACGCAGCTTGTACGAGTTTGAAATCACAGCAGAGTAGTCAGTGAAAACAGACTTCTTTGATTTGTCGGAGAGATCCTCCACTGAGACAACCCTGCAATAGCCTTCGCTGCAGAGGTTAACGCTTCCAACAGAGTAAATAACATCATAGGTCTTGGCATAAAGCCCCTGCTTGGCTGAAACGCTGGCGGACTTTCCAAGCACGCTGTCAACAGGGTCACGCTCATAATTGTTCTTGACGCCCCAGCCCCTGAAGCTGATTTTCACTGAGTCTCCATCGGTGGCAAGGTCGTCAACTGCAACTTCAATCGTTGCATTAAACACGCCATACTTTGGCAGACCATTCCTGCCGGGCTTCCACTCGATTTCAACCCATTTCGCATTCCCTGTTGCCTGCTTGCTCATGTCCTGAGAGCTGCCATTCGGCGGAGAATAACTCGTTGACTTGAACACGCGCTGGGCATTGCTCTTGACAGAGCCAATGCTCACAATGTCTTCCTCGAGAGTGCTTGTCTCGTTTTCTGTTTCGCTCCCGGTCCTGAAGTGAATGCCTGCCGAGCCATACGCCTTTTTTGGAACTATAAGCTGTACTCTTGCGGTATAGCTCTGTCCTGCTTCAACAAAGTCCTCAACGCTGCTGTTGTTCTTTTCAAGCCCAAGGAACTTCACTTTAAGCCTGGATGTTTCCTCAATCATTACAGCCCGTATTTCCCAAGTTACGCCGTCAACCGGTTTGATTGGTTCTGTTACATAGGGCATGTAACCCGGCAATTCAACCACAAAAAATGGGTTTTTGTCAACCCTCACATTAAAACTGGCCATGCCATCCTTGTCGGATGAAGCCTCTGCCACACTGCTGCCGTCAACCAAGTCAATTGCTTTAATGCTGGCGTTTGGCATTGGATTCTCCGAGGAATCCATGACCGTGAACTGGAAAGCGCCCTTGCCAATCTTCAAGGTAACCTCAACGTTAACCGGTTCGGTGCTGTCTTTTATTATTGTAAAAGGAGTGCTTGAAGCCGGGTCAAACCCAGCGTATGAAACTGTAACATAGTAGTCGCCCTCTGGAATGCTCTCATATTCAACCTTTCCATCCACGCCAGTGAACCTTTTTTCAATCCCTGTTGGTGCCATGGGGTCCTCTTCAAAGAAGAGTTCAACACTTGCCTTTTCAACGGGCTTTCCATCGCTGTCCTTCACCAGCACAACCAGGGCACTTGTGGGCTTTTGTTCAGCAATGTACTCAAACTTCCAGGGGTCATCACGTGGTCTTACCTGCGCTGGCTTGTCAAACAATAGCCTCGAGCCCTTTTTTGCCACGAGGTAGTAGAGCTTTTCCTCTGAGACAGTGAAAGAATACTCGCCAGTGTCCTTGTCAGTTAAGCCAGTTTCTATTGGCTGGCCTCTCGCATACTGCGTGTCATATAACTCGAGTTTCACTCTTCCAACAGGCTTTGACTCGTCTCCTTCTTCATAAAAGAACACGGTTATCTTCTTTGGCAGTGGCTCTGTTGGAGTTGCTGTGAGGAAAAAGTTAACAGCTCCATCGCTGACCTCTTTTTCACTGGACTCTTCAACATTATAGTAACCATGGCAGTTGGCCCTTGCCTTGTATGTTCCAGCTCTTATGTCCCTGAAGGCAACCTTTGTCTGCCCGGCTTCAAGGGGCTGCTCTGAAACGCTCTCCCCAGCCTTAACGTTCTCGAGAAGAATCTCGCACCTTTTTTCAACAGCCTTGCCGTCAGTGGTTGTCAGCGTTACATATGCATCCCCCCGGATTATTTTTTCTTTTATTTTCACTTCAACTGCGCCGGTGTCTGTGCTTACATCATAAGGCTGGCTTTCAGCAGCAAAGTCGTCAACGCCTGAAACATTTTTAACAGAAACATTTAGTGTGCCGCAATCGCTCGGAATCTCGCTAATTGTGTCCTTTCCGTCATACGTTCTTGCTTCAAGCGAAAACGCGTCATTTGAAGAGCAGGCAACAGAGTAATCAACTCTTCCCTTGGTGAAAAGAGAGCCATCGCTGTCAAGAAACCTGATCTCCCTCGAAAAATAGGTTATCTTTGGTGGAATGGAAAGCTTGATAAACACTTCATCATCTGGAGCTATCTCTTTTTGCAGTGGCATGACAAGCTTCACGTCCCCCTTGGAAGCATATATTTTGACAATTTTTCCAACCGGGACAGTAAACTCTGCTTGACCCAAGGAGTTTGTGGTATCGCTCAACTCCTCCAGGCCTTCTCCAACAACCCTTACACTCGCTCCCTCAACTGCATTTCCTGTTGTTTCATCCTTGACAGTGACAGTCAGGGTTGTTTCCTCTGCTGGAACAATAACGCCGAACAAGTCAGGTTTAATGAAATAAATTGCAGCAACAACCACAAGTACTATGAGAAGAAAAAACAAGGGCTTGGGAATGCCTTTCTCGTCAAGCCAGTCTGAAAAATCATACCACTTTTCCTTCAGGGAAATCATCACACCACTCCACACATTTTTACTTATTCACTTAATTTAATTATTCGGTTTTCTTTATTTAATACTATTTGTTTTCCTCTCTCCATTTTTTATTGTTCTGTTTGCTACTTTTTCCCTTTGTGCATCTTAGTTTTTTTGATTATTTTATTTACTCCTTCTCCAGTCTCTCATTTTCTCATTTTTCCATTTTTGATGGTTTTTTAATCATCTTGCTCTGCCTTCCTTAGACTTTTTGATGCTTTTTAACTTTTGATTATTTTTATTTATTTAGCTTTCCTCCATTCAATGCCCAGATTCTATTTTTCTCTTTTGCATTTATTTAGTTTCTTTTATTATAAGGAATTCATATTTATAATTTTTTCCTCCCTCGGCTTTCCAGTTTTTGCATCTTTTTCGGGTCTTTTACCTTTTTATTCAAGAATAGCACTTCAGGCTTCCATCCACGGGAATGTGGCAAGTCCAGCCACTTGCATCACACTCGGCTGTCCTCTGAAGGGGGCCAAGTGCACAGCTCTGGTCCCACAAACCAAAGTCATAGTTTGGGTTGAATGGAGTGTAACCGTAGTCAACTGTTCCAATGTTGAAAGTAACATCTCTTGCCTTGTTGACCTTGTAGTTTGCATCTTTCTCCTCAAATGAGAGCACAAAGCTTATTCCTGTTACTTCAGTGCAACAGCTCCAGCTCTTATTGCCGCCGCTGCAAGACTCTAAAAAAGCCTCGTTCTTTCTGTTCTCCTCGCTCTCCTCCGAGCTTAACCCGGCGCAAATCTCTGCCCCAAACTCCTTGCCAGGCATCTTTAGCTCTGTCCCCTCCTTGTACATTCCAATCTTTCTCTGCTGGAAATAACCCGGCTCGTCAAGCGTGAAACTAAAGGGGCACCTGTTGTCAGCATGGTTTGGTTCCTCGTGTGCAATCCCTGCAGGAACCATGCTCCCAGCGCCCTGTTTTATAATCTTTGACGGAGTTGAAGCAATTTCAATCTTTGCATTCCGAATATAGCACGGAGTTGAATAAGCAGAATTCTGTTTTACTTCAAACTCGCCCGGAGCATTGTAAGCAGAAATGAGCTCGTTTGACAAATCACATAAGCGCTTTTTTACAAGTTTCCTCAACACATCCCGTGTATTGCTTGACCTTCCAGCCCAGTACTCAAACTGCGTGCCCCTAAAACTGCCCTTTACTTTCATTTGATTGTTAAGGTAGCCTGGGCACAGGTGGTTTGGAATATACCTCTTCTGTGAGGGAAAGTACGGGTCCTCCCTTGGATAACAACTGCCATAGTCACAGAGGCCCAGGGCCATTGAGTCAATCTCGTTGTGAATCCTCGGCGAGTAAAAGCCGTAGTCTTCCTGGCCGTTCATTTCAGGGCCAAGCTTGGAGTGCATGAAAGCGCGGGTAATCGCCAGCGCCCTGAACAAGCGCAGTGGAACAAACACTTTCAGGTCATTCCTTGGAAGCACTGGGTCCTTAAGCTGCCTGCCGCTCCTCACATCTGTAACTGTCAAAAGCGGCATTGACTCATACATCTCCGGCGTCAGTCGTGAGAACTTTAAGTTTATGTAAAACGTGCCATTAGGGCAGCCCTCTGGCGTGCCATCACAGTCAACAACCTCAAAGAAATCATTGTCGGCCGCGCTCTTTTTCACCACGCTTTGGAGAATGCGAACAAAGCCCTCTCTGTTAAAGTCAACATTTATTTTGTAGCTCCCTGAATAATTGTCATTATATGACTCGAGCTGGCTTGGCAGGTTCTGCCCCAGATAACTCGCAAAAGCCGCTTCGTTCTTGAACTGCACGTCAGCAAACTCGTCCTTGACTTTCTGCCAGTCCTCCCAGACATGATAGTCAAGTGGCTTGAAGACGTTATCCGGCTGGCTGAGCCAGCCCTCAATCTGGTCACGCATCATGTAATTGAAGGTTTGGAAAGCATCTGCTCTAATCAAGCGCGAGGTTGCCTCAAGCTTGCTCTGCCCGATAAGCTTTGCAATAATCGTCTTGGTATTACTCTCGCTGTTAACCATGCTTGTTACGAGCACTGACGTCAATATTATGAGAATAAGTGCCAGCAGTGCAGTGAAGAGATTGAATGCGCGCTCATTCACACTCTCACCCTCACCACAACACCCTTCCCTGAGCAAATCCCAAAAACGCCCAGCAAAAGCCCTCCAAAGGCCTATTCTTTCCTGCACATATTGAATGGCTTCCAGACTTCAAACTTTTGCAAAACGCTATCAGTGTAAGCTGCTAGCTCTGTGCTCCCAAGCGAACTTCCAGGCAGCCTTTCAACCACTCTCTCAAGCACAGCGTTACCGCTGTCAGCATTGTACTCCTCTGCAGCAATCGCCTTCCTGAGCTGCTTTGCTGCACACCTTACCGAGCTCTCGCGCTCGCCCTCACTTTTCTTGAACCAGTCATCAGCAATCTGGCAGCCAGCGATCCTGCTAGGCTGGGAGTAGAGCACTGCCATTAAAAGATCCTCTTCAAGCTTTGGCTCTTCCTTGAGGCACACCTCGGCAATGAGTGCATTGTTGCTGTAGTATGCTACAACCTCTGCACTTGAAACCCCCTCGGCCTCAGCATCCGGCACAAGACAGCCAATGAGCTCGTCAATACCCTTTTGCATAAACTTGTCGCAGTCAGTGCTCCAGTCCTTTTCAGCATCCTGGGCAATAGCAGCACTCATTGCTGCAAGCTCTTCATCTGTTGAAAGCTCCTCTATTTTCACCCTTGTCTCGCCATAATCACCCTTCCAAAGCGTTGCCTTGTATGGCTTGAATTTCTTAAAGGACTCAACACCCTCATAGCCAGCAAGAGGCCCACTGAACGAAAAGCCCTTTTTCTCCATCTCGCGAGCCTTTATGCCTGCAATTGCATGGTTCATGTAAGCGCGCTGGGCGCTTATCCCACCCAGGTTCGCAAGCGCCCCACAAGCCATGCTCTTTCCAAGGCGCTTCCAGAACTCCGCGCTCCTGATGGACCTCCAGAAGTTCCTAAACCTCCCGCGCTCTGGCATCTCACTTGAAGGCGAAAACTTTTTCCTGAAGAGCTGTTCCATCTCCTCGTCCACATTCCTCCCAGCTGCCCTGAAGAGGTCATCGTTGTACCTGAGTTTCACGTCATCAACTGACTTGTGGAGAATTCTCTCAAGTGCGTCCTTGTCAACTGAAGTTTTTCCACGCAAACTTCTTTTAAGTGCCCTTGTCAAATCATCATCCATCCCCTTGAGGGCACGATTCTCAGAAACAAGCTTCTGGTAGTCAATGTTGTCCATTGTCTTCTTTGCCAAGGCATCTGCGAGCTCATCAGTGCTCTTAAAGGCATCATCTGTGCCAGAGCCAATTGTAACCTCGCCCTTGCCTCCCAATAGGTCGTCAACGGAATTCCCTGAAACCTTGCCCGAGTCAATGATGTCATCAGCGCTCTTTCTCAGGATGCTGTCCGCTTGCCTCTCCAAGTCAGAGCCATCCAACAAGTTTGGATTGTTTGCAACCTTTGCCCCGGCAACCTTTGTGGCTTCATTCCACGAGCCCTGTGCTGCCTCCTCGATTCCAAGATCTGTTAACTTGAACGAGCCGCCGCGCCCCATGCTGGCGGCCTTCTTTGTTGCATTTGCTCTCAGTGTTTTCCTTATGTTTTTCTCCATCGCGTCCCTTATTGTTTTCTCGATTGTTTCCCTGCCAGCAGCCTCTCCAAGGTATTTTTCTGCAAAGTCTGCGGATGACTTTTTGGCAACAAGTTCTGCGGTTTTGTTAATTGCAGTGGAGGCCTGAGCCGCGCTGTAGTATGGCTTGGTTGCAAACCTGCCCCACAACTCGTTTAGGCTCAAAAACTTTGTGATTCCCCTCATGCTAACGCCGGCCATTGCTCCAGTGATAAGGTTTTCTTCAAGGGTGTCAATTTCTTCATCTGAAGTAGTGTTGCCGGTTGTGTTCTCGTGCACTGCATCAATCCACTCATCTGCAGTTTTGGCATGGAAGAAACCCTTCAGCCTGTCCCAGAGGCCCCTGCTTCCCTGGCTGATCTGCTCCCCGTAAAGGCCGGCAATTGCTGGCACGCCGCAGTCAAAAATCCAGTCAAACGGGACAAAGATTGTCCTGAATGCAACAAAGTTGCAGGCAGTTGAGACTGCCATGCATGCCCCAATATACATCCAGATTGACTTCTTCCTCGCGCTCGCCATCTGCTCCTCAAGCGTCTGACCCTGCTCTTCTTCCGAACCTGGCTGCTGCTTGAGCTTGAATGCCTTCCAGGCAGCAATCATTGCCTCAAGCGATAACTCGTTCGGCTCTCCCTTCCAGGCGAGAACAGCATAGCCCTCGATTGGCTTGTCCTTCTCTGGCTCCAAGCCTGAAATTTTTTCAAGGAAGTCATATGGGTGTAAGCCGCAAATTTTAACCTTGACAGAAAACCAGTCAGGCATTTCCCTCACAACCACCTCACCCTCCTTGTTTATCTCCTTTGCAATTGAAGCGCTCTTTGCCTTCACCTTGAGTTCTCTGCCAACTGCCTGCTGGACCTTGCCATCATCGCCCTCTGCGCACAAGAGGAAAGGTCTTTCGTACAACCCCTCTTTTCCCTCAACTGCCTTGAGCTCCAGGACTGTTGCATTTTCCCCTGTGTACTCGTTTACTGGCTGTCCGTCTAGCGTTTCAAGCCACACCCTCTTCAAGCCAGCTTTCTCGCTTGCATTCATTGAAGAAAAGTTTGTCTTGAGCACAACCTTTTCGCCCTTAATAGTGCTGCTCACTTTAAGCTTTGCGCAGGATTTTGAGTTATAGTAAAGCGGAATGGTTTTCTCGCCATCAATTGACATTTCACCCAAGTGCTCAAACTTTTCAATTACCATGTACTGCTCGTTTTCTCCAATGCAGGCGTCAAGAGCAAAAGAGCCATGCGCCATTGCCTTCATGCCCTCTTTTGCCTTCGCTGCAATCTCGTTCCTGACCTGCTCGTCCGGGCTGTCAAACAACGCGTTTAACTCCAGCACAACCTTTTTTGGCGTTGCAGTCGTCTCGCTCTTCTGGTCAATCGAGAGCCTCATTATACTGCCCTCGCTCAACTCCTTTAACAGGATGTTGAGCCTGTTCGTTGAATCATCACTTAAAACCACGCGGCCCTCGCGCCTGCCAAACAGGGTTTCCGCGAAGTCCCCTCCAACATCATGCAGCTTCTGGTCGGCTTCAACCATTGCCACCCATGTTCCAAGCTTCCTTGAATTGGTCAGGCTACCATCAACAGGCAAAAAGTTCATGGCATTCTGCACCTTGTTAGTGCACTCTGGTGTTACCTTTCGGTTCTCTTCCACGCTCACCAGCAGGATAAGGTTGTCTTTCTGGAGCTGCCCTGACGCGCTTTGGACCGCGCCATTAACCGAAAACCTGTATCTCCCACACCCCTTCAATGGCTCGCTTACATAAACGTGGTAGGAAGAAAAACCGGTTGCTCCCTGGATAATGTCTGAAATCTCGCCCTTTCTGAACTCAACCTTGAAGTTTGAAAGGCTTGTCTTGGAAAGCGCCTCGCTTATAACATCTGCTGAAACCGAGTCATTCCTGAGGTAAACAGTGTAAGAGAAATCCTGCAATGGCACGCCAAGCGCCGAAAAAGAGCAAAACCCAGCTGAGTCAGGGCAGCTGAAGGCCTTGCTTGTTGCATCATAGTCACCTGTTCTCATCCTGTCCTGCGCTGCTTCAACCAGGTCAAGCAGCTTCCCTGACAAAAACTCGGAGAATTGCATTGCATCACAGTAAGCATTCTCGCAGTCTGCGCTCTCTGCCGGGCGCGGGAAGGAAACGCTCATCAACTGCTTTTTGTCAGTACCACACGCCGGAATTTGCACTGCGTCAAACGCCGGCCCCTTGCCGGTGTCAGGGACCTGGCCAAGCATGAGAATTACGTCGAGAGGGTTTGATTCAATGAACTTCTGGCTGCTGACAAGGAAGCCCCGTGCCACAACCTTGTCAGGGTGATCTGCATTAAAGTAATCGCTCCTCTTCAACACCTTGAGCTTGAAATCAGCCTCTTCTCCCGGGTACAGGATATTGTTTTCCCCGGATTGGAGGAGCGAGAGCTGGTTTTGACCAAGCAAGCCAGGCACAACGCTTATTTCCCTAACAATCTCGCCACAATTGTTTTTCAAGTGAACCTTTTTGGAGATAACCCCCTGGGAGCTGTCCGAGCTGATATAACGCAAGTCGTCTATTGAACTAAACTTGAGGCACTTGGCTGTGGAAACATGCACCCAGAGCGTGACAACCTTCATCGGGTTATACTTCTTGCCATCAATTGAGCCACTAACATCAAGGTAAACCGGGTAAACTGCTTCCGGGTAGTCACTTGTTTTGCCTGTTACCTCAATCTTCCATGGCGGGCTGAGCTCCTCGCCTGGCGCCAGTGAAACGCTTGCGCTCTGCGCTGCAGGTGCGAAGCCAGTGCTGGTCGGGGCAACGTGCACAGAAAACAGCCCTGACTGCTCGGCCTTTGCGCTCTCAGTAACACTTATTGCATCAATTGATTTCTTGCCAACGTTCCTCATGAAGAGCGGGGCAATGCCCTGAATCTTTCCAGTTTCCTCATCCTCTGTTGCCCAAACGTGAATGTTGTCGTTTGTTTGAAGGGAAAGGAACGGGTTAACAAAGTAAACGCTCAGCGAAACGCTCTTGGAAACCCTTGCTGATTCAATTATTAAACTGAAGTCCTCCTTCTGGCCTGGCTCAGTGAACCTCTCAAGAGCGTTTGTGACACTCACCGAAAGAGTCTTCTGCTGGCCAGGGTTAATGGTGAGAGAGGGCGCAGTGATCCTGAGGTGCTCGTCCGGTTTTCCCTTTTTATCCGCTCTCACAGCGAGCTTCAATGGGTCGGTGCACTTATCAGACTCAAGATATTTTATGTATAAGTCGAAGCTTTCGCTTGAACCCTGGGCTCCAAGGAGCCTCACTTCATTCTTTTTGGGAGTGATTTCAAGGCATTCCACTGGAACAGGCTTGTTGTAGCTTGCCTTTATTGTTGAAGTGGCCTGCACCTCCAAGCCATTCTCAAGCACACCGCTTACAACAAGCTCGCCCTCTGCGTAAACACTCGAGTCCTTTTCACCCTCAAAGGAAACGTTCAGGGTTGCAGTTGTCCTGCCATTGCCCCTTATGCTCTGAGGAAGCTTTATGTCAATCGAGAAATTGTTATTCCAGTTCGAGCGTGGGAAAAACTGCGCCTGCAATCCCCCGATGCCCACGTTGGCAAGGTTGTTCCACAGCTCTATTGTTTCAATGGTTTTCTCTTTGCCGCTCTCCATGAGAACCTCTTTTTCTGGTTCAATGCCAAGAATGTCACCAGCTGAAACTGTTACCTCTCCCTTGTAATCCACGTAGTCCCTGCGCGAGACCATAACCGAATAAATTCCCGGGTCAAGGGAGCCAGCATTCACAAGGTAGTCTCCCTCCAAGCCATTGTTTTCAGTGCCATCACCTGTCTGTGAAAACAACAGCCTCTCGCCCTGAAAGAAAGAGATAAGCGCGTCAGTGATTCCGTCGCTTGTCTCCCTGTCTTTCACGGAAATGTGGAGTTCTTCGCCTGGCTTTATTTTGCCGCCATTGGTTAACTCAACACTCATCTCCCTTGGACCGGTTACATTAAAATAGAGAGTTTTGCTAACTTCCTCTCCGTTGCTATTGGCTGTAACTTTAATGAATGCAGCGCCCTGGTCTTTTGCTTCAAAGAACACCCTTGCCTTGGCTTCCTCTTGGGAGAAAACGCTAAGGCTTGGCAGTGAAACGCTTGCCTTGTCATAACCAGTGCCTGGAAAAGCAGTGTCCTCGCTGAACCCCGAGAAAAGAATTGTTTGAGACTTGGTTCCAGTTTCAGCCGTTAGCTGCACTTCCTTTTTTGAATCAGCGCTTGCCCTTACCTCGAGTGCAAACCTGTTGCCTGCAACCGGTCTGAACTCGTTTGGTTTGAACTCAAAGCCCTTCTCGTCAAAGAACGCGAACTCCAGGCACAGCCCCCTGGAACACTTTGGTGCACTGGAGAAAATCTTCACGCTTGCAGTCTTTGTCTCCGCATAAAAACCAGACTTTGACCTCGTGGAAGAAGCGGTGCCGAGGTCATTGTCCTCTGGGTCGCGGAAGAACTTGTCCCCTGCCTTCACCCACGCGCGGTAGTGAACAAGCATTTCTTTTGCCTTGGAGTCCTCAAGTGCCTTCACCTTGACCTTTACAACTTCCTGGCCTGCTGGCTTTCTGAAGTAGAGCTCTAAGACCTTGTTCTTTTTCCCAGCGTTCCCCCTGTTCAGCTTGTCTTCTCTTGTGCCGCGCGGGGGCTGGTAGCTCGTGCCATAAAAGAACCTCTTCGCGTCAGCATCAAAGCCGTAGATGCCATACTGCATTGAGTCAGCGTAGTTCTTTGAGTCCTCTCCGAGCCTCACCTGAACGCCTGCCTGGTCAATTGCCGTCCATGAAACAACAAACTTGAGCCAGTAGTATTTTCCCCTTGTAACCCCCTCAACCTCTTTGCCGGCTGCATCAAACACTCCAGCAAAGTCAATGGATGGCTTCATTTTTTCCTCAACAGTGTAAAGCGTCACCTTTGCCTCTTTCTCGCCGCCAATTCTCACTTCTTCCTTGAACTTTTTCCCATCGTCTGTTTCAACCTCGGTGTCGAACGAATTCTCTCCCTTTGAGTCAAACACTACAGAGCCAGACTTGTCAGGCCTGCCCTCGAACAGCAGCTCGCCGCTCTTTGAGCGTATCCTAACGGTGCCCTGTATTGGGTTTCCCTCGTTGTCAACAAACTTCAACTCGACAATCGAGGCCTTTCTCTCCATTGAAATTGTTTCATCAATACTGTCCCCTGCCCTTGATTCAACGTCCACTGATTTCCTGTCAAGGCTTGTTTCTGCTTCAACCTCAACAGTGCCCTCTGGCAACACTGCCTGAACGACGCCCTGGGAGTCTGTTTCCATTGGCGGAATGCCAAGAGGCATCCTCTTTCCATCCAGCTCCTGGTAAAATCGCACTTTTGCCTTGTTCGCGGGCTTGCCCTCTGAGTCCAGCACTGTGAACTTTGCGGTTGCAGAGTTGTCAGGGCTTGAGGGCACGAGTTCAATGTCAAAGCTTGACTTTTCTCCTGGAACAAACTCTGACCTGAACGGGAGGAAGCCATGCTTCCATGCAGTGAGAAAGTACCTCTTGTTCGGGTCAAGGTTTTCAAACATTGCAATGCCGCCAAGCGCACCAGGGCTGGTTTTCTTGCTGGTGATAAAACGGCCATCCTCGTCAAACAGCATAAGTTCAACGTTCTGCAGTGGAATGCCTGTCTTGGACTTCACGCTCACTGTAACAGTTGTCCCGCCTTTTTTGAGCTTGAGCTCGATTGGCGCGAGGTCTTCTACTACGGTGAATGGCTTGGTTGTCTGGGTAATGTAGCCCTTGGCTTCAATTGTTACCTTTGCAATTGTTCCCTTGTTCAGCTTGGCTATGTACTCGCCGTTGTCGGATGTGTCGCTGTAAATAGTGTCCTGGTTCTCTGAATTAATTACGGTTACGTGAATGTTCGGGATTAGTTCAAGCGAGTCCGCGTCAAGTGCTCTCACCAGCACGTCAACTGTTCCGCCAGCGGCAAGCTCGCCGGTTACACTGCTTGTCATTGTTGCATCGCTCACCTCGCCCTTGTTAAAGGACAAGAGCTCATCAAATCGCTCGTAGCCGTTTGCGCTGCACTGCACTTCTATCTTTTCACCCGCGGGAATGTTCGGCAGTATGACTAGCTCGTTTTCTTTTCTTCCACGCACGGTTCTCTTGTCGCTCAGCACTGCACTGCACTCTGCGTTCAGGATGACAGTGCCGCTTTCAGCATCGTGCAGTCTTAGCCTGCCGGAAATATATGTGCGCTGGCGGGCTAGGGTGAAGGTAAGGCTTTCCTCTTTACTGTTTACTGTTATGGTTTTTCTTGGCGGAGAATCAAAGCCGCTCTTTGATGCTTCCACGTATATGGTTGAATTAAACGGCATGTTTTTGAGGGTGTAAACCGAGCCGCTTGAAAGCGTGCTGTGAGCAAACTCTTTTTCATCCGAGTTCAAAAAAGAAACGCGCACGCCATTGAGTGGATTGCCTTCGTCGTCTGCAAACCTGAATTTGATTGAAACATCCATTGCCGTGCT
>Ga0190313_1000808_pt1 | contig 17706 bp, 21 predicted proteins | sample 4870071011_MG_FD_169989 | JGI IMG/M metagenome (GOLD analysis project Ga0190313, IMG submission 169989) | Hydrothermal vent sediment bacterial communities from Southern Trench, Guaymas Basin, Mexico - 4870-07-10-11_MG | ecosystem: Environmental > Aquatic > Marine > Hydrothermal vents > Sediment ...
CTTGGAACTACATTTTATCCGATCCCGGATGAACCGGCAAGGAGTTCGTTCATGGATGGGGCCGGGGCCGGGATTTGAACCCGGGTTCTTCGGCTCCACAGGCCGACGTGTTAGACCAGGCTACACTACCCCGGCCTTCGTACTTCTCAGGGCTTAGCTATAATATAACCTTTCCGCCCTTTTATTCGCCTCTTCCATGGTTCGTCAATTGGTAAAGCCCTTACTAAGGTTAACGGATGCAAATAATACGTTCTATTTATTTAACCTTTCACTTAGTTCCTTAGCCCTCTTATAAGCTTCGTAAACCGCATCCATTATAGTAGCCTTAAAGCCGTTCCTTTCCAAGGCGTAAAGTGCTTCTATGGTAACTCCCCCGGGCGTTATTACTAGTTCCCTTAATTGCGCCGGGTGGACTTTAGTTTCACTTATCAACCTAGAAGTACCTATCAAGGTCCTGATAGCTAGTTCTAATGCTTTATCCCTAGGTATGCCTATTCTTAAGCCGGCGTATACTAACGATTCTAAGAAGGCAAGTACGTACGCCGGCCCGCTACCGCTGTAAGCCGTTATAGCGTCCATAAGTTCCTCCTCGACTACTACACATTCCCCTATACTACCGAAGATTTCCATAGCTAATTTAACGTCCTCCTCCTTAGCCGTGCTTCCAGGGGATATCGCCGTAATGGATTCCCCTACTAACGCATTAATGTTAGGCATAGCCCTAATTACCCTAACTCCTCTAACTAAACCCTCTATGAATTTAGTAGTTATTGAGGCGGCTACCGAGATCAGCAATTTATTATTTAACAGGTCCCTTACTTCCTTTAGGACGCCTCTTACCTGATGGGGCTTAACGGAAATTATTATGATATTAGACTTAGCTACGGCCTCCCTATTGTTTAAAATAATTGGTATCCCTAAGTAACTTAGTTGCTTCCTCCTCCTTTCGCTCCTACAAGTAGCTACTAGATCCCTAAAGCCCTTAGCAATTAAGCCCTTTATTATAGCTTCTCCTATCTTGCCAGCTCCTATTACGGCTACCTTACCGCTAAGGCGGAACCAATACACCTCACCTAAGGGCTTGGAATTTAATAATAACCCGTTCATTTTAAATTTTACCTTCTAATCGGTACTTTAGTGATGTTAGTACTGGCCGCCGGATTCATAATAATAGATTTAATAGCTGCTGAGCTTCCCTCGATAGCTAAACCAGGGGAGGTAATTTTCGTAGAGGAGGGAATACGAGTACACTTAGGAGGGCACCCGGCTAATTTAAGCGCAGATTTAATTAAACTAGGGTTCCCCCCTAGGGAGATAGCGGTAATAGGAGCGGTGGGCGAGGACTTCTTTGGTGATTTCGCCATAGCTACGCTAAGCGCTCTAGGCGTACGTCCATTACTCATTAGGATACCTTCTACTAGAACCGGTAAGAACCTAATATTAGTGGTTAGAAATGAAGATAGAAGGTTTCATGTAGATCCAGGGGCGAATGATGCGTTAACACCTTCTTACCTACTATCGAAGGTTAAGGAGTACGAACCTAAGTTATTTTACATGGCAGCGGGGCTAACTGGATTAGTGGATAAGGTATTAGATAAGGTATTAGCGGAGGTTAAGAATTATGGTTCGATAACCTTCCTAGATCTAATTGAACCGCGTGGGGATATAAGGGATAAGTTAAGGGAATCCCTTAGGTACGTAGATATAATCCATTGTAACTACCTCGAGGCTAAAGCCTTAACTGGTGAGGAAGGGATAGAGGCAATACTTCAGGAATTAACTAAGTTAGGCGTTAGGATGATAACGATAACCTTGGGGGGTAAAGGAGCTTACCTACGTCTTGGGAACTTAACTATCTATCAACCCTCCTTTAAGGTAGAGGTAATAGATCCCACGGGGGCCGGCGACGCTTTCTGCGCCGGTCTAATAAAGAAGTTATACGAACTCAATAGGCTGACTTCCTTACCTCCACAGGATAGGGGAGTCCTATCGGATATCTTACTTTACGCTCAAGCCGTAGGAGCCGTTAAGTGTACCGGTATAGGGGCTTCAACTGCTATATCCGAAAGTTCCGTAAGGAGGTTAATTAAGATGCAGGGAGATAGGCTTAGGGAACTTGAAAAATTTATTTAATAAACCATAAACGCTTAATGAAAAGTTTAAATATTATTTAGGAAACAGTTCCTATAAGATGATTATGAAATCTAAAAGTTATTTAATAGGATTATTACTATCGCTACTTTTCATAGCTTCTTCCCTTTGCTTAGGCTACCTATACGCCCATCCCCAGAAGAGAGTACTTAGGATATGTTACGGCGAACCTTGGAAGATACCGACCGAGGACGCTATAAAGGAATTTAAGGCTAAGTTCCCGGATGTCGAAGTTAAGGCCGAGATGATACCTTACGGAGTTGACATAGTAGCTAAGGAATCGGCCGATTTCGCAGCCGGAGTTGCAGCTGACGTAGTATTAGTAGATAGCTTCATGATACCTGAATACGCTGAAGCCGGTTATCTAGCTCCTTTAGATAAATTGGTGGCCGCTTGGCCTGATTGGAAGTACTACTCCTTACCTATGAGGAGGATAGTCTCTTATAAGGGGCACGTCTACGGTATAATGTTCGATACGGACGTTAGGATGATATGGTATCGTAAGGACGTATTCAAGGAAGCGGGCCTACCGGTACCTTGGCAACCTAAGACCTGGGACGATATACTTAAGGCGGCTTTAACTATAAAGAAGAAAGTAAAGGGTATCTTCCCGATTTACATACCGGCCGGAACTAAGTGGGGAGAAGCTACTACGATGCAGGGCTTCTACATGCTATTATTAGGAGCCGATAAGCCTCCTAGGAATAGGCTTTACGACTATAAGACAGGTAAATGGATAGGTAAGAGCCCAGCTCTATTAAGGGCTTTTAAGTTTTACTACGATATTTACGTGAAGTACAAGTTAGCTCCTACAGAGTTCAACTTCGTACCGGACGTGTGGGGTACTTGGAGGAGGACTTTCGGCCCCGATAGGTTAATAGGCATGGCGTTAGGCGGCTCTTGGGAGTGGGGCGAAGCTTGGGGACCTAAAGGCATAGCTCCCGTACCCGATAGGGACAAGGTAGTAGGGTTTGCTAAGATGCCTGGTTGGTCGGGCGGAGCCCACGGTGAACCTAAGTGGGTAACCGTATCTGGGGGTTGGGCTTGGACTATATACTCCAAGTCTAAGGTTAAGGATTTAGCTTGGGAGTTCCTCAAGATAGTTAACGAAAGGGATAGGGTAGCTAAGTACGCAGCCGCTTTCGGTAAGGTAGCTCCTAGGCTAGATGCAGCTAAGGTACCTGAGTACGCTAAGAACTCCTACTTAATGGCCATATTAGAATACCTGAAGTTCACGGACTTCAGAGATGCTATGCCGGGTTACAGTAAGGTTTCCTACTTCATCCAGGAAACTACCGAGAAGATAGTGCTTGAAGGCATGACCCCTGAGAAAGCCCTAGATTACTTCTACTCCAAGATGGTAAAGACCTTCGGTAAGGATAAGGTAGAGGTAATACCTTTAGGTAGTTAAAATAAACCTAAAAAGGTATTTTTATTTATTTCTACCTACCTTGTACCTTACCGTAAGGTGGGTTAAATTATGAAATTACGTTCGAGCTACTTAGGGATCATCTTACTACTCCCGGCTTTAGCCGTCATGTTAGCTTTCGTCGTCTTCCCGACTATCTGGGGAGTAGTAATGAGCATGACTAACGCTTCGCTAGTGGGGATAGGTGCTGCCCACCCCAGGTTTATAGGCTTAAACAACTACATCTCGCTCTTAAGGGATAGCAGGTTCTACCATTCCTTATCGGTAACTGTGATATTTACGGTATTTTCGGCTTTAATAGGACAAGTAGCTTTAGGCCTAGCGTTAGCCCTCCTAATGAGGAGGAAGGATATTAAAGGTAAGAGCGTGATAGCTACAGCCGTATTTATAAGTTGGGTAATACCGGAAGTAGTAGCCGGTTACATGTGGGGTAGTTACGCCAGTAGGGAAGGATTGCTTAATTTGATAATTAAGGCCTTAAGGTTGGACAGACTAGGTATAGAGCCTACTAACTGGTTATTTTATAAGCCTTTAGAGACCATCACTATAGCTAACGTATGGAGAGGTACTGCCTTCTCCATGATACTCTTTAGCGCCGCCCTAGAAAGCATACCTAACTTCCTATATGAGGCTTCCTCCTTGGACGGAGCTAGTTCCTGGGATAGGTTCCGTTACATCACCTTACCTCTACTAGCGCCCGCGATACTTACCGATCTAATACTTATAACCATATGGACGTTTAGCGTCTTTACCATGCCATTTATAATGACCGGAGGAGGCCCCGGTACTAGGTCTGAACTATGGACCATTTACATATATAGGCAAGCCCTCCTGCCCCCTTACGAAATAGGATATGCAGCAGCCGCGGCTACGCTAATGTTCCTCTTTACATTGGTTTTGATCGTAGCTTATATAACGGTACTAAAGAGGGGTTGGGGATGAGGAAAGTTAAGGATAAACCGTTAATATACTTATTCATGGCCTTACTTGCCCTCTTCTTCTTAGCTCCCTTTACTTGGTTGATACTCAGTTCCGTGGATCCTAAAGCCGATATAAGGTTTAGGATACCTTCCAGCATTACTTTAAACCACTATGCTAAGGTACTTACCGGTAGGACGTTTACTTGGATAGTAAACTCTAGCATAATTTCTTTAGCTAGCGCTACTTTAGCTACGCTACTTTCGGTACTAGCTTCTTACTCGCTTACTAGGTATAAGTTCAAGGGCAGGGAGGCCTTAGTGGACTTCTTCGTAATACTCAGGTTAATGCCGGTAATGGTAGTAGTACTGCCCATTATGATAATATTCGCTAGGATAGGTATATTGGATACCTTATTTAGCGTTATATTGTTGGAAACGGCCTTAGAACTACCTTTTTCAGTAATGATAGGTTCGAGCTATTTTGAGACCATTCCTACGGATTTTGAGGAAGCCGCTATGATAGATGGGTGCAATAGGTTCTTAGCGTTCCTTAGGGTTACCTTACCGCTATCGTTACCTGGCTTGGTTACCATATGGTTATTAGCTTTCGTAACCGCTTGGGGGGACTTCCTGGTACCGCTCTTCCTACTTAGGACGCCCGATAAGTTCCCTGTGTCGGTAGGTATCTATATGGTGTTCGGGGAACACGGTACGGTTAACTACGGTCTACTTTCCGCGTTATCGATAATATATTCGATACCGGTACTAGTAGTGTTCTTACTCATGAGGAAGTACTTAACTAAGGGGATAGCTGGATTAGCTATAAGGTAAGTAGTAAGACTTTATATAACCTTAAAAGGGAATTCTACTTGAATGAGGAATATTCCCGGCACCGAGCGGTGAGGAGAACTTACCCGTCCGAATTCCAACTTTTATAATAAATAGAGATATATTAGTACCCTTCCCATATAAATATAAAGGTGGTTAATATGTCCTCGAAGGAAGTAAAGGTGTGGAGGAGCAAGATAGCGCCTACAGCTAAGGGAGCCATTTTCAGAGCTAAGAGGTGGTTTTACGCCACCTTTTACGGTAAGGGAGACGATGAGAAGAGGGAGAAATCCAAGGAGAACTGGGTTAAGTTAGCTAGGTTATTAGTAGAGAAATCTAACGAAGAAGGAGTTTCGGAGAAGGGAGCTAGGATAATAATACATTACAGGGACGACGAAGGGGTATTCCAGCCGGTTAGGGCCGAAATAGAAGTATATGACTTAAAGCCCATTAAGACGTTAACCGTCTCGCTGGAGGGTACTTCCTAGACCCCTCTCCTCCTCTGTACTAACGCTATAAGGCAGAGGAAGAAGACGCACGTTAGAAAGGCCACTATTACGTTATTAAAATCGCTATAGCTTAATCCGTTCCACCTATAAATATAACCTAACCCTAAGTACAGGAGGTAAGCGGAGAGAGCCACTAAGGATAATACTAAGATCCCCACTACCCATTCGTAGGATTTCTTTTCCTCGCTCAAGGAGTTCACCAATCCTACTTCTTCCCCCTTAATTTTAAGCCTTTCTGATATTCAAGGATCTATAGTATTCACTTAGCAGGTTCCTTACTTCAATTAACCACTTCTCGAAATGATCGGGGGAGCTCGGGTAATTAAGGTATAGTTCCTTAATTAACTTCATGTACTTAGCTACCCTAGATAGCCTCAATAGGAAGCTAGGTTTAGGTAGGGCTTTTAAAGCCCTTAAGGCCCTCTCCGCTAGGGATAGTTCTAAATCCCCCTTCATCCCTACTCTGTAAACCTCCTCCTCCTTCACTAACTTCTTAGCCATCCCGAATTCTATTTCCTCCTTAGAAAGGCTTTGGAGGAACGTCCTGAAGATATCTAAGGCCGCTTGCTTATAGCCATAATACTTGAAATAATCTATTGGATAGGTCCATAAGGCTCTTATATCGGTATTACCTTCGCTTAACGCTTTACTTACGCTTTCCGCAGCTAGCTTAGCGCTTAACATAGCTGGACCTATACCACCTCCATGGAGGGGATTACACGTTAAGGCGGCATCCCCTATAGCTAAGAACCCACTAGCTACAGGGGCGGAAAGGGGGCGCCTAGTAGGTACTAATCCTCCTCCTGCATGGATTACCTTAGATCCTTTTATTTCCTTCATAGAGGCTAGGTAAGCGTAGAACTTCTCCTTAGGATTGGGCGCTCCCTCCCTCCACTGAACGCCTAGCCCTATATTTACCTCCCTAGGCCCTCTAGGGAAGAACCACCAATACCCTCCAGGTGCTACTTCAGGGTCGAGGTGTATTCTAATGCATTTAACATCCTCGATATCGGATCTTAAATTCCTTATCTCCCTATAAGCTATTTGAAGATCCTCCTTGTCCACTCCTTCCGAAACCCACCACTCCCTAGGTAACTTCCTCCTAAGGCAGGCCGTAACTCCTGAGGCGTCCACTACTACTTTAGCCCTTAACTCCCTTACTTTACCTTCACCCTTATTGAAGAACTTCACGCCTACTACCTTATTACCTTCTACTAAGGGGCTCCTCGCTTCGCAATTATCGTAGAGCTCCACCCCTTTGGAGAGAGCTAAGTTAAGTAAGTATTGACCGAAAGCTAGCCTATCTACTATGATCCCTTTACCCTCGACGTAAAAAACGTACTTACCGCTCGGCGAAAAGACCTTAGCTCCTTGTACTTCATTCAATATTACGGACGAAGGTAAACTTAAGCCTACCTCGCTAAAGTGATGAACGCCTATAGCATCGCCGCATACCTTTAACCCTATTGTTTCCTTAGGCTTCCTCTCTACTAACGCAACCCTATAACCCTTACATGCTAGGAAGTAAGAAAAAAGGCTTCCCGCTACCCCAGCTCCTACCACTACGCTATCGTATTCCTCCAAGGCTAAAACACCCTTCAACTCGGATGTTAATATCTTATATAAAAGTCTTTTTTCAAATTAATTAGGATTGGGGTAACTAGTTTGAGGAGGATAATAATCCTAGGAGGTGGACCTGCGGGCTACATAGCTGCCCTTAGGGCTTCCCAAAGGGGGCTGAGGTAATTTTAGTAGAGGAAAGGGAGGTAGGAGGTACTTGCGCTAATAGAGGTTGCATACCGATTAAAGCGTTACTCTACTCAGCTAAGCTCTTTAACGTTAATAAACGGAATAGAAGTGAAACGTTATGAACTTAATTACAGTACGCTAGTAAGGAGGAAGTAGTTAGGAGGGCCGTAACTAGCTTAAGGTATTTACTTAAAAAGGCGGGCGTAGAGGTAATTAGGGGGAAGGGTAAACTGAAGGGGGAAAGTAAAGTCGAAGTAGACGGGGAAAGGGTGGAGGCTGACGGGATAATAATAGCTACCGGTTCTAAACCGGCCTCCATCCCCGTACTGGAGGTCGAGGAAGTAGGCGTAATTAAGGGAGAGGAAGCCTTGGAGTTAAAGGAGTTACCTAGGAGGGTCCTAATTGTAAGCGGGGGGCCCATGGGTATTGAGTTCTCTATCCTATATCGTATGCTAGGTAGCGGAGTTTACTTAAGTAAAGCGGGAAGGGTAAAGGTAGATAAAGTTATTTTAAGCGTAGGTAGGGTCCCTAATACTGAGGGGATAGGACTTCGGGAAATGGGCGTTAAATTAAATTCCAAGGGCACCGTAATAGTAGACGAATTCATGAGGACTAACGTAGGGAACGTTTTCGCAGCCGGCGACGTCATAGGGAGATATTTCTTAGCTTACACGGCCTACGCCGAGGGGGAGGTAGCAGCAGAAAACGCTACAGGTAATCGAGTTAAGGTAGATTATGGTAACGTACCTATAGCCGTCTTCTCTTACCCCGAAGTGGCTTCCGTAGGCTTAATTGAGGAGAAAGCTAGGAAGCTATATGAGACCGTGAGAAAGGGAGTTTATCCCTTTTCGGCTAACGGTAGGGCTATATCCACGGGTATTACCGATGGGTTTATGAAGGCTACTAACTGCGTAAAGGATTTAATTGAGGCCCTTTACATTCATCCTAGCTCTTCTGAAGCCTTAAAGGAAGCCGCCTTAACCGCCTTAGGTAAACCCCTCCATGTATAGCTATAGGGGGTTTCAGGTCTTGAAAGGGCCTTGGGTTAAGGAAGCGTTACTATACGAGAAGCTAAGGGGAGGTAAGGTACGTTGTGAACTTTGCGGGAGGGAGTGTATTATAGATGAGGGGGAAAGGGGATTCTGCGGGACTAGAGTTAACTTAGGTGGCAAATTGTATACTTTAAACTACGGTAATATATCCTCCATCAGCGCTAATCCTATGGAGAAGAAGCCTTTCTTCCACTTCTGGCCAGGATCATTAGCTCTTACTGTAGGTAGTTGGGGTTGTAATTTTACCTGTCCTTGGTGTCAAAACTTCGAGATAAGTAAGCTAACTCCTTCGCTTAACTGGGGTAATTACATGTCCCCTGAGGATTTCGTGGACCTAATAAGTACCTATAGTTGTCAAGGGACTAGCATTTCGTTCAACGAACCTACCTTACTCTTCGAATGGAGTTTAGAAGTCTTTAGGTTAGCTAGGAAGTCTGGATTCTATAATACTTTCGTTACTAACGGTTACATGACTGAAAAAGCGTTAAGGATGCTAATAGATGCCGGGTTAAACGCTTTAAACGTAGATATTAAAGGGGGTAAGGAAGAGGTGTGGGAATTTTGTAAGGCCGACGTAGAACGCGTTTGGCGCACTTGTATGAACGCTAAACGGATGGGGGCACATATCGAAGTTACTACCCTTATAGTTACTGGAGTTAACGACGATATAGAGGAGTTGAGGGAAATCGCTAGAAGGATTTTAAGAGACTTAGGTGAGGATACGCCGTGGCATATAACTAGATATTATCCGGCTTACAAATATTCAGCCCCGCCGCCTAAGGTGGAGTTCCTAGAGGAAGTAAGGGATATGGCGGTAAAAGAGGGACTTAAGTACGTTTACATAGGTAATGTACCTGGACATCCAGGGGAAAATACCTATTGTCCTAATTGCGGAAAATTACTAATTAAAAGGTATTGCTTTAATATATTGGAATTTAATTTAAGTGAAGACTTTAAATGTCCTAATTGCGGCGAACCTATACCGATAGTAGGCAAATACGTTAAACATTAATCGTTTAAACCTCATTTATCCTCATTATCGGATAACATCCTCCTTAAAGTATGTACGTTAAGCAAGAAAGTTGAAGCCTTACCTTTAGCTCTCCTTACCGAAACTACAGCTTCGCCGTACTCCTCTATTATTATCTTAGGAAATAAAGCCCTTAAGGAGTTCTCATAATCCCCCTGAATCCCCATTCTCCTAGCCCACTTCATAACTTTACCGAAGTTAACGCATATAACTCCTCCTTTAGCCCTATTTACAGCTTCCTTAACGTAGTTCCTAACTATATCCCACGGCGAGTACATCTATTTAAAAGAACCCGCTACCTTATAAACTGCAATGCGGTGAACGCCGTGGAAGGAGGGTACTTGAGGAAATCCTTTTACTTCGCTAAGGAGGAATGGAGTGCCTCGGAGGAACAGGCCAAAGTTATGGGCATGACACTAGAAGCCTTCATCAAGATGATCATAAGGAGAACTATTGATAGGAGGGAGATCATGGCTAGGATAAAGCACTTACTTGAAGGCGATGAGGAATTAGCTAAGTCCATTTACGAATGGCTTAACTTAAATTCGAAAATCTTGAAGAAGTAAGTGAAGGTAGGGGTAAGTTAGCAAGGATAGTAACTTGGTTAACGCCCGAGGAAGCTGAGGAATTAAGGAGAAGAGGTCTAAAGGTTAAACCCCTTAAGGACCTTCAACTATAAAGTTCCTCGGTAACCTCCAGCCATTTCTCCATCAAGGCCTCAATTAACTGACTTAAGGTAAGGTCTCTTTCCTTAGCTGCCACCTTAGCTCTCTCTAAAATCCCTTCGGGTAAGCTTATACAAACTATTCTATCGCCTATTAACTTAGGCTTTAAGGAGGCATCTGGGTTTTCCAATAACTCCTCCAGTAATATCCTTATTAAATGGCTTAAGGTATAGCCCCTTGCCTTCGCCTTAGTTACTACAGAGGTAGCTAGGGAAATCCTAGTAACGGTTTTCCTAACCAACCTCTTAGCTTTACGCTTCAAACTTACAGAACCCATCATATTTATTTTAAACGTTTTATATATTTATTGCGTCTTAACGACATACCCTATCCTATGCGGAATTACTTAACTTAGTTTTAACTCTAGGTCATAAAGCGGAAGGGTATTTCTTAACTTCGTAATAAACTTAAGTGGAGTAGAGGTTTATAACTTCAAGATTAAGATGAAGGAGAATTTAATAGATTACATGGTACAAGAGAGTCAATCAAAGTATTACTAAATTTCTCGTATGAATTTAAAGGTAAGTAGCTAAATATAGTAAGGGTAAAGGGGTAATGTTAGATACTGCCCCTAAGATTTAAACATCTATATAAAATTTTCCACATTGATATGTTTAAATCTTAAACAACAAATCAATAGGGTGAACCATTAAAGTAATTAAATATAATAGTTTTACCTTATCGAGTTTGTTTAAATTTTAAACATAATTAAGTAAGTTACTTATATACCAATGTCCAATTCCTTTCAATGCTAATGTAGGACGAAAAAATTATATAATCAAAATAAGTTAAAATAACTACATTAAATACTGGTTTTACGGTAAAGTTTAATAAAATACGTACCTTATTTTCAATTAGGGAGGAAATTGAATACGTGCCCAAAATGCGGTTCTAACTTAGTATTCGATCCTAAAACCCACTTCTTAGTATGTCCTACATGCGGTACGGTATTTGAGGAAGCTAGAATAGCCTTAGAGGAGGAACTAAATTACTCCCCTAGGTTAGCAGAAGCCCTAGAGGAATATGGGCTAAGAGTGAGGAGGGCGAGTAGTAAGGGTAATAGGAGGATAAGTTGGTTAGAAACCATCTACGGGGGGAGGAATAGAAGGGTAATAGGCAGGGTTAAAGCTTGGATAGCTGAACAATTGAGACTTAAAGTTCAAGGCATAGAAAAGCTCCTCATGAATAGGAATTTCCGTAATCTCCAGGAACTAGAGGATTACTTAGCTGAGAAATTACCGGAACTACCTCTTCAATCGATCCTCAAGGTACTAGAAGACGCTTACGTTAGGTACGGCATAACGCGTAAGCCTAAACCTACCGATAAGGCCTTGATGAGGAGGACTAAGGAGAAAGCGATGCTGGTTAAGAACGAGTACGAGGAGGAAGCATCGAGCTTAAGGGGTAAAATAAGGGAGGTGTTTTACTTACTTAGGAGTACTGGTCTCTTTTCGGGTACTGATGCTAAAGTCCTTAAGTTAGCCGTTATGAAAACATACTTGAAGTTACCCATTACCGAAAGTGAATTTAGAAGGATTAAGAGTAGAAGGGGGCTTAGGGGTAAACTATCTACCGCCTTAAGGAAGATAGGGAGACTTAGGAGTTTACCGGCCCCCCTCTTAGCCTACAGGTTCGGTTTTACCCTTAAGCAAGCCGCATTAATTAAGGGAATTAGACCTGATAGCGCTTGGAAGGAAGCTTACTTAGTTAGAAGGAAACTCTCTAACTTAAGGAAAGTGGACGAAGTTTCCTTAGCTAAAATTTACGAAAGGTACAAACGCTATAAGGAGGTATGCGAATTGCTTCATTTAACCCCTTTAAGCCGAAAAGAGTTCAAAGAACTTAAAGGAGGAGGGGGGATAAAGGTGAAGGAAGGGAAAAAGGAAATAAATTTTGGAAGCTGGTTAATGAGAGGCCAGGGATCTTGGTTGCTTAAGTGAGGAGAAACCTGCTTCCTCCAATAGCTTCTTGTAGGATAACCCATCCATGAACTCTATTCGCTTAACTATATCCCCCCTAATGACTACCTTAGGTACCCTCCTACCATCCCTAAGGCAAGTAGCTTCCTGGAGGAATAACGTAAGGTTCTGGGGGTTGTAAGCCCTTAGCTTACCGCCGTATAACGGACCGTTAGCGTCGAAGATAACCGTCCATTCATCCCTTTCCAAACTACATTTCATGCTCTCCATGTAGGATAAGAATTCTGATAGTATCGTCTTAGCATCCACTTCCTCCCTTAACGACCTTAAAGCCCCCCTCATCGTTTCCTAAGGGTAACGTTCCCTTTAAAGCGAACGTTAATTCCTCATCGCTAGGACGGGTTTAATATTGATAGAAGTAGTTATTCGCGTTTTACCCTTTTAAATAATTTTAACGATCATGGATGTACCGCTTCCTTCTTAACGCTTCATTTACGCTTAACACTACATCGACCGTTACCATTAAGTAACCTTACGGGATCCAGGGATTAACCTCCTATCCTTACAGGCTAACTCGGCTTTCGTCGAGGGAAGAAATTTAAGCAGGCGATCTACTAAGCATTAAAAGCGAGGCTGAGTTTCCTACATTTAAAGCCCTCCTTATCGACTTTACTTCCCCTTTAGCGCAACCACATACCGGTCATCCAATGTACTACATGAACTTACAGTCATTGGAGGAGGGGCTAGGATAGCTGAGTAAATGAGCACTTTTCTCATTATGTCCTCCTATTTATCGAAGCCATATATAGTGAAATTAAAATTAATGTAGCGCCAAGGTATTGTTGTCCATGTAAGTTCTCGCCCAAGATTTTTGAAGCGAATAGCGTAGCGAAAACCGGTTCTAACGTATAAATTATAGCAGCCTGAGTGGAAGATGTAGACCTTTGGCCGTATACTTGTAAGGTACAGGCAATTACTGAACCTACTAACGAAAGGTAAATTAATATCTGCAAGGTAGGAAGGGATACGTTCACTTCGTTATGAAGGCTAGGTAGGACGTAATAAGTAGTTACCCCTACAGCGCCGGAGGAAACTAGTTCTAACGCTGTTAGCGGTAGGGTTTTGTACTTCTTAGAATATATATCAACTAATATTACCTGTACAGCCCAAATTACAGTACTTAATAAGGTTATTACGTCCCCTAGGGTACTCCCCGGAGATCGATTAGGGTTTAACGAAAGAAGTAGTATTCCCAATGTAGCCGTAACCACGGATAAAGTTAGGTAAGCTGAAGGCTTACGCTTAAGGAATATAACTTCAAGTAAGTATACCAGAGGTACGCTGAAGCTCGTTATAAAAGCGGCATTGGATGATGTAGTGTAGGTAATCCCTATGGCTTGTATATATAGACCTAAGAAGTAAAGTAAACCTAAAGAAAAGCCCGCGGTTAAAAGGCGAAATGAAGGTCTTATAAGGATAATAAACGGTAGTAAAGGTAATGAAGCTATCATTGAACGATAGCTAACGTAAGCTAGCGGAGTTAAGTTATGCGTTAATAATTTTATTAAGGGAAATGTACTGCCCCACATTAACGTAGCGAGTAGTAAGGAAGGTACGCCTCTGCTTACCCTATATTTCATGAGATGATCTGATAAGTAGTATGGCTTTTAAGCGTTACCCCATTACCCGAGGTAACTACTTTTTAAGACTTGAGCCGTTACGGTTTAGTGACGAGTAGATTCGCTAAAAGTTAGCGGATAGGCTAGACAACGGAAAGGAGGACAAGCTTGAATGTCTATGTAGCTAGTACGCAAGATGATAACGATACCGCCAACTAGGTCAGCATCCCCTCTTAATCCATTAATGATTCCTCGATCAAATTACTTAAGATAAATTACGGTCTAATAGAGTAATGTATGCTTTTAAAAAGCACAAACTAGTTGAAGCTAGGGACGTGATCGTGGACTCATTAATGGAAGCTTAGCGGAAATTAAGGAGACTTTGGGAGGGCAACTTACGTCAGTTAGTACTAATAGCTTGGATTCTAGTACCCAACTAGCTACTTTAATATCGTAATAGTACCTGTAGCTTACCTCCTTCGCTAAGAGGAAAGGCGTTAATAAGAACTTTGAGCCGTAACCGGTAGCCCATACCACTGTAGCTCCTAGATATTCTTCCCTGCGATCTATGTATAATATCCTATAGCTTGAGAACCTATGGTACGTAGGGCTTACATACGATAGTTCCCTGTTTAACGCCTTCTTCACCTTAAGCGGATCCCCTAGTCCGTAAGTTAACGGTAAGGTAGTAAGCCACGGCCCTGTCTAGCAATACATTACTTTCCCCTATCGGTAGTTCCGAAGGTCTGTAGATAGCTACCGTTAGTAGGGCTACTAGTATAGTTGTTAATGTTATAAGGCCAGCTGAAGCCGTGTACGCCGCCATTAGGCCTTCACCTTTAAGCTTACCATCCTTACGTGCTCCAGCCCTATTGTGCCGTTGTAACCGGTTAGGACGATTATCGTAGGTACGCCCTCGAGCCTAGCGCCCAGGTGTAGCAATATCCTGCCCGAGAGGTCGTTAGACCTCCACCACTTTAACCCTTATCTATACGAACATATACCTCAATTTTCGCAACTCCTAAGGCTTCAGCCGAGCCCTTAGCTAGTACGTAATTCTCATATCCGTCGAGCCCCTTTAGGTTAGAAAGTTGTAAGTACGTCTCTAAGTTAACCCTGTTTGAAGGATCCACACTGCTTGGGCTTGAGTTAGCTAATCGAATATTATTACGGTTAATACATAAGTTCCCTAACATCGTTCGCTCTATCGTATCGATATAGGGAATTAAATTTGGCTCAATTACCCTTAATTTATCCAATAATCCCTTAGTCTCATTCATTACCTTAGCCGCCGCTTCTACCTTATATGAGCTAAGTAACCTTTCGTAACGCATTTGGGCCATTAAAGCCTCCTGGATAGCCAATCCGTAGTAACCCGTACGGTAAGCGTTAATAGCTGAATAAAGTAAGTTTTCCGCTAAAGGATCGGATGGCGATAACGACTTGGTGTAATTAACCAACCTTATTATAGCCGTTGCTAATACGTTTACTCTTTTAACGTTAACGAGGGAGGATAACGAAAGGTGCGGAAGAAAGAAGGAAATACACATGATTGCCGTTAGGATTCCTACGAACAATTTCATAGATCTTAACCCCCTTCCTATGGGCATGGGGATTTAAAAAGGGTTTAAGGGGGCGCTAGCTTGAGAATCCTTCCTCTAACATCAGTAGGTAAGCTATGATTTTAACCTTTTCGATATATTAACCTACCTAGCGGTTCGCCTCTGTAGATCTTAATTCCATAGTGCTATAAGGTTCGTGAAGTAATAACGGTTCTCCATTGGATGGGGAAATCGTTATCAAAGTGGAGGAATACCCCCTGTAAATTTCGATTCGGTAGACCTACTTGCTCAATAAGTTCAAGGCTACTTCCTTCTCTCCCATGCTAAGCGAATTACATGCCTCTACGGTATCCCAAGCTAAATCCTGAAGGTTGGGCACGCTAAGTGAATACGGTATGAATAGTAATAGAAGTATTAACGTTAGATAGGCCCCCATACGTAGGGTAGAGCGCTTTAAAGCGTGGGTACTGGTCAAAGTTAACCTATCGATATCCTTATCAAATTAGTGGCCGACTCCTCCCCGCTAAACGCATCCTTTAACTTAAAGTAAGCTACTAACGATTTGATACCTTTTAACTTACTTAGCGGAACCTCTAATTCGAATTGATACCAGTATCCCGGATAAACCAAGGCCCAGAAGCCTTCTGTAATACGTAACGTAACGCCTTTTGAATAGGTTAATACTATCGGTTTAGCCCTCACTAAGCTATTGCCCTCATTTAAACAACGTAACGTAAGCCTTAAGGACTCCTGCGATACGTTGTAGGAAATCAGCTCCGCCTTACATAACGTTGCCCTTTTACCAGGTATCCTTATGGCTACTAAAGCGCCTATCCTAAATTTTACGCTTACTACGCCCCCAGCTCCTTTGGCTCCTACTTCTAGTAAAATCAACGCATGGTAATCCCCCGGTTTAACGCCCTCGGGTACTTTTACTTCAAAAGGTAAGGTGAAAGTAGAATTAGGTAATAATTCGAACCTACTTAAGGGTATGTAAATCCAGCCACTACAGCTCCATTTGGAGGAACTTGGCTTAAGTAATTCTACCTTAGTACCATAGTTTACATAATCCATCTTACTTGCTTTAACTTCTAAGACCCATCGTTCTGAACTAGTTACATTAAGGTAACCCCTCCAAGACGTTCCTCTATCCATTATCAGGAATATCTCTATAGGGCTTACTGATACGTAAGCGTTCGCTCTTGGAAACATTAAGATAAATAATATGAACGGAAGATACCACTTTAATAACAATCGTTTAAACATATAATCCCTCGAATCAAGAAGGACGTATATTATATTTAAAGGTTCCTAAAGTTTACCCCTAATTATGTAGGCGGATCCGCTTTGAATACCCTGTAAATCCCTTAACAACGTGAAAGGAGTTAAGTTAGCTCTACTGATAGTCCTCCTCTCGTTATCAGCCGACGTACATGCTTGTTGATATCATGGCTCGCCGAACAGCATCATTTACCCATATTACGGTATAGCGGACTTAATCGCTGATTTAGCCTATCAGCAACTTAAGGCTTATAATTCTACGATGTCAAAGTGGATTGCCGATTGGTATCTTTCGCCCACCGGCTCTGAATGGGGAGGGATTATGGCTCATACCACTATTATGAATTGGGAATCCAGTGTATTTGAACGTAGCGGACTAGCAGTTCGTAGTAAGGGTTGGCTATTAACGCTTACAGATGTAGATTAGGCTAACAAAAGCGACGTAAGAACCTCATTAAAGTACTATATCGGTAGGTAGGAATAGGAGTGTGTGGCGTATAGGCCTTAGTGATTAGGATTGGGAGGTGGGCTTAGGCGTTGCTTGGCTTAATAACTACACATGGCTCAATTATTATGCTTCGCTAGGTTGGAGTGATCAGACGGCGCTTACCCAGTACTTTAAGATAGAGGTGAAAGGAGCCGCGAGCCACGGGGCTATAGCTTACGGTGTTAATTAGACTAAGCAGTTCAGCATATACAAAACGTGTTACTAAGGGATGTACTGTGCTAACGTTACGGAAGCCTTTAGCTTAACTCCCCTATACGTAACCCCGTGCGCCTAGCATTATGGCCTCTCTGGGAGCCCCTCCCCAATTACCTCCCCCACCTATATTCCACTACCTCCTCCATCACCCTCTGTACGCCAGCTAATAAGACGGTATGTCCTTACGCCCCCTACCCAAGGTGTCTTTACTCAAATGGCTCCTATACCT
>Ga0190313_1000809_pt1 | contig 17697 bp, 14 predicted proteins | sample 4870071011_MG_FD_169989 | JGI IMG/M metagenome (GOLD analysis project Ga0190313, IMG submission 169989) | Hydrothermal vent sediment bacterial communities from Southern Trench, Guaymas Basin, Mexico - 4870-07-10-11_MG | ecosystem: Environmental > Aquatic > Marine > Hydrothermal vents > Sediment ...
TCAACATAAACGGCGAATCCCCTCTGGACTTCCTTAACCGCCAGGATGTAAGCACGAATGTAATAGGCGATTGGGACTGGAGTCTGAGCGGAAGTACCGATGAAAACGGAAATACTTACTACAACGGTAACGGTACATACCTCACCGATGACCCGTCCGTCGCTCCTTTTACCCATTCCACAGCCCACTCCGTACCCCACGCATTCTGGCTGCCCGAAGTTGAAGGAACTTCTGGAAGAAAACCCATTGATTTGGTAATCGTGATAGACAACTCTGGAAGTATGCTAAATACCGATACATCCGATGGTCAAACTAGGTTGTATCATGCAAAGGAAGCAGCAAAAGTTGCTGTTGGTCTATTAACATCTCAGGACAGAGTGGCAATATTCTGTTTCCAAGGATACTATCAATCAGGTACTGATCCTTACAGACTTATGCCGTTTACTTATGTAAATAACCCTGATAGTATTAATTCAACAATAGATAACATTCCTGAGGGCGGCTCCATATATACACCCCTCTTTGATACAATAGCAGCGGCTGCAGAATATGCGAGAGATAACTGGAGACAAAATGCTGTTCAGGGTATGATAATCCTCACGGATGGACAAAGCAATTCAGATGAAGATTGGTATAAGCATGCTCCCGGTACATCATATAACAATGAACCTGGAGCATATGATTATTGGTATGTTAACGATGATCCCGGCCAAGGAGAAGATTCTGGGCTCAGAGGAATGCCATGGACGGTATTTGCAGTAGGTCTTGGTAGCAATGTAGATAGCAGATTTCCGCCAATAGGTACAACTGCACATGGTCCCAATAGCACATATGTACACACAGATGATGCTGCACAGCTGGAGCAGATATTCAGGGATTTGGTCACCTCTTTAATTATGGAGGCCGGAGGAGTAAGGGCACCACCACATCACTCTAAAATGTTTTCCTTGACTGCTGTACGAAATACTGCTACTGTGTTCAGCGATGATTTTGAAAGCGGCGATTTCTCATCACCTGGGTATACCGGAAGCTGGCAGATACACGGTGCCGAAATATACGATTACTATCCATATGAAGGTAATTATCGCGCTGATATAGATGGCCCTCGCTGGGGCGGATACCGAGATTCTTATATACAGCATATTGTGGATATGAGTAGTATAAGTGGTACTATAAACTCGGTAACTTTAAGCTTTGCCCAGTTGAGAGGACGTGCTGAAAGAAACGACTATTTCTATGTAATGGTAAGCACCGATGGAACCAGCTGGAATACTGTAGCAACATATAGCGGAAGTACTGATTGGACTGTTGAAACTTTGGACATAACTCCATACGTATCTTCATCAACAAGTTTCTATATAAGATTCCAAATAGATGTAGATTACAATGAGTGGTGGAGTCTTGACATAATATCAATAACTGTTGATTACACCCCCTCTGGCGGAGGTGGCGGTGGCGGAGGTTCTGGCGGCGGCTCTGGCGGCGGTGGAGAGGTATCTTACAACATAGAGTTCCGCAAATACCGCTATCTCATAACTCCACCCGTGGACATAAACAATGCGGAAAAAGCTAGGCTTACTTTCTGGACAAAATACTGGATGACCGAGGGTACGAATGGCGGAGTAATATACCTCTGGGGAAGCGATGATGGCACGACATGGGTATGGGACAGAAACCATAGATACTACTTGATTCCCGAACAATCATATACAGGCAATCTAAAATTTGATGAGGTTGACAATGATGCCACTACGGGAGGGCCCGATGATTCCACAGGACTAGTGGATGCAGAAGGTAATCTACCGTACTGGTGTTTCAATGGCAGAAGTTCCTCAGGAACCTTCGGATGGGATTATATTGAAATTGATTTAAGCAGGTTCATCAATCAGTTCGCAAAAATAAGGATAGTGTTCTTGTTCGCTCAACTTGGTGGAATAAGCTCTGAGGGCGGTTGGCAACCGGAGATGGGATGGTACATTGATGATGTTCGCATTAAAATAAGTGGCGGCAACACGGATTACTGGAGTTACGAGGATAACTCGGCAGAGGCACACAGCGGCTCGCACTACTGGTACTATTGCGCTCCCAACGGATATATGCCCTTAGGTGTAGATGCTTCCTTGTACACAGTGCCCATAGACCTGACAAGGGCGTATAAGGTTACGCTCATAGCATATTTCAGATTCAACATAAATCCGTCGGCGGGCCTGCCTCCCGATGGTCTAAGGGTTGAGGTAAGCACGGATAACGGCCAGACCTGGAAATCTATAACATACGGTGTTAGGATTGGATGGAATTACAGCGGCAAGGATTCTTCCATAGTTGAGTATAGAAACTACTACGGAATAAACAACCAGATACCGCAAGCGTATTCCGGAGTGAGGGGAGAGGTGGATATGAATACATATCAGTTCGTAAATGCAAATACTCACGCCTACGGCTGGATTCCATCGGTAACCTTAGCCCGCTTGAACTGTGATTTGAGCGGTTTCGTGGGCAACACAATAATACTTAGATTCAGAGTTTATACAAATGCCACGGGTAATCCACAGGATTCAATACATTACGACTCGTCCAATGATCCAAAAGGTATATACATTGATGATGTGTTCGTAATCGGTGAGAGTATAGGAGCAACTACTTTAACGGATAATTATCTATTCCCAACAAGCTATACCGTTGATGGATATGAAGGAAGCACATATATACAAATTCCGCAGAGTATATATCTTAAATACTTCTCTCCATTTTTTATGATTATTAGCTAATTCTTTTGGCAAAAATCTTTCTTTTTGGTCTTTATGTTTAAAAGAGGGCAGGGAGGGATTCGAACCCTCGTGGACGGGATCTGCAGTCCCGCGCATAACCACTCTGCCACCTGCCCAGTGCGGGTGCCGGGATTCGAACCCGGGCCAGAGGCTTGGGAAGCCCCCGTCCTAACCACTAGACTACACCCGCCCCTTTTCCATAAATTATTTGGGAATATATGAGATTTATGGAAGTTCTCTGTTATCAAATATCATGTTACACCCAAAAAGTATAAATACACCTTCTTTATATCCCAAACCCAGAGGTGATAAAGATGAGGATGTTGGGTCTGATGATTGCGTTCGGATTGCTTGCGGGATTGATTCCCGCGGTGGGGCAAATAAACGCCGAACAGGGAATACTACAGACCACTGTTGCCGTATACTCGGGGGACAGCGAAATATATCAACTTACTCCGGGGCAGGATGTGAATGTCAAGATAACTGTAAAGAATGTCGGGGATGGAGTAGCCGTTCTAAGCAACTGCATACCACCGCCGGTATACTTGTATGTCTATGACTCTTCGGGCGAACTGGTGGATAAGGTCATCAAGAGATCGGAGATTGTTGTATGGACAATGAAAACTCTATCACCCGGTGAGACCTATACCACAACCATCAACTGGCAGGTGCCTTTCAATTTCACAGGAGGATTATACACAATAGAAGCAAAGGTTGGAAACAGTCCCGCGGGTTCGGTCAGTATTACTGTGGTTTCAAACAGTGAGGCAGTGCTGTTCGTCGTAACTTACACGAATAACTTAATATACTACGCTGGTGAGGAGATAACTATTCATATGGTGAATCTCGCTGATGTTCCCGTAACATTCGGTGCTGGATTTTACATAGTTTCCGAGAGCGGAGAAACAGTAATCTCAAAAATATACAGACATGTTGTTACTCTACAGCCCGGAGAGGAGATAACCTACACCTGGAATTGTATGGACAAAAATGGAGAACCTATTGAACCAGGGATATACTATATATACTCCTATGCCAACGAAAATCCTGCCGCAATAATAATACTGTGATCTTTTACTCTTCTTTATATATTTTATATTTGTGAATGACTGGATTCGTTAGTAATTTTTCGCACATATCTTGGATAATTTTCTCATCTCCTTTCTCAACCACTATACTGTAAACCTTCCCTACTCTCACCTCTTTGACTTCATCAAATCCCAACAATTTAAGAGCTTTTTCCACGGCTATTCCTTCAGGGTCTTCCACGCTCTCTTTGAGCCACACCTCCACTTTGAATTTCATATAGCAGGATATCTCATAAAAATACTTAACCTTTAGTAAACTTAATTCTGTATCCTAGAACGGGATGAATCTAACGGCAAATCCTATTATGGTGGCCACAAATATGGAAACTGCTATACTAGCACCTACTATTTTCCAGTTGAACTCTCTGCCCATAACCACTATGGTGGAAAGGCAGGGTATATAAAATGTAATGAACAGAACAAAGGTAAGTATCTGAGATGTGCTCATAACTTGAGCCAGTTCCGCCGGATAACTTACATTAAGAGCATCAAGAGTCATATATAGCGCCAGTTCTTTCCTCAAAATTCCGAAGATAAGTGTAACGCCAAGGACTGGTGGAAGACCAAGTACTCCGGCAACATAAGGCGATAATATACTATTTATATAAGATGTTATTCCAATAAATTCAAGAATTCCAAATACCCCGCTTCCCAAGACGAGAAGAGGAAACGCTTCTCTGAAAAATTCGTAAACAACAAAATATGTCTTTTTCCATATTATTTTTGCAGAAGGTATTTTCAAATCAGGCATCTCCATAACCATACCAGGACTCTCTCTTTTAGTCAATTTCGCCAAAACTCCACCGACAAGAAAAACCACAAGTATATTTATAAAATACATTAAAAGAGCAAAGTGAGTGCCGAAAATTCCACCGATTACTGCAAGAATAATAACGCTTCTTGCGGAGCATGGAATCATGGGCAGAAGTATGGCAGCTTTTACTCTATCTCTTTCATCCAATATTCTGGTAGCCATTATAGCGGGTACTGTACAACCGTATCCCATAAGAAAGGGGCCGGCCGCTTTTCCATGAAGACCTATTTTATGGAATAGGTTATCAAGAAGGTAAGCCGCTCTTGCCATATATCCAACATCGTCTAAGAAGGAAAGAATAAGAAGAAGTGGTATCAAATATGGAACAACTATTCCTAACGCCCCTACGACACCACCCCACAAACCGTTCAGAAAACTACCCACAATGCTTTCTGGAAAAACTACTAATCCCTCAAGGGGATCAACAATCAACGAACTAAGGATATCTCCAATATAAAATGCGGTGCTCAAAAAAAGCGTGAATATGATAAACAGGATGATATATCCTAGAACTGGATGCATTATTATGCTGTCTATCTTTTCTCTTCTGCTTATTTTTTTCTTTCCTACTTTAACACACGATTCAAATATGTGCATTGCAAGTGCGTGCCGTTGCGATGACATTACTGTGGAGCAATCACAACCGTGCATCTCTTCAAGTTTCTTTTTGAACTCTTCTCCTTCTTTGCAATCAAATATTCCTTCAAGATACAAAATTACCTTTAACCTATTTCCACATATTTTCTCCAATTCGTCAATAATTTCTTCAACATCTTTCTGATATTCAACTTTTTTTGGTATTTTAGCATCATAAACACATTCCATCAATCTGTCAAGTCCGTAACCCCGCGATGCTATACATTTCACCACAGGAATTCCCAAAATTTCTGATAGTTTTTTATCATTTATTTGTAAACCCTTTTTCTCGGCTTCGTCCATCATGTTGAGACATAAAATCATTGGTTTTCCTAATTCCATAAGTTCTATTGTAAATTCTAAACTTCTAGAAAGAACTGAAGCATCAACGACATTCACTATAACATCAATATCCTCCTTCAACAGATAATCTCTTGCTACTTCCTCGGCTGGATCCATCGCATAAAGGGAATATATTCCGGGGAGGTCTACCAGCGTTATTTTATCTCCTCTATAAACTATTTCACTTTCGTAATACTTCACGGTAACGCCCGGAAAATTTCCGGTTCTCACCTTAAATCCAGCTAAAAAGTTAAAAATGGTGCTCTTTCCGCTGTTCGGTTGTCCAATCAATACAACTTTCATACTATTCTTACCTCCACTTTGGAGGCAACTCCTCTTCCTATTGCAACTCTATGCCCATGTGTAAGATGCTCTACAAGTACAGGTCCGAAGTGAGGATTATTAATTACCTTTAATCTGTCACCAATTCTTATGGAAAGTGCCAACAGTCTTCTCATTACACCCATACCTCCCCTTATGGCAATTACCTCTACGATGCTTCCTGGTGGCGCCTGTGATAGATACATCATATCCGTAAAGGAAGAGGAGTATATAAGAATTAGGACATGCTAACTATGCTGAAGAAAGTTATAAATACATTGTTCTATCTCACCGTTGTATGCGCCTAATCGTCACCGCGATGGTATGCACTATGCTCGTTCTCTTCGCCGCGAATACCGTAAAAGCAGCAACTTACCCTACCATAACAATATACCTTTCAAATGGAGATAAAATAGATATAGAGGATAAGTTCTGGAAAAGCGAGGTTTATACCGCACTTTACGATAAGGAAGTGAGTAATTATTCTTGGGATAAAGATGAAAGAAGAGATTATGTATTTTTTGATAAATCCCTGAAAGGACTAAATCCTTTTGGACTGGATTTCATAAATGCTGTCAAAGAAATCATTGAGGAAGAAGGAGGAAACAACATAACCGTAACATATTCCAAAAAGGCCCTTCTAAAAATTGCAAATCTTGATTCGGATAAAGATGGTTATTCAAATAAAGAGGAATTAGATGCAGGAAGTCTTCCGGGTTTTGCAGATGATACCCCGGAAATGCATAAAAAAGGCGACCCTTATATGTGGGTGAAATATGGCGTGGTTGCAGGAATCATTGTGAGCATATTCGTAGTTTACTTCATCTTTCGGAGATAACTCCTTTTATGTATTTCAAGTAGTAGAGCGACAAGCATCATTAATATAGGGAAAGATAATGCTATTTTTTGGTTTCTTCCAACGGATAAGGGTTTTCCATTCAAAACATCCCAGAATATTATTACAACAAATAAAATAATTGATGTTACTAGCAGAACATCAACAGTTTTTCTTATCCTCTCATATCTTCTAATTTTATCGTGTACCTTTTCAAATGCGCGGAATTTTTCTTCCAAATCATCTTCGGTCAAAGGCACAGGGGATAATTAAATAAGAGATAGTTAAAGTTTTTTCTAAAATAAGAAAAAAAAGTTAGAGATTTTTTCTCAAAATAACTGTTCCACAAAGCAAAACTACGACAAATATTAGTATTGGGTGAATTTCTGGTGTAGGGGTAGAGACACTCACAACATCACTGGGCGGGCCTTCTCCTTTGCCGTTCACTGCCGTTACATAATACTCATATACAGTATTAAAAGATATACTTGTATCATTGAAGAATGTTTGATTGGCTTGTACACTGCCCACATATACAAAACTTCCTCCACTCACTCTTCTGTAAATTCTGTACTCCATTATTGGGCTTCCACCATCGCTGCTCGGAGGATCCCAGCGAAGATAAACATAGTTATTCACTATACTTGCGGTGAGATTATTCGGTGATGTTGGCAAGCCAACACCTCCGCTCATGAGCCAAGTTATTATCCTGTTCATCAGCGTTGCACCATCGTTAGCACTTGCATTTTCTACAGCTTCAAACGAAAATGCTGTGAACACCGTTCTGTAAGTACCTGTATCCAACCTCACCGCGGTAGGTTGGTTGTTATAGGTGAATATAGCCACTCCACCGTTTCCGACTGTTATCGTATCCGCGTAGTTGCTGTATGGATAACTTAGACTTAGAGATAATCCATCACCTATAGGATCTCCGCTTACTCCAACCACAGAGGTATATGAGGCATCGTTCGTTACCGAGCTAACTCCTAGATAGTTATTGACGAAAGTATTGCTTATTGTACCGTCGCTTCCACCGGATATATCCCACAGATAATCCTGAGAACTTAGGTACAGTCTTCCTCCGTTATCCAAATACTGCATAAGATTACTCTCGTCTGTGGATGATAGAGTCGTGGACCAATCAGCGCCCGTTGTCCATATAACCACGCTGTAAGGAGCCATATCGCCGTATGACGGGGAACCAACACTGGAAACATCCCAAGTATCGTAATCGTATCCGTTAGCGTTTAATGCCTGAGTGAAATAAGATTCGTAGTTCTGGCCATTATCATCATCTACCAGGAGTATTATACCTACTGTGGTTTTTGTATATATTTCGGCTACTTTTGAGGAATCACCCTGTGATACTCCCATCACCTTTATTATTGTGTAGTTTCCGCTAACCTCATTTGAAGGAATATATACATTAAGTTTAACAATCGTGGAATTTCCGGGATTTAGATTTACATTGCTATCCGAAAGATAATATATCCAGTTGGCAGAATTCTCCACTACGGATAGTTCATAGCTGTCTGGAAGTGTTCCGGTGTTTTCAACTACTATATCATAAGATATCCAATTTCCCGCTTGGCCGTAAGATTCGTTGTTTGCACAGCCGAGATATATATTGTAACCTTGGACCGTTATCTGTTTCTGCGCAGTATTGTTCAGCTCATCCAGTTCCTCTACATTTTTCGTTGAATCAGCAAACACTATAATATTATGCGTACCTGCCAAACCATCGGTATTCCAATCCACGCTTCCAGATGCGCTTCCTCCCTGTGGTATATTCCCGAAATTCACCGTTCCTATAAGATGCGATGAATCTATATAATCGTAGTAGAAGGAAACATTGACATTATAAGAGTCGTTGTTTCCTACATTATATACCGTTGCGGTTATCGTTACAATATCTCCCTCGGTCGGATTGGAATTGCTAAAGGATATATCACTGGGTGATAATGTTAAATCTGGCAAGTCTGTTCTTGTTTGAGCATTATAAATCACCAGTGCGAAATCTTGATCAACATCTGGGGTGGATGGCACGCCATCTTGCGGAATATTGTATGCAATGACCTCAACCGTATATGTTCCGGTTTGAAGGTCTGAAGAATCTATGAAAACATTTTCCACATTGTTTCTATCATCAAATTTGTCTCCATTATTATCCCAGCTCGCACCTATATTGGTGTTTCCCGCGGCCGTATCCGGAGAGGACCAGCCATTCGCAAATCCATTTCCATAGTAAACGGTTCCATCGGGAGCGGTTACTTTGAGATTTAAATCGTTTACGAGAACAGGATCCGTGGAAGGATTGCCCGGAGCGTCGGTCCATGCCAGCGTAATTTTCAGCGGTTTACTTGTATCCTGAACAGTGAAAGATACGGAATACACATCTCCTGTTTTAAGGAGTATATCTTGATCGTGATAAATCACATTAACCTGAGGGTCAAGTAATGTGGGTAGGAACACTCTACCCCAACCTTCCTCGTAATTGGGTATGGGGTCTCCTCCACCGTTGGTTCCTCCGCTTATATCCACAGCACTGTTTATAAGCATGGCTTTAACCATCGCTGGAGATGGTTTCTGGGAGAAATGACTCTCCCACCATTGCACTATGACCGCCGCCGCCCCAGAAACTTGCGGTGTGGCCTGAGATGTACCATCGCACCATAAATAGTATTGGTCATAGGCGCCCCACAGAGTATCGGAGGCTTGCGAACCTCTGGTGGAGAGTATTCCTACACCCGGAGCGACAACATCTGGTTTTATTCTTCCATCCGATGTAGGACCGCGGGATGAGAACGATGCCATCTCCTCTGGATTATCAACTCTGGTATCATCACCCTGATAGCCATGACTTGATGGATTCTGCCAATAGTTTTCTGTGGCACCCACCGTTATTACATTTTTTGCCGTTCCCGGAGAGCCTACTGTTTGCTGGTTCGGTCCTTCATTACCTGCTGCAAAAACATAAATTATCGGCTGCTCTCCAGCATCTCTGGAAGATGAATCCCTAACCACCTGATCATAATAAGCGGAATCCTGATTATAATCTCCGTTTACCGCCGCGCCCCAAGAATTCTGTGATATATATACTCCATTATCATAAGCGTTCTGTGCAAGCCAAAACATATATGTGTCGTTTGAAAAAGCAAAATATCCCTGGCTATCAAATATTCTTTGAACGAATAGAGTGGCGTTGGGAGCTACACCCATTCCCACATAGTAGGTAGTTCCAGGATACTGCTCTCCAGTCCCCAAATAGCCGTTGGCCGCAACTATTCCCGCAACATGCGTGCCGTGGGCATGTCCATCGGCCCATGTACCGGAGGAAGTATAATCAATTCCTCCCGACACTCTATCCTGAAAATCCGGGTGGTCCACGGGCACCTGACCGTTGGCTAGGCCCGTATCCGTGATGGATACAATAACCCCGCTGCCATCCCAGCCCAGAGAGTTCACATACGAGCCGGGGCCATCGTATGGCTGGTTGGCCTGCCAGTATCCACCGACTATCTCGTTGGATACCTCATCCATAAGTTCCATCTTCACCCAAGGCTCTATCCAGTAAACATCGTTCATTCTAGCTATCTCGCACACATCTGAGTAATCGCCATCTATGACCATTGAGATTTCATGCGTGAATGGATTGTTTCCAAATCCAAGAACTTTGTAATTGTTGAATATTCTTAAAAATGTTTCTTTCGTTGTTGATGTGTATGCGAGCGTGGCAGAGAAAGTACCTTTGAAATTATCCGATATACGGGGACTTATCTTGTAATACGGATGATAATCACCTACCCAGTATATGCGGGAGGAATAGCTCAATTTATACAGATCTTCTCTGTTCCCGCCTATGAGATACGCAAAATCCGGTATATAACTGATTATACGGAATCCCATGTTCTCTATGTATTCCCTGTCATCTTCTAAAGGTGGACCTACGAACTGCACTATGAAAAGGTTATTGTCCGTGGGAGCCCTCAGCCCAATAGGGATATAGGGTTCTCCCACACTCGGCGAAAACTCCGCTCTTTTGAGATGTATATAGAGCTTCAGGGCCTTTTCCTCGTTTATTTTTACATTGGAAGCCATTGTTTCTTGCGGTATGTTGCTCGCCAGCAAGCAAAGCATCACTCCAACCACACCCAGCAGAATCACCCATTTTTTCATTTTTTCACACTCCTTTGTTTCACACTAAATATCATGCCTTCAAACTATATTAAGGTTTTTAAAGTGTTGGAAATCGGCGAGAGGACATCAAAAATATAAAATAGTGGTTCCCATTACTACGCCCTATGGTGCAGTTCAAGGTGGTCATCGCAGATCCAAAAACGGGCAAATGCTACCAGAAGGAAGTTAGCGGCGCTAAAGCGAACCTTCTCGTAGGCAAAAAAATAGGAGAGGAAATAGATGGCATTTTTGTTGATTTGCCAGGATACAAACTGGTGATTACGGGCGGCACCGATAAAGATGGTTTCCCGATGAGACCCGATTTGCCGGGACAGGTGAGGAAGAGGTTGCTTCTGAGCGGAGGAGTGGGATTCAAACCAAAAAGGAAAGGGATGAGAAAGAAAAAAATGGTTCACGGAAACACAATATCTCCCAATATAGTGCAGATAAATATGAAAGTCGTTCAATACGGCCCCAAGCCCTTGGAGGAAGCAGTTAAGGAGGGTGAGGCTTAAAAATGAAGTTTCCAAAAAAGCCAGAGGTAAATATCGGTATGGTTGGACATGTTGATCACGGTAAGACCACTCTAACCAAGGCGATAACAGGTGTATGGACGGATACCCACAGCGAGGAAATGAGGAGGGGCATAACGATAAAGTTGGGCTATGCCGATGCGGCATTTTATAGATGTAAAGATAAAGATGAACCCGAGTGTTATACTACCAACCCCTCGGAATGTGAAGATGCGGAATTCCTGCGGGTCGTGAGTTTTGTGGACGCCCCGGGCCACGAAACTCTGATGGCCACCATGCTAAGCGGTGCCGCCATAATGAACGGTGCCCTTTTGGTTATAGCAGCGAATCAGCCATGTCCGCAGCCGCAAACGAAAGAGCACCTTATGGCTCTGGAAATAGTAGGTGTGGATAAGATAGTTATAGTTCAAAACAAGATAGATGTCGTGAGCGAGGAAGAGGCACGGAAAAATTACCAGCAGATAAAGGATTTCATTGAGGGCACGATAGCGGAGGATGCCCCCATAATACCCGTTAGTGCTCAACACTCCGCCAATATTGATGTTCTTATTGAAGCCATAGAAAAAAGAATTCCAACCCCACAATTTGATTTAAGCAAACCGCCAAGGATGTACATAGCGAGGAGTTTTGATGTTAACAAGCCTGGGACAAGACCAAAAGATTTGAAAGGCGGCGTAATAGGTGGGAGCATAATACAGGGTAAGTTTAAAGTGGGCGATGAAATAGAAATTCTTCCCGGATGGCCCGTGAAGAAGGGCAACAAGATCATATGGGAACCTATATACACGAATATAGTATCTCTTATGAGTGGCGGTTCATATTGGGAGGAGGTTGGACCAGGGGGGCTTGTGGGAATTGGCACAACCCTTGACCCCGCGTTCACCAAAGCGGATAACCTAACCGGAAGGATGGCGGGAAAGCCGGGAACTCTCCCTGAGCCGAGATTCTCTCTAGCCCTTGAACTCCACCTGCTTGAAAGGGTAGTCGGCATACCCCAAGAGATAAAAATAGAGAAAATAAGGACCAACGAGTATCTGTTGCTCAATGTCGGAACGGCATCCACAATTGGCCTAGTTAAAAGCGCTAGGGGCGATTATGCTGATATACAGTTAAAGTATCCCGTGGTGGCGGAGGAAGGGCAGAGGGTAGCTATAGGCAGGAGAATAATAAACAGGTGGAGGTTAATTGGATACGGAATAATAAAAGGGTAGGGTGATTTCTTGCTTACCCTCATATCATTTCTTCTAGTGGTTCTGATATCGGTCATAATCGTGAAGATAGGGGCCGTCGCCCTAGAGATGACAGGCCTATCAAAGGATATTGCTGTTTTTCAGGCACACTCCGCGTTCTCGGGTACTGGGTTCACAACAAGCGAGGCGGAATATGTTGTTTCTCACCCGGTAAGAAGGAAAATAATAAGAACTCTTATGTTCCTTGGGAGTGCTGGGATAACTTCGGCAATTGTTACCCTAATGCTCACTTTTCTCGGAAAATCCACATTGGAGATGAGAGACTCCCTTATAATAATACTCCTCGCTTTAACAGCTATGTACCTTTTTTTCCGCTCAAAAACTATTGATAGAGTTCTCAGAAAAGGCATAAAAAGGATTCTTAAGAAACTCGCACCTTCCCTAAAAATATACGATTACAGTCAACTTCTCGGCTTAACGAAAGGTTATTCCATAGCCCAGATAAAAGTCAGAAAAAATATGTGGCTTGCCAACAAAAAGTTAAGGGATTTGGAGCTAAACAGGGAAGGTGTGCTCGTCCTCGGAATATACCGAAAGGTTAAGGGGGAGGAAGTTTATCTCGGCGCGCCCCGAGGTGATATTGAAATTCATCCAAACGATATAATAATATGTTACGGGCCCGATGATGTCATAAAAGAAATTTCTCATAGGATTTCCGGTGCCAAAGGAAACAAGGAGCACATAGAATCCGTTAAGAGAGCCGAAGTGAGGGAAAGAGGAGAAAGGATGAAATTTGAAGGAGGGTAAGAAATATGAGAATAAGATACAGGATTTGGTTGGAGAGTGATGATGGAAAATACATTCTTGGACCGGGTAGTTATGAGCTCCTTAAACTGGTAAGAGAGACCGGTTCTTTGACTAAGGCCTCTTCCTTACTCGGAATGTCATATCGCCATGCCTGGGGATTAATAAGAAATATAGAGAGAAACTTGGGCGAAAAAGTAATGGAAAGTATGAGGGGAGGAAAACATGGAGGTGTAAGTAACCTTACCGCCAAAGGAGAAGAGATTCTGGAAGAATACGAGAGAATTATGAGAGTATTTGAGCATTATTCCAAAAAACCCTACATCCAGCCATCACTTACTGTGGATGGTGTTCTGATAGAAGATTGTAAAATTCTTTTGATAAAAAGAGGAAAAGAGCCTTTCAAAGGAAAATACGCTCTTCCCGGAGGGTTCGTGGAGTATGGCGAAAGAGTGGAGAAAGCCATATTGAGAGAATTCAAAGAGGAAACAGGCTTGGATGTTGATATTATTGATATTCTTGGAGTTTACTCCGATCCGCACAGGGATCCGAGAGGACACACCGTAAGCGTGGTTTTCCTTCTTAGAAGAGTAGGAGGTAGTTTAAAAGGAGGCGATGATGCCGCTGAGGCGAAATTCTTTCCGTTGACTAACATACCTCCCCTAGCATTTGACCATGAAGTAATAATTAAAGATGCTCTGAAAAAGTTAAAATCAAAGTGATTTTTCAACTATCTTTCTGGCCAGATATTCAAAAACCTCATTGACTTTCTCACCCGTTTTTGCGCTAGTGAATAAATATTTCTCAACTCCGCACTTCTGCGAGAATTCCTTCATTTCTTCTTCTCCAAATTCCTTATTATCCAAATCTATTTTATTGGCAACAAAAACTATCGGAATAGAGGATATATTCACAACCGTTTTTATAGATCTTATCCAATCTTCAAGAGCGAAAAGAGTATCCTTCCTAGTTACATCGGCAACCCCTATCAATCCTTGTGCTCCAAAAAAATACGCATCTTTCAGCAGATTTCTGAAACTCTGATGACCCACAATATCCCACAGGAGAAGTTCCACCTTAACCTTTTCACTATTTATTTCAAAATCAACGGTTTTTTTAGTAACTTTTGTGCCAATAGTAACCAAATATCTATCATCAAACATATCGTAGACAAATCTGCGGATAAGCGAGGTTTTACCAACCGCGGGCTCACCGAACATACATATCTTTGCCTTGAAATGTTTCATCTTGAGCACGAGATAGAATACTCCTTATAAACTTTTTGTAGAAAATACATTTCTTTGCATCTCTTTTCCTTTGAGCAGAAACTCTTACAATAATAAAGAATGGATAATTAATCTATAACTTTCCTCCTCCATGAGCCCGTTGAGAAGAATGCTAGCGCTACCATCGCCGAAGCTATATTGCTTATGGCCATTCCCCACCACACGCCATAAGAACCAAGGCCCATGACTATGCCCAGTATATAGGCGAATGCCACTCTAAACAACCATAGACGAAGCATTGCCATTACCATATTGGGGATGGTGTAACCTGCCCCCCTATAAACTCCCTGCACCGCACTGAATATTCCGAAAAAGGGAATACCTATCGTGAATATGCCGAGGAAGAGCGATGCCTCTTCTATAACCTCCTCATCCGTGGGGATAAAAAATCGCGCTAATGGTTCCCTGAAAAAGAATATTATGGCTGTTTCTATCGCTAAAAGAAGGAAAATAAGTTGCACCGATTTTTTAAATGTTTCTTCTGCTCTATCAAATCTATCAGCACCCAAAGAATGGCCGATTATGGTCGCCATCGCGCTGCTCAATCCATTTATAACTATAAAGGATACATTTATTATTCTGTCTCCAACACCATACGCCGCCAATGCTACCGTGGAATTCGGCAGAGAGGATATTATGAACATGAGGAAGAAGAAGCCAAGCGCCGAGGAAAACTGTCCTAGGGATGCTGGAAGTCCTATCCTCAGAATCTTTTTCACATGTTCCAGCCTTGGCCTTATGTACTCTCTTTTGAGTTTCAGATTACCAACTCCCCTAAAAAGTATATATAATGCTGCTATGGAGGCGGATGCTCTGCATATTACCGTCGCGAGAGCAGCACCTACTACCCCCATCTCGGGAAAAATCCACCATCCGTTTATGAAAAACGGGTCTAAAATTATATTCGCAATCACGCTCAACCCATTAACGATCATGGGGGTTATTGGATCGCCATAAGCGCGAAGTATGAACATAAAAACCATGGAAACGAATGTAAACGGCAATCCCGCAAATATTATCCTCATATAGGAGGTTGCATAATTTCCCACTGTTTCCTCTACGCCCATGAACGCCACCAAATAGGGCGTTAAAAGTATCCCTATTACCGATATGAAAGAACCCATAATTATTCCGAGGCCGAGAACTTGGCCCGCAGCGAAAGAAGCTTTCTCTTCCTTTCCCGCCCCGGTATACTGGGCAACGAGCGATACCCCGGCCACTCCAAAGCCGAAACCCAGAGATATGAGTACGAAAATCATCGGCCAGGAAATCTGCATGGAGGCGACGGCTTGGGAAGCGAATCTCCATCTTCCAAGCCAGAAAGTATCCGCTATATTGTAAGCTGTTTGCAATAAAGAAGATACCATCATTGGCCAGCCGAGCGCGAAGAGAACCTTCCATATGTTTCCTTCAAGTATTTCTTTTTCTGGTACCTTCACGCGGGGAAATGTGTATTTGACTATTTATAAATTTTGTGATTTTGAACAAAAGAGGATCTTTTTTATAATTTCGGATTTTTGAGATGCGAGAGCAACATTCCTTTCGTGGTCTTCATCCTCCCCCGCGAAGTTTGTTACCACGCATATCGGCTGATATTCAATGTTCATCTCGCGGAAAAGTTTGGCTTCTGGTCCCACGGTCATTCCTATTATATCTCCTATTTGGGAAAAAAATTTCACTTCCGCTAATGTTTCAAACTGGGGGCCGGGATTACATATATAGGTTGTGTTTCTCACAAAATTTTCGCCAATATTTCTCAGGCAATTCTCAATAATTTTTCTAAGGGTGGGGGAGAATGGTTCTCTCATGGGTGCGTGAATCCTCGCGTTGTCATGGAAGGTATATACCCCACAAAAATCCACGAGCTGTGAGGGGATAACCAAACTTCCCGGCGGAATTTCTTTACGGAGAGAGCCAACGGCACTTGCCCCAATAACAAATCGTATACCCTTCTTCTTGAAAAAATAAACTATCGCCTTGTACGGTATTCGGTGCGGAGGAATATCCCTCATATGGCGGTTAACAGCCACTATGCCCTCCACCTGAGAGTAAACAACTTTTCCGTATGGTGTATGGAAGGTCCTATCGTAAGGAAATATATCCTCATAGCCCGTTCCGCAGACGAACCCGATCATTTTATCATGCCTCTCAAAGCATCAATATTTATTTCAAAGGCCGCCACGGGGTTGTATATCTCCAATTTTTCCAGAATTCTCGGATGTATTTCGCCTATTTCTCCTATTACCTTCCCTTCAGCGATTATTCTCGCGGCCCTGCCCTCTATGTAATATTCCTCGCTCAAATCCTCATATACAGCATCTATCCCCAGTAGAGATAGTATCTTCTGTACCACGGATTTAACCTCGCTGAAAGATGCTTTTGTATGCGCCGTTACCCCAGCAACATTCGTGTGTTCTAAATTTTTCAAAACAACCCTTCCTATCTCAAAAACTCTCTGCGGATATTCCCTATGAGTATTATCCGCAAGAAACATAAGAAGATTGGGTAGAAGTTTCGGCCTGACTACATTCAAGTCTTCGCTTACCGGATTCACTATTTCAACAAAATCCCTCTTTATACCGAATATCCCCTCAATATTCCTTCGGGATGTTAGGGTAAGGGTGCATATCTCCTGATATCCTGCGCCCACCAACAACCGCCTAATTATGTTTGAGTTTTCCGTTATTCTCATCAAATTCCCCACGGTAAATCTCTCGGGCAGTTTTTCAGGTATGCGGTCGTATCCGTACCCTATCGCGATTTCCTCAACTATGTCAATCTTATCCATTATGTCCACGCGGAATCTGCCCACCAGAACTTTTACACTTCCATCGCTTATCTCCGCAAAATGGCGCATCTTCATTAAGGAATGAACTATATCCTCTTCCGCCAAATCCATGCCAA